>ENA-OSEO01005509-OSEO01005509.1-sediment-metagenome-genome-assembly--contig:-NODE-5509-length-12104-cov-2.878606_pt1 | contig 12104 bp, 9 predicted proteins | sample MGYA00237883_ERZ534232 | MGnify/ENA metagenome assembly ERZ534232
CGGGGGCCCTGGGACTTCACGCGATGGTCGTTCTCGCGGCGAACGAGTCGGCCGCCCCTGGCCGGCCGACGCCGACGCAGGAGATCGCCGATACCCTCGCGGCCTCCCCGGCCCACCTTTCGAAGGTCCTCCAGCGGCTCGCCGGGCGGGGGATCGTCGCGTCCGTCCGAGGGCCAGGTGGGGGATTCCGGTTAACCCGCCCCTCCGAGGAGATCACGCTTCTCGAGGTCTACGAAGCGATCGAAGGGGACGTCTCCCCATCCGGTTGCCTCTTCCCGGACCGCATCTGCTCGCGCGAGACATGCATCATGGGGGGGTGCATCGAGCGGGCGAACCGGGAGATCCGGAAGTACCTGGCGGAGACGCGGTTGGCGTCTCTCGGGACGGGCTCGATGCGGATCGAGCCCGCGCTGCGACAACCATAAGGAGGAACGCGTGTTCTGTTATCAGTGTGAACAGACGAAGGACGGGCGCGGCTGCACGACCTTCGGAGTTTGCGGGAAAGACCCGACCGTCGCCGCATTGCAGGACCTCTTGGTGCACGCCGCGAAGGGGATCGCACAGTACGCCCACCGGACGGCGGACGCGGCCCCCCGCGACGCTGAGATCGATCGGTTCGTCGTCGAGGCGCTCTTCTCGACGGTGACGAACGTCGACTTCGACCCCGCCCGCCTCGAGACGCTCCTCCGCCGAGCGGCGGAGATGCGCGACCGAGCCAAGTCGATCTACGAATCAGCGGCTCCCGGTCCGGCGGGCCCGCTCCCGGGTCCGGCGGCGTGGGCGCCGGCCGCCGACCGGGACGGGCTCGTCCGTCAGGGGGAGCTGCAATCGATCCCGAGACGCCGGGAGAGGAGCGGTCCCGTCGTCGTCGGTCTCCAGGACCTGATCCTCTACGGTCTGAAGGGGGCGGCCGCCTACGCCGACCATGCAGCGATCCTTGGCCGCTCGGATCCGTCCATCTGGCGGGAGTTCCATCGCTTCCTCTCGTGGCTCGCCGACGATCCGGCGGACGTAGAAGCCCTGACGGCGGAAGCGCTCCGCGTGGGGGAACTGAATCTCCGGACGATGGAGCTCCTCGACGCCGCGCACACGCAGACGTTCGGCCATCCGGCCCCGACGGCCGTCCGCATCGAGCCGGTCCGCGGCAAAGCGATCGTCGTCTCCGGCCATGACCTACTCGACCTGGAGGCGCTCCTCCGACAGACGGAGGGGACCGGGATCCGCGTCTATACCCACGGGGAGATGCTCCCCGCGCACGGCTATCCCGGCCTCAAGAAGTTCGATCACCTCGCCGGGAATTACGGCGGCGCCTGGCAGGATCAACAGCGGGAGTTCGCTCAGTTTCCGGGCGCGATCCTGATGACGACGAACTGCATTCAACGGCCGACGGACGCGTACCGGGACCGCATCTTCACGTCCGGTTTGGTCGCGTGGCCCGGGGTCCGGCATATCGCCGATCGCGACTTCCGGCCCGTCATCGAGGCGGCGCTGGCCGCGGACGGGTTCCCCGAGGACGGTCCGGACCGGTCGATCACCGTCGGCTTCGGGCGCAACGCGGTCCTCGGCCAGGCGTCCCGGATCGTCGACGCCGTCCACGCGGGCCGGATCCGGCACTTCTTCCTGATCGGCGGGTGTGATGGAGCGAGGTCCGGCCGCAACTACTACACCGAGTTCGCGCAGAGCGTCCCCGACGATGCCGTAATCCTGACGCTCGCCTGCGGGAAGTACCGGTTCAACAAGCTCGAATTCGGTGAGATCGACGGGATCCCGCGCCTCCTCGACGTCGGCCAGTGCAACGACGCCTACTCCGCCATCCGGATTGCGCTTGCGCTCGCCGACGCCTTCGACACGACCGTCAACGAGCTCCCGCTCTCATTCGTTCTCTCCTGGTACGAGCAGAAGGCAGTGGCGATCCTGCTGACGCTCCTTCACTTGGGCGTCCGAGGGATCCGTCTCGGCCCGAGCGCCCCGGCGTTCCTCGAACCCGATGTGGTAGAGTACCTGCAGGATCAGTTCGATCTGGCACCGATCACGACGCCGGAGGAGGATCTCGCCGAGCTCCTCGGATGAGGTCGCCGGGGAGGAGGTAAGCCGAATGTCCAGGCGGTTCGCAAGCCTCATCTTGTTGTGCGGCTTGATCTTCCCAGCCCTCGCTGCGTGCGGGCTGTTCCCGGTCGTCCTCCGCGACGCCGACCGTGGATCGATCCAGGCGGTCGACATCGGCGATCGGATCGTCCTCCGCCTCTCGGGGAACGCGTCGACCGGGTACGTGTGGCGGCGGGTTGCGCCGGCAAGCTTCGACGGCGGCGCGCTCGAGCCGATCGAGGAGGGGGCGTACGAGCCCGGCGGCGCGGCGGACGGGAACGAATGCGGCGTCGGATCCCCAGGAACGTTCGTCTTCCGGTACCGGGCGGCGGCATCCGGCACGACGCCCCTGCGCTACGTCTACCAGCGCCCGTGGGAGGAGGAGCCGGCCGATGAGTTCGACGTCGTCATCTGGGTGCGCTGACGGCGCGTGTTCACGGTTTCTTCACATCTCCTTCACCCTCGCTTGACAGTCCGACAGTAGCGTGGTGGTGTACGAGAGGGGGATCCAAACCAAAAGGACGGAGGCTCCGCGAGGGGCCTCAGCCTTTGCGGGCGGCCCGACCGACCCGAGCGCGAACGTTGCGCGCTCGCCTCAGAGCGCTATCCTTACGCGCCATGAAACCGTTTCTCGTGGAAAAGCCACTTATCGGGATGATCCACCTCCCGCCGGTCGCCGGCAGCGTCGGCTACCGCCAGCAAGGAACCCGACCGATCCTCGACGCCGCACTACGGGGCCTCTACGCGCTCGAGACGGGCGGCGTCGACGGCGCGTTGATCGAGAACCTGGGCGACGCGCCGTACGCGAAGATCGCCCCCCGCGAGACGGTGGCGATGATGTCGGTGGTCGTTCACGCGATCTCCGAGAAGACGACGCTCCCGATCGGCGTCAACGTCCTGCGCAACGACGGCCTCGCGGCGATGGCGATCGCCGCCGCGGCGGGGGCGTCGTTCATCCGGGTGAACGTCTTCGCCGGCGTCGCATTCACGGACCAGGGGATCATCGAAGGGCAGGCGAGGGATCTCCACTGGCTGCGCAAGGACCTCGGGACGGATACCGCGATCTTCGCCGACGTTCACGTCAAGCACGCGGCGCACCTGACGAGCCTGGCACAGGCGACGATCGACGCCGAGCGGAACCGCCCCGATGCGCTGATCGTCACCGGGATCGGAACCGGAAAGCGGACCGCTCCGGCGGACGTGGATGCTGTCAAGCAGGCATCGTCGCTCCCGGTCTTCGTCGGGAGCGGCGTCCGCATCGATAACGTCTCCACGTACCGGGACGCCGACGGGTTCATCGTCGGGACCATCCTGAAGAAGGACGGGAAGATCGATGGCCCGATCGACGTCGAGCGCGTCCGGGCCTTGGTCGAGGCGGTCGCCAGCCTCCGACCCGGCGCATGATCCGGATCCTCGTCATCGGAGACCTGAACATCGATATCCTCGTCGATCGACCGTCGCCGTCCCCGGGGGACGAGACCCGGGGCTCGGTTTGCATCGAGCCCGGCGGTTCGGCCGCGACGTTCGCGCGTGTCGCGTCCGCCGGCGGGGCGCACGTCACTCTCGTCGGCGCCGTCGGCCAGGATCTTGGAGGCGACATGTTGGTCCGATCGCTTGAGTCGGCGGGCGTTCGACTGCAGGTCGCCCGCGATTCCCGACGAACGGGGGCGGTCATCGCCTTCCGGGACGGAGATGAGCGCTCGATGCTCTGCTCGCGCGGCGCCAACGACGCCCTCACCGCCGAGGCGGTCCGCCCCGAGGAGTGGGGCGGGATCGACCACCTCCACCTGTCCGGGTACATGATCCTGTCCTCCTCGCAGCGGACGGCGGCGCGGGCGGCGCTTGAAGCCGCCCGGAGCCGCGGGATCCCGACCTCGCTCGATCCACCGCCGGCGAATCTGATCCGGTCGTTCGGCGTCGAGCCGTTCTCCTCCGAGATCGCCGCGGTCGACTGGATCTTCCCGAACGAGCGCGAGGGAGCGCTCCTCACCGGCCGAACGGATCCCCCCGACATCGTCGATGCGCTGGCGAAGCGGTTTGCGGCCGGGGCGATTACGCTCGGTCCGGCCGGCGCGCGCGCCTGGCGCGGAGACGATCGGGACTCGGCGGCCGTCGAGCCGTTGACCGGGATCGACTCCACCGGCGCCGGCGATGCGTACGCCGCAGGATTTGTGGTCGCGCTCCTCGAGACGGGGGACCTGCGGACCGCGAACCGCTCGGGGTGCGCCGCAGCGGTCGGCCTGATGCAGGGGCGCCGCAGCCCGGGCGACACGTCGGATCCCTTGTCTCCGCCTCACGAAGGCCGTAATCTGGACGATGCGGATCGATCGGTCCGCGCAGGGGGGAACATCGCATGAACCAGACGACCGCTGTGTGGATCGCGATCGCAATCGGCGTCGCGCTGATCGCGGCCCTCGTCTTCCTTGTCGTCCCCGAGCCGGCGAATCGAGCCGTCATCGCGACCGAGCGCCTCGATGTCGCCGTCCTCTCGATGACGAACGGCTCGACGTGGCCGGGGGCGGGAGAAGTGGTCCGGGCCAAGATCGAGACCCGGCTGGTGAACGCCGCCGGGATCAATGTCTTCTCCCGCGCGCAGCTCGACGCGCTCCTCGTCGAGCACGCGCTCAGCGTCAGCGGTGTCATCCATCCGACGACGGCGATCCAGATCGGCTCGCTGACCGGTGTCAGCAAGCTCGTCACCGGAACGGTCTACGGAGTGGAGACCCGGTCGGAGGAGACGACCGTCTGCGTGGCGTGGGATGGAACGAATTGCACGCGGACGGTCCCCGCGACCCGCTACACGGCTCGGATTTTCGGTCAAGTCCAGGTCATCAACGCACAGACCGGACGGATCGAGCGCGCGGTCGACGTCGAGGGGACGGACAGCGTCACGGTCCAGGCCGGGAACACGTTCGGCGGGTTCGATGCGCTGATCTCCCGCAGCGCGGATGGAATGGCGTCCGACGTCGCCTCGATCTTCACCTCCGACTACACCCGTGAGTTCCGGTACGGGCTGTACAGATCCGTCGAGGCAAAGGGGGAGGGATACGTGGGGAAAGAGGAGACGAACCGATTCCGCCGCGGAGACGAGGCGAACCTGATCGTCCACTTCACGCGGGTCCGCAACGACGAGACGTTCGATCTCCTCTGGATCGGTCCGGATGGCTCGCCGGTCGAGCACGTCGAGGATGTCGTCTCCGAGCGGGACTGGCGCTGGTACCGCCTCCCGCTCGCGGATCTTCCGCCTGGCCGGTACGCCGTTCGGGGGCTCCTCAACGGCCTCCCCGCGTTCGAGAAGCCGTTCACGATCGCGCCGTAGCCGCCCCCCGACCGGGGCGGAGCGGCCGGAGGAGGCGAGATGGATCTCGGAAAGGTGCTGATCTGGTCGCTGATCGGCGGCCTCGCCGTCCTCGGCGCCGTCCTTGCGCTCTTCCTCGGCATCGATCGCCCCCCGCCGATCGACGCCCTGGCATGGGACGTCGCGGGCGCGGAACCAATCGTCATCGGGGCCGCCGGGGACCCGTTCTCGTATGCGGGGACCCACGCCCGAGCGCTCGACGGGCGGGCGGAGCTTCGGATCACACCGGACGGCGCCGGGATCCTCGATGTCAGGCTCCAGATCGCCCCTGGGGATCCGCCGATCGCACTTCTCGCCACCGGCCGGCGGATCGAGCGGCGGATCGAGCTCCATTCGGCGCTCGGTCCCGGCGTCCTCCTCTCCCGCGACATCGTCCTCTTCGGGGACACCGGGATCGGGCGCTCGCCGCTCCCGCAGACGCGGGCGGTCCTCTACGCAGAGAGCCGCTTCCAGCTCACCGTCGACGGGGAGCGGGCCGACGGCGAGTGGGTCGGGGAGTGGGCGATCGCCGACGCCCTGCGTCGCGCGGACGGCTCGATCCGCCAGCAGGGGCTCGTGTTCAGCCCGCTGTTGCGGGACAAGACGGGGTTCTCCAATCCGGCGCGATCCGAGTGGACGTTGATCCTTCGCGCCCCCGCCGGGGGCGCGACGGCGGCGCCGGTCGACCTCCACGTCGTCTTCCGGACGGTGGAGATCATCCGACGTCCGGACGGCGACTGACCTGAGCGATTCGGCGTCGAGCCCGACCGGCGAGCCGGTCCGATCCGCGCCGCCAGCTACGGCTACGACGACGGCGGGTCGTCCGCATCGGATCCCGGATCGGCCTCGTCCTCGATCGCCTCGAGTGCGTCCACAGCCGGCGCCCCGCCCCACCGGAACCGGAAGAGCGACGCGATCCCCCGTCGAGCTCCGAATAGGTCGGCCGCCCTCGTCAACCCCTCGACGGTTCCGACCAGGATCACCTGATCCCCCCCGAGAAGCCGATCCCGGCCCGTCGGGAGGAGGAGCTTCTCCGTCTCCGCGCGGACGACAGCGGAGACCACGCATCCCCGTGGGAACTTCCGATCCGATCGGACCTCGTCGAGCGGCCGCCCGACGACGAACGCGTCCGGGCTCACTGTGACGGCGACGACCGCCCCCCGCCCGTCGCCGAACGACGCCATCGGGTGCATCTGCGGCCGCTCGATCTCGAGGACGAGCCGATCGAGAAAGAGCCCCGTGACGTCGATGATGCTCGTCACGCCCGCCCGCTCGTACGCAGTCTGATACCGGGGGTTCGGCATTCGAGCGAGGATCCGTTCGACCCCGGCGCTGCGGGCCAAGAGCGAGAACGCAAGATTGTCGGCACTCTGCCGCATCAGCGCGACGGCGACGTGCGCCCTCTCGATCTCGGCCTCCTCCAGCGTCGCGATGTCCGTCGCGTTCCCGTGCACGGCGATGACCCCGTGCTTCGAGCTGACGCGCTCACAGAGCTCGCGATCCCGGTCGACGACGATGATGTCGTGCCGGCTCTCCGCCAAGCGGACAACGAGCAGTTGCCCGGTCAGGCCGACTCCGGCGATGACGATGCGCATTCGGCTACCTCCAGACCCGCCGCGAAAAGATGAGCAGCAGCGGCAGGATCTCCAGCCGCCCCGCGACCATTCCGAGGATATACGAAACCTTGACCGCCGGTCCGGCGCTTGCGAGGGACGACGCCGGGATGTAGCTCGGCCCGATGTTGCTGATCGCCGAGACGACGCCGGAGAGCGAGAGCCACGGGCCGAACTCCGAGGCCGCTGCCAGCACCACCCATCCGACCGCCAGCGACAGCGCCCACGCCACCGCGATCGCGACCGCCCGCTCGATCTCGGTCCCGCCGTAGAGCCGCCCGCCGACCGTCAGCGGGACGACCTCCCGCCCCGTCCGCGTGATCGAGTGCAGCCGCTTTCGGAGGATCGCCCGGAGGACGTTCACCCGCCGGATCTTCAGCCCGCCGGACGTCGACGCGACGCACCCGCCAACGATCATCAAGAGAAGAAACAGCTCTTTGGTCACCGACGAGAACTCCGGGGATCCGATCTCTCGGGTGGTGAACCCGCTCGTGGTCGCGATCGAGACGACGTGAAAGAGTGACGTCCGAATATGCGCGTGGAGCCCCCGCTCCGCGACCGCGCCCCAATCAGCGGCGATGACGATCCCGCTGGCGACGGCGAGGAGGGCGATCCAGAGGCGGAGCTCCCGATTCCGCCAGACGGACCGGAGCCGCCCTCGGAGGAGGTTCCAGTGGACGAGGAAGCTCGTCCCGCCGAGGAACATGAACGCGACGATCGTGTATTCAATCGCCACGGCGTGCCGGTATCCGGACGCGGCGAAATGGCCGATGTTCGCATCGTACGTGGAGAACCCGCCCGTCGCGACGCTCGTCATCCCGTGGACCGCCGCATCGAACGGCCCCAGCCCCTCGGCCCAGAGAAGGAGTGCGCAGAGGAGCGTCAGTCCGCCGTAGATCGACCAGAGGATGCGCAGCGAACTGAACACCCCCGGCGAGAAGCGCTCCGTCGCCATCTTGTGCGACTCCGCGCCGAGTAGGACGTGCCGCATCCCCCCCTCCCGGACGACGAACAGGAAGAGAGTGAAGATCCCCAGTCCGCCGATCCACTGGCTCAGGCTCCGCCAGAGAAGAAGGCTCTTCGGCAGGATCTCCAACCCGGTGAGCACTGTCGCCCCGGTGGTCGTGAATCCGCTCACCGACTCGAACAAGGCGTCGAGAAAGGAGACGTCCAGGGCAAGCCAGTACGGGACCGCACCGATCAACGACAGGCCGAACCACCCGAGCGCTCCAACCGCCATCGCCGTCCCCGGCGTCATCGGTCGCGACCGGAAGGCGGAGACGAGACCCGCCCCCACCGCCAGGCTGATCCCGGCCGGGATCGCGTAGATCCGCATCGGAAACCGGACCGTCTCGCTGTAGATCGCGCTGATCAGTAGGGGGACGGCCTGGAGCGCCGAGAAGGCGATCAGCACGACGCCGAGATAGTGGAGCGTGGATCGCAAGTTCCTCATCGTCCGTCCATTCTACCGTCCGACCCGCGGGACGACGATCCGGTAGACTCGGTACCGTGGAAAGGAGACGCATGCGAAGCCATCGACAGGAGCTCTGGTTCGAGGTCCCCACGCGGCGGGCGTTCCTCAACATCACCGACGATGTCCGCGCGGCAGTCCGGGCGAGCCGGGTTCGCGAGGGGTTCTGCCTCGTGAACCCAATGCATATCACGGCGAGCGTCTTCGTCAACGACGACGAGCCCGGCCTTCATCAGGACTACGATCGCTGGCTCGAGGAGCTCGCTCCCCACGCGCCGATCGAGCGCTACGCCCACAACCGCACGGGGGAGGACAACGGGGATGCCCATCTGAAGCGACAGATCATGGGCCGAGAGGCGGTCCTCGCGATCACCGGCGGCGACCTCGATCTTGGCCCCTGGGAGCAGGTCTTCTACGGCGAGTTCGACGGCCGTCGCCGCAAGCGCGTCCTGATCAAGATCATCGGGGAGTAGATCCGATTGGGGCGAGGCTCGCCTCACCCTCGATATCGATGATCCAGACGAACCCGGGGTCGGCTTGATCCGCCCGGTCGATCCGGAGCGCCGCGCCCTCCCGGACCGTCGAGATCCCGGATTCGACCGCTCCACCGCCGCCCGCCAGCTCGGCGACCGGCGTCACGAGCACCCAGGCCGACCGCGGGGACCGCGCCGGCACGACGACCGACGACTCCGCCGCCCCGGGCGGGACTTCGTCCCTCGCCAACGCAAGGAGCGCCTCCAACGAAGGCGCATTCGGCCGCCCCGCCGTCCCGCGCCACCGCCGCGCGGCCGCGTCGCGCCCGTAGGTGAGAACACCCGCATTCGTGTGCCAGTTCGCCGCGTGGCCCGTCCCCAGAAGATCCGTGCGCTCCATCGTCGCGCCGAGTCGAACGTCGCCGCCGGGCCAGCCGCTCCCCGATCCGACACTCACCGTGTCGACGATCCGCCCGTCGGGGTCGATCACCGACAGCGTCGCGCCTCCGTCGGGGAGTTCGTAGGCCGCATCCCCCTCCGCCCCGTAGACCAGGTCGGCCGCGACGTTGGCGACGGTCCGGTCGCTCCCCCTCTCGAGGAGGTAGTAGCCGCTCCCGGCTCGTCCGGCGGGGCCGGCCGCCCACCACGAGGCGTCGAAGACCCGCCACACGCCCGGCCGGTCGGATCGCTCGACGAACGCGATGTGAGACGCACCAGCGCGGGGGCGGAACGGGAGCGGATCGATCGTCCCGTTCAGTTCGATGACGGTCTGCCCCGCGGCCCCTCCGTCCTCCGATCCCCAGACCAGCCGCCAACCGGCGAGATCGACCGGCGCCGCGCCGGTGTTCGCCAGTTCGATCCACTCCGCCGTCGGATCCGACGGCGTCCCCGCCCAGGCGACCTCGCTGATCACAATGCGGCCGATCCCATCGGCGGCGCCCCCGCCGCCCGCCGCCGCATCGTCGAGAATCCGGACGGTCGCTTCCCCCTCGGCGCGAATCGGGGCGCCAGAGAGCCCGAACCCCGAGACCGTCGCGACGTTCGTCAGGGGGCCCGGCAGGTCCGCGTCCGATACGCGGTACGAGGCCGACACCTCGATCGATTCGCCCGGAGCGAGCGTCGCCCTCGGCAGGGGGATCCGGCCGATCCGATCGTCGCGCAGCTCCAACCCAGTTACGGAGACTCCCCCGATATTGCGGACGGCGTACCGATACGTCAGGAGGTCGCCGACGGCGGCCTCGGTCCGGTCGACCCGCTTCTCAAGCGATAGATCCGCCGACGTCGCCGAGAGGAGGAGGACGAACGACGCAGACTCCGTCACCGGCTCCTCCATCGGGGTCAGCCCGGAGACCGTGGCCCGCGTCTCGAACCGCCCATCGTCGCTTCGGTCGACGCCCCGGGGGAAGGTCGCCGAGAGGCTCGACCACGGAGAGAGCCGCGCAACGGGGAGGGAAAGCGCCCCCACTCCGTCGATCCACACCGCAAGATCGGTCACCGGCGCCTCGCTTCCATTGGTGATCGTGAGAATGAACGTGACCTCGTCCCCGACCGCGACCTCCGTGAGGGGCGGCAGGGGGAGCCCCCGTCGGTCGAACGCCGAGATCGCCAGGTCGAGGGCGCTCCGGATCGGCGCGAGTTCGACGAGCCCCTCCGCCCCCGCCACGACGGACTCGCCGGCGGCGCTGGTCCCCTCCGCCGTCGCGCGACGCACGATCGGCCCGGGGAGATGGTCGAGCGCGACGACCTCGTCGATCGTCCCTACAGCGCGTCCCCCGGGGGCGAGCCGCCCGTCGCGGAGCGAGACGGAGCCGAGGCCCTCGACCTCGGCCCGGATCGAGTGAAGCTCCGATTCTCCGTCGTTTCCGACAGTGATTCGATACGAGATCGTTTCGCCGAGGCGCGCCCGGACAGGATTCGGTTCGATCGAGACGAAGAGCGATGCACAGGCGGGAGGATCAACCGGCCCGGGGTCCGAGCCCGCCGGCTCGACATCGATCGTCACCTCGTCGAACGCCTCCAGCCCGCACTCGTCGCGCGCGATCAGTCGAAACTGCAACGGTGTAGGCGATGAGACGACCGGGGCGACGAACCGCGTGGTCATCGCCCGACGGTCGTCGATCGGGGCCGGCGGGCCGGCGATCTGCTCCCATTCGACCTCCACCGGACCATCGTCGCCCACCGTTCCTCGGAGCTCGACGTCCTCGCCAGAACGCGCCGAGGTATCCCCCCCTGCGTCGACCGACGGGGGCGTGTTGAGAGGGCGAACGCGCAGCGCAAGCGAGTCACGCGCCGTCCCTCCCCAGTCATCGACCACCGTGAGCGTCAGCCGGATCTCCAGATCGATGCAGCGATCCGTCCGCGGAGCGATGTAGGTCGGATGGAGGATCTCGCTCGACGGCTCGAATCGGCCGCCTCCCCCGCCGTCGTCCCATTGATAGGAGACGATCCAGCCGTCACGGTCGCTCGCCGTCGCGTCGTCGAGGGCGACCGCACCGCCCTCGTCCACCGACCGATCCGCTCCGGCATCGACGGGGTCAGGGTACGCGTTCACCCGGAGTCGGAGGGCGTCGCTCGCGGTTGCCCCGTCCCGGTCCGTCACCGTGAGCGTCAGTTCGACGAGCGAGCTCCGATTCGGCGCCGTGTAGGCGGTCGACCGACGCGACGGATCATCGAAGGAGCCGCCGGCGCCGCCGTCATCCCATCGGATCGCCGCCAGTTCGTCCCCTCCGTCGCTCACCCCCGCATCGGTGAGCTCGATCCGCCCGCCGAGCGCCACAGTCCGATCCGGCCCGGCGTCGACCGACGGTCGGACATTCACGCGTAGCGACCCCGCCGCCAGCGGGCCCGCCGCTGCGATCACCTCCGCCGAGCCGACCAGCGCGCCCGGGGCTGCACGCTCGACGACGGCGTGAATCTCGATGAAGATCGAGCGGCCGGGGAGAAGATCACCGAGCGACAAGAGACCCGTCGCCGGGTACGCGGACCATCCCCCGCCGTCGACCCGGACCTGCGCCGTCAGTTGGTCGACGCCGGCGGGGAGCGGATAGCGGAGGGTCGCCCCGGAGACGGCCGATGCCCCGTCGTTCGCGACGCGGACCTCGAACCAAACCTCTTCACCGCGATCG
>ENA-OSEO01005510-OSEO01005510.1-sediment-metagenome-genome-assembly--contig:-NODE-5510-length-12102-cov-4.942453_pt1 | contig 12102 bp, 3 predicted proteins | sample MGYA00237883_ERZ534232 | MGnify/ENA metagenome assembly ERZ534232
TATCACCCTTGACGCTGCGGCGCCGAAGGTTGCGTCGCTTACACCGGAAAATTGTAGTTGTGGACCAGAAGATTGCGTTTGTCGGAGGCATTAATATTATCGATGATATGGATATGCCGGGGCAAAAATCGCCCCGTTATGACTACGCTGTAAGTGTTGAAGGGCCGCTGGTGGGAGAAATTCATGCTTCGACCCGCCGGGTGTGGTCGCGAGTGGCCTGGACCCGCTTACGTCGTAGGTGGGGCCGGGATAACGGCAGACAAACGCCTCCAACCGAACCTATGGGCCGTATGCGCTCAGCTTTTCTGGTACGGGATAATATCCGCCATCGCCGAGATATTGAAGATGCTTATTTGCAGGCGATTGAACAGTCGCAATTCGAAATCATTCTTGCAAATGCCTACTTTTTGCCCGGAATGAATTTTCGTCATGCGCTTTTGGATGCAGCGGGGCGGGGTGTCCGGGTGATTTTGCTGCTGCAAGGAAGGGTGGAATATCGATTGCTGCATTATGCCTCGCATGCCCTGTATGGCAGTTTTCTCGATGCAGGAATTGAGATATACGAATACCACAAGAGCCTTATGCACGCCAAAGTTGCTGTGATTGATGAACACTGGGCGACGGTGGGATCATCCAATCTTGACCCTTTCAGCCTGCTGCTTGCGCTTGAAGCAAATGTCCTTGTTGACGATGAAAAGTTTGCCAAAAAATTAAAGCATAGTCTGGAACAGGCCATAAAGATGGGGGCGCGGCGGATAAGAGACGACAACTGGAGAACGAAATCCATCGGACTGCGTCTGGTGATTTGGCTAAGTTATGGTTTGGTGCGATTCATGATAGGAATGGCGGGGTATGCCCCGGGGAAAAAGCCGGATCAAGTAAAACCGATCGAGAACGCAGATTGAATGGCATGCGAAATCTGAATACGTGATGAAACCCTACCAGGAGATAAAATCGGCATCGTACATCGATGCCATAATCTACTATGCTGAAACGCTGCTTGCTCTTCGTTTCAAGAGTGTCAAAAACTAACGGTTGATTTTGTCGAACCGAAGAAACTTGATGAAAAGCTTGGTACCGCCCTGAATGATGCCGCCCGGTTTTCCGCTTATAGAATGGTCAGGCAATACATAGATAAATTCTATTCCAAGAGTATTCAAAAAGCCATTCTCGAAAGGGGATCTGGCCGTCAAGGTGTGGGAGGCGCTGATACAGTAATGAGTCAAGCGGTGCAGTCGACAGGCCATTACCGTCAAGCAGCGGATTGCGATGGAAGGGGGTTTTGATATAATCCGTAAGCCATGAGCAGCACATGGCATACGAAGGAGATATTGATCGTGAGGGTAAAAAGCAAAAAGATTCTCCGGACCCTGCTACATTTTAGGGCGCGTCCCGGCAAGACCGGCCTGTCTCAAAAGTCCGCCGGCGACGAGCCGCCTCTGCGAGCTGAACTGTTCAGCAGCGATCAGATGAAGATGCACGGCAAGGCCCTGGCGGATTCGCACAAGCTGAGTTTGGGACGAGCTTCGGACCGACTTCTGACGCGCCTGGCAGACAATGAAACTGTCCTGATTGGAGCACGCAACCTGCTGACGGAGGCGGTTATGACCAACCGCCGGATTGCACCGGCAGGGGAATGGCTGCTCGACAACTTCTATTTGATTGAGGAACAGATTCGAACGGCCAGGCGACACCTGCCCAAGAGTTACAGCCGGGAACTGCCGCGCTTGCTGAACGCTCCAATGGCCGGGCTTCCACGCGTGTACGACATTGCGCAGGAGATTATCGCGCACGGCGATGGGCGGGTGGATACGGAAAATCTCAGCAGTTTCGTGGCTGCATACCAGTCGGTGACTATCCTGAATCTCGGTGAATTGTGGGCTATCCCCATCATGCTGCGCCTGGCCCTGATCGAGAATCTTCGACGGGTTGCCGCTCGGATTACCGCTGACAGGATCGAGCGAAACCGTGCTAACTATTGGGCCGATCTGATGACGGACATCGCCACAAAGGACCCACAGAACCTGATTTTGGCGGTCGCCGACATGGCACGGTCACAGCCTCCGATGGTGAGCGCGTTTGTTGCGGAGTTCACGCGCTGCTTGCAGCCCTATGGCCATGCTCTTTCCCTGCCGCTCACCTGGATTGAACAGCAACTGTCCGAGTCCGGCCAGACCATCGAACAGCTGGTGCACACGCAGACCCAACAACAAGCTGTCGACCAGGTTTCCATGAGCAACAGCATCGGCAGTCTCCGTTTCCTGGGCGCGATGGAGTGGCGCGAGTTCGTCGAGACAATGAGCATTGTCGAGCAGACCCTGTGTGAGGATCCTGGCGATGTTTATGGCAAGATGGATTTTGCCACCCGTGATCGCTACCGCCACGTTGTGGAGAAGACTGCCAAGCTCAGTCCGCACTCTGAAGGCGAGGTAGCGCGCCAAGCGATCCATCTGGCGCATGAGTGCGCGGCACGGAAGGGCAGAGACGACCGCGCGGCGCATGTCGGGTTCTACCTGATTGACGAGGGATTGGCGCAGCTCGAACGAATGGCGGAGGTTCGCTTATCGTTTGCTGATGTTCTTCGCAAAGCCAGCCGCCGGTTTCCTTTGCTGCTATATGGCGGCGCCATCCTGCTGATGACGGCGATTTTCGTCGGGTGCTTCGCGGCCAAGGCGTATGCCGGCGGGTTGAATGGTTGGGCTCTCGGAATGGCCGGACTGCTCTGGCTTCTGTGCGCCAGTCATCTGGCGGTATCCCTGGTGAACTTGCTGGCGACGTCGCTGGCGACACCGCGGCCGCTGCCGCGGATGGACTTCTCCCAAGGGATTCCCTCGGAGTTGCGAACTCTGGTTGTGGTCCCAACGATGCTCACGAGCACTCAAAACATCGAGGAGCTGATCGAGGCATTGGAAGTCCGCTTCCTGGCCAATCGGGATCACCACCTCCACTTCGGTCTGCTCACTGATTTTCGCGACGCCATTGTAGAAACGATGCCTGAAGACGAATCGCTGTTGCGGCTGGCCCGGCAGAGAATCGAAGATCTGAACAGCAAGTACCCGAGTCCGGAAGGCGATACCTTCTTCCTGTTTCATCGCCCGCGTCGATGGAATCCACTGGACCGGATTTGGATGGGGTACGAGCGTAAGCGCGGCAAGCTTACGGATTTAAATGCCCTTCTGCGCGGCGCGGCACATGGCACCCATGGGTATCGCTTCGCTCTCGTCGTCGGTGAAACCAGGGTCTTATCGAACGTAAAGTATGTGATCACCCTGGATACCGATACGCAACTGGCTCGTGATTCGGCGTGGCAGTTTGTGGGCGCCATGGCGCATCCGCTCAATCGTGCGCGCTTCGATGAAGAGAAGCAACGTGTCGTTGCGGGGTACGGAATTCTTCAGCCACGTGTGGCGGTGAGCCTGTCCGGCAAGAACTGGTCGCGCTATGCGCACATGTGTGCCAGTGAGACCGGCATCGATCCATATACGCGCGCTGTTTCTGATGTATATCAGGACCTGTTCGGTGAAGGGTCGTTCATCGGCAAGGGCATTTATGAAGTGGATACATTCGAACGGGCGTTGGCCGGGCGTTTCCCCGACAACCGGATCCTCAGCCACGATCTTCTGGAAGGGTGTTACGCCCGGGCCGGGCTGTTGAGCGATGTGCAGTTGTACGAGGAATACCCATCTCGCTACAGCGCGGATGTAAGCCGCCGGCACCGCTGGATTCGCGGCGATTGGCAGATTGCACGCTGGCTGTTGCCGGATATTCCCATCCCCAATGTGCGGCGGCGGAAGAATTCGCTCTCGATGCTGTCCCGCTGGAAGATCTTCGACAACCTGCGGCGCAGTCTGATGGCTGCGGCGTTGACACTCCTGCTGTTGTCGGGCTGGACCGTTTTCCCATCGCCATGGTTCTGGACCTTGGCGGTAATCGGCATAATTCTGATTCCTTCTTTGATCGCCTCGGCCCTGAATGTCTTTCAGAAGCCAGTCGATATGACTCTGGGCCAGCACCTTGCGGCCGCACTGCGCTCGGCCTGCCGACAATTCGTTCAGCCTGTATTTGCGTTCGTATGTCTTCCATACGAAGCGTTTTTCAGTCTGGATGCAATGGCGCGCGCCGGCTGGCGGATGCTGGTCTCACACAAGCGACTGCTCCAATGGAATCTGTCGGACGACTCGGTTCCCCAAAGCCGCACGGACCTCGCCGACTCCTGGCGAACCATGTGGATTGCCCCCGTTCTGGCCGCCGCTACGGGGATTTATCTGACAGTTTCGAGGCCGGCATCGCTCGGCGTGGCGTGGCCCATCCTGGGACTCTGGTTTGCCTCTCCTGCTATCGCCTGGTGGATCAGTCAGCCGCTCGCTCACCGCCGAAAAATGCTGACAACGGATCAGACCCTCTTTCTGCGCAAGCTTGCCCGGAAAACCTGGGGGTTCTTCGAAACCTTCATCGGTCCGGAAGATCATTGGCTGCCGCCGGATAACTACCAGGAACATCCTTTTGCCGGCGTTGCTCACCGCACGTCGCCGACCAACATGGGCCTTGCGCTGCTGGCCAATTTGGCCGCGTACGACTTCGGCTACGTTTCGGCCGGAAAACTCCTCCAACGAACGACGATGTCTTTCCACACCATGATACGTCTGGAACGACACCGAGGCCACTTCTACAACTGGTATGGCACGCAATCCTTGCAACCCCTGTCGCCCAAATACATTTCGTCGGTGGACAGCGGGAACCTGGCGGGCCATCTGCTGACGTTGCGGCCGGGTCTGCTCGCCCTTCCCGATCACAAGATTATATCGATGCGCTTGTTTGAGGGCCTGAGCGACACTTTCGGGATTGTCATGGACGCTGCGGCCGCCACTCCAGAAACCTACGCGCCGGCCCAGCTCGCTGAGCTTCAGCAAACCCTGGCGTCTGTGGCTTGTTCCAAACCGACCACGCTCATGGATTCGCGACTGTGCCTGGATCGGTTGGCAACGTCCGCCGCGGAGTTGGTGGCCGGCATCGAAACGCTCGATGCGGATCCTGAAAGCCAATTGAGATGGTGGGCCCGTGCTTTTGTCCGGCAATGTCGCGACGCCCTCGATGATCTCACGCATCTCGCACCGTGGACAGAGCTCTTTTCTTCGCAGAACAGCCTTGGAGACTTTCCCGATATCGAAGAGATCCCAACACTGCGCGAACTGGCAGCACTGGAGGCCAAACTCCTGCCTGCCGTCGAGAAGCAACTGAGATCTGCCGCGTCGTCCGAAAAGAGCGCAAGGCTTGCTGAACTTCAGCGCCTCATCACGGCAGGCAGCCGGCATGCCGAAGCACGGCTTGCGGCTATTAAAGGGCTTGCCCTGCAATGCGATGCACTTGCTCGGATGGACTATGACTTTCTGTTTGACGAGAAGCGCCATCTGCTGGCTATCGGCTACAATGTCGATGAACGCCGGCGAGACGCGAGCTACTACGATCTGCTGGCTTCGGAAGCGAGGTTTGCAAGTTTCGTGGCGATTGCGCAGGGACAGCTGCCCCAGGAAAGCTGGTTCGCCCTATCCCGTCAGCTCACCATCGCTGGTGGCGAGCCGATCCTTTTGTCGTGGAGCGGTTCGATGTTCGAGTACCTGATGCCGCTGCTGGTGATGCCGACCTTCGACCGCACCCTGCTCGATCAGACCTGCAAAGCGGCGGTGGCCATGCAGATCAAGCATGGAAAAAAATGCGGTGTTCCGTGGGGTATTTCGGAATGTGGCTACAATGCCGTCGATGTGAATTCCAATTACCAGTATCGCGCCTTTGGCGTACCCGGTCTGGGGCTCAAACGCGGTCTCGCCGAGGACTTGGTGATTGCACCCTATGCCTCGTCCCTGGCGCTGATGGTGGCGCCCGAGCAAGCCTGTCTGAACCTCGAGCGGCTCGCTGCCGACGGTCTTGAAACCCGGTATGGCTTCTACGAAGCGATCGACTACACGCCGTCGCGTCTGCCGCATGGACAATCGAGCGTCGTGGTGAAATCCTTCATGGCCCATCACCAGGGCATGAGTCTCCTGTCTCTGGCCCATCTGCTGCTGGACCGCCCGATGCAGAAGCGATTTGAGTCGGTTCCCATGTTCCAGGCGACCAGATTGTTGCTCCAGGAGCGTATTCCCAAGAGGACAGCATTCTATGCGCATACCACCGAGCTCTCCGAGCACCATATGGCATCCAGCGCAACGGAGGCGCCGATACGCGTTTTTACAAGCCCCGACACGCCGAACCCGGCAGTGCATTTGCTATCCAACGGACGCTACCACGTGATGATCACCAATGCCGGCGGCGGTTACAGCCGCTGGAAGAACCTGGCCGTCACCCGTTGGCGCGAGGACCGCACCCGCGACAACTGGGGCACGTTCTGTTACATCCGCGACGTGACCAGCAGGGAGTTCTGGTCGATCGCATGTCAGCCGACGCTCAAACGATCGAAGCGGTTTGAGGCGATCTTCTCTGAGGGGCGGGCCGAGTTTCGCTCCCGCGACCACGGCTATGACACCCATACCGAGATCGCTGTTTCCCTCGAAGATGACATCGAACTGCGCCGCGTCCGCATCACCAACCGCGCACGGACGCGTCGGGCGATAGACGTTGCCAGTTATGCGGAAGTGGTACTGGCGCCGCCTGTTGCGGACGCACTGCATCCGGCGTTCAGCAATCTGTTTGTGCAGACCGAGATCATCCGCCGGCAGCGAGCGATCCTGTGCACGCGCCGGCCCCGCTCACAAGGCGAGCAGTCGCCGTGGATGTTGCACCTGATGGCCGTGCATGGGGCCAAAATCGGAGAAGTCTCCTATGAGACCGATCGCATGCAGTTCATCGGCCGTGGAAACACCGTTGCCGATCCGCAAGCGATGCTCGGGGCTGGCGGCTTTTATACGGGGAGCCTCTCGGGCAGCGAAGGCTCTGTGCTCGACCCGATTGTCGCCATCCACTATCGGATAACCCTTGATCCCGAAGAATCGGCAACCATAAACATCGTCTCCGGCATCGGTGATACCCGCGATGCAGCCTTACGCCTTGTGGAAAAATACCAGGATCGGCGACTCGCCGGTCGCGTCTTCGATTTGGCATGGACGCATGGCCAGGTGCTGCTTCGGCAGCTGAATGCCTCACAAGCCGATGCGCAACTCTATGGGCGTCTTGCCGGTTCGATCATCTACGCCAATAGCTCGCTGAGAGCCGACCCGAGGGTCCTCATCAAAAACCGGCGAGGGCAGTCCGGTCTTTGGGGATATGCCATCTCCGGCGATCTTCCGATTGTGTTGCTGCGGATTGAAGATCCGGCCAATATCGACCTGGTGCGCCAACTCGTGCAAGCCCACGCCTATTGGAGTCTGAAGGGACTGGCGGTGGACCTGGTGATCTGGAACGAAGATCACGCCGGTTACCGGCAACTCCTCCACGACCAGATCATGGGGCTTATCGCCAGAAGCGCCGAGGCCAACGTGACTGATCGCTCCGGCGGCATATTCCTGAGATCCGTGGACCAGATAAATGAGGAAGACCGCATATTGATCCAATCGGTCGCTCGCGCCATCATCACCGACAGTCGGGGGTCGCTGGCGGACCAGATCAACCGGCGCAGTCTGGTGGAAGCTGAAGTGCCGCTGCTTACTCCGACTAGAACTCACCGCTCCGAACCTATTGCAGTGGCCGCATTGCCTCGCCACGATCTGACGTTTTTCAACGGGATGGGCGGGTTTACACCCGATGGGCGCGAGTATGTCATTACCACCGCGCACGGACAGGTGACACCGGCACCTTGGGTGAATGTGCTGGCCAACCCGCAATTTGGCACCGTCATCTCGGAGAGCGGCTCGACCTACACCTGGAGCGAGAATGCCCACGAGTTCCGTCTCACGCCCTGGGGAAACGATCCTGTCGGTGATTCGAGCGGAGAAGCGTTTTACATACGTGATGAAGAGCGCGGCCACTTCTGGTCGCCCACGCCATTGCCCAGCCGCGGGGCGACGCCGTACGTCACCCGGCACGGCTTTGGATACAGCGTATTCGAGCACACCGAGCGCGGCATACATTCAGAGCTGTGGGTTTATGTGGCACTAGACGCACCTGTCAAGTTCATGGTACTCAAAGTACGCAACACGTCGGGCCGATCACGCCGGATCTCAGTTACCGGATACGCGGAATGGGTGCTTGGCGACTTGCGCCCGAATACGGCTATGCATGTCATCACCGAAACGGACCCCGATACCGGCGCCCTGTTTGCGCGGAACCTTTATAACACGGAGTTCCGGGACCGGGTTGCATTCTTCGACGTGGACGATGCGACGCGCACCGTAACCGGCGATCGAACTGAATTTCTGGGACGCAATGGTACGCTGCGAAGTCCGGCCGCGATGGTGCGCACTCGCCTTTCCGGCAAGGTGGGGGCCGCTCTGGATGCCTGCGCCGCGATTCAGGTGAGCCTCGATTTGACCGACGGGCAGGAGCGGGAGCTCGTCTTTAAGCTTGGCGTGGGACGAGACGCCGACGATGCCCGCCGTTTGGTCAATCGTTTTAGAGGCCCCACCGCCGCGCGCGTCGTCCTCGATGCGGTGTGGCAGCACTGGGCGAACATTCTGGGCGCGGTCAATGTGGAAACGCCCGATCCGTCCTTAAACGTGCTGGCCAACGGCTGGCTGTTGTACCAAACGGTGACGTGCCGGCTTTGGGCGCGCAGTGCAACCTACCAGTCAGGGGGCGCTTTCGGTTTCCGCGATCAGTTGCAGGACGTGATGGCGCTCATCCACGCCAGGCCGCATCTCGTGCGCGAACACCTGCTCGTGTGTGCGGCCCGTCAATTTTCGGAGGGAGATGTGCAGCATTGGTGGCATCCGCCAACGGGCCGGGGTGTTCGTACGCGCTGTTCGGACGATTACCTCTGGCTGCCGCTCGCTGCATGCCGCTATGTCCTCGCCACCGGTGACACCGGCGTCTTGGATGAGCACATCCACTTCCTCCAGGGCCGTCCGGTAAAAGGGGATGAAGAATCTTATTACGATTTGCCAGGGCGTTCCGAAGAGACGGCGAGTCTGTATGAACATTGTGTTCGAGCCATTCAGAACAGTCTCAATTTCGGCGAGCACGGCCTGCCGCTTATCGGCTCGGGTGACTGGAACGACGGTATGAACCTGGTGGGCGAGCACGGCAAAGGTGAAAGCGTGTGGTTGGGATTTTTCCTATATGATGTGCTCATGCGCTTCACTGAAGTGGCAATCGCACGGGGTGACATACCCTTTGTCGAACGCTGCCGGAGGGAGGCAGGTCACCTGCGTCGGAATCTCGAGGAACATGGCTGGGACGGCGAGTGGTACCGGCGCGCCTATTTCGACGATGGCACGCCGCTTGGATCGGCAAGCAACCCGGAATGCCAAATTGATTCGATTGCGCAGAGCTGGTCCGTGCTTTCGGGTGCGGGCGATCATGAGCGTTCGCGTATGGCCATGGAAGCGGTGGATGAGCGTCTTGTTCGCCGCGAGCATGGACTGATCCAGCTCTTAGACCCTCCCTTCGACAAGTCGGCGCTGAACCCCGGCTACATCAAAGGTTACGTCCCCGGCGTGAGAGAAAATGGCGGGCAATACACCCACGCGGCCATCTGGGCCGCAATGGCCTTCGCACGCCTGGGGGACAACCGGCGCGCCTGGGAGTTCTTTACCATGATCAATCCGGTGAACCACGCCCGATCGAGCGAGGAAACCGCCGTTTACAAAGTGGAACCCTACGTCGTCGCCGCCGACGTCTATGCGGTAGCGCCGCATACCGGCCGAGGCGGCTGGACATGGTATACGGGCTCGGCGGCCTGGATGTACCGGCTGATCGTGGAATCCATTCTGGGGTTGAGACTTGAAGTAGATAAACTGAGCTTCAGGCCGTGTATTCCAGAGGATTGGGAGGGGTTCAAACTGCACTACTGCTATCGGGAATCGGTCTACCACATCGCGGTACTGCAAACACCTGACAACAATGGTGAGATGCGCGTAAGCGTGGATGGCATCGAGCAACACGATAAGACCATCCCGCTTGTGGACGACCATAAGGAACACTGGGTCGAGGTGAGGATACCTGTTAAGGCGGTTGAAAACGCCTCTGTGGGGCCGCGCCAAAAGATAGAGAGAGCACGTCAGCATAAATCTTGAAAATAACCTGCACACGTATAGGAGGTACTATGCAACATAGTATTAGTAGTATGATTGGTTACACAATCAGGGCTACCGATGGTGACCTGGGAAAAGTTGACGAGTTCTACTTCAATGACGAAACTTGGAAGATCCGTTATATCGTCGTGGAAACAGGCAGTTGGCTAAACGGCCGTAAGGTGCTCATTTCCCTGGCTGCCTTTGGTGAAGCTGAAAGTGAGTCCGGCACGTTTTCGGTAAACCTTACCCGTGAACAGGTGCGCAGCAGTCCCGATATCGATACGCAGCGGCCTATTTATCGTCAGCATGAAGTCGAGCTGCATAAGCACTATCAGTGGCCCTGGCGGGGCGACTACGGCGGCACTTTCGGAACTGTTCCGTTACCCCAATCTGCCGACGAAACACTTGCGGCACAGGAAGACTCTGCCTCAGGGCGTCGGGATGATCCGCATTTGCGCAGCACACGGCAGGTCATCGGCTACCATATTCATGCCATTGACGGCGACGTCGGTCATGTGGAAGATTTTCTTGTCGACGATGAAGATTGGGCGATTCGCTTTCTGGTGGCAGATACCCGCAACTGGCTGCCGGGGAAAAAAGTTATTCTATCGCCCCTATGGATCAAGCGTGTGCAATGGGACGATTCCAGCGTGCATTTTGACCTCACAAGGGAATCCGTAAAGAATAGCCTTGAGTTCAATTCGTCCAAACCTATTAGCCGGGATTATGAGGCATTTCTTTTAGAGCACTTTGGACCACTTATGCAGAAGAAGAATGATCATGAAGGAAAGAAAAACACATCAAAAGGAGAAGAATAATGGCAAAAAAAATGGAAGTTTATAAGTGCGAAGTTTGCGGAAATATCGTTGAAGTACTGCATGGCGGTGACGGTGAACTGGTCTGCTGCGGCCAGCCGATGAAATTGCAAACTGAAAATACAGTGGATGCCGCCAAGGAAAAACATGTGCCGGTCATTGAGAAGGTTTCCGGCGGGGTCACGGTCAAGGTTGGAAGTGTCGCGCATCCCATGGAAGAGAAACACTCAATTGAATGGATAGAGATTATTGCCGACGGCAAGGCATATCGACAGTTTTTAAATCCGGGGGATAAGCCGGAAGCTACTTTTCAGATTAAGGCTGAAAAGATTCGGGCAAGAGAGTACTGCAATCTTCATGGCCTTTGGAGTGGACAATAGGCTCGCTGCAGGAAAGCTTGCCCCAGCGTTGCATAGAAACATCGAACCGATCCTGGATGCACCGTTCATTTATTCCAGTGATAAGGCACCTCGGCCATCTACGAAGCCATCAGTCAGCGCGACGTCCGGAGCGTTGCCTTAGAAAGGGGATCCGATTCGGGGGCCCCGTCGGGTAACGCCGGAAAAAACGGCTGACCAAAGGAGACATTGCATGGGCAACAAAAGCAGTCCTACAAATCTCGGCGCGGTAGTCTCGGTGCGCGGCAGTGTCGTAGATATACGCTTCGATGCACATTTGCCGCCCATCTACTCATTGCTGCACGCGCAGGAGGGCGAGATTGCCATCGAGGTTTTAGCTCAACTCGACGCGCATCGCGTGCGTGGAATCGCGTTGACCCCCACCCAGGGCCTTGCCCGCGGCATGGCGGTTCAAGACACGGGCGGGCCGTTGAAGGCCCCGGTCGGCAAGGAAATTCTTGCGCGCATGTTCGACGTATTCGGTCAAGCGATCGACCGCGAAGGGGAAGTTTTAAACGTGGAGTGGCGCTCCGTCCATCGCGCCCCGCCGGTGCTGGCAAGACGTTCTACCCAATCCGAGGTCTTCGAGACGGGGATCAAGGTTATTGACGTGCTCGTGCCGCTCGAACGCGGCGGCAAGGCGGGCCTGTTCGGCGGTGCGGGTGTCGGCAAAACCGTCCTGCTCACTGAAATGATCCACAACATGATCGGCCACCACAGATCGGA
>ENA-OSEO01005513-OSEO01005513.1-sediment-metagenome-genome-assembly--contig:-NODE-5513-length-12099-cov-2.927217_pt1 | contig 12099 bp, 10 predicted proteins | sample MGYA00237883_ERZ534232 | MGnify/ENA metagenome assembly ERZ534232
GTTCAGGTTACTTTATTGACATCTTGAATCAAAGGCGTAAAATGTTAAATTTAAAACCACTTTGCTTCTCATAAACTTAAATATAAATGAATCGAAAGACATTTCACAAAATTTTCATTTGTTAAGCCGATGTCTTAATTGACATATAAATTAAATGTTGTGAAAGGGAATATTTTATTTAATAGTATTCAAAGTATTGCTTATTTATTAAAACATAATCATAAACAGCGAGTTTAGAACTGAAAATATATTATGATCAAAGTACTTATCTTAAACTACAAAAGTTTAGAAAATTTGCAGGAATGTATTGCAGGCTTTTCAAATCTACACTCCAAAGTTGAAATTGTGATAATTGACAATGGATCTAAAAATTCAGATTTAAATGAAATAGAGGCCTTGGCAAGAAATGAGGACCACATTTTTCTATTTAAGAATTTTAAAAACTTAGGTTTCACCAAAGGATATAATGCTTATTTGAATAATATTGAAGATGCAAGTCATCTATTTTTACTAAATAATGATACAAGCATTGATAAAGATTGTATATCTGCAATTAATAAAAGAATAAATACTGATCACCCGGATATGCTGTCCTGCAAAATGATCAATTACTGGAACCGCGAATTAATGGATAATGCAGGGCATAAGATGTACACCAGTGGTGAAATTGTTCCGCTGGGGCATGCCAGGTCCATTAACAAATACACCAAACCACTCGAAAATATTGGGGCCTGTGCCGGAGCTGCAGTATACTCAACCGCTATGCTAAAAGATATAGGCTTATTTGATGAATATTTTGACACCGGTTACGAAGATGCCGAATTCGGATTAAGGGCATTTATCGCAGGCTATAAGTGTATATACGAGCCCAATGCAATCGTTTACCACAAAATGGGACAATCAATAAAAAAAATATTTGACTTCGACTATGTCGTAAAAATTCAAACAAATATTTATTATACTTACTTAAAACTGGTTCACTGGCAAATCATCTTAACTGGATTTATTCCATGGTTGATCCGGATCTTTCTCATTACCCTGGTAGATATTATTTTCTGGCGTCCTAAATATTTAAAAGTGCAATATCAGGCATTGTATAATATTATCTTTAAAGACTGGAAAACTGTAATGAAAGCCAGAAAAGAAGCCAGGCATCTGAGACGCATTTCATGGTGGAAACTACTTAAAAAACAAGAATTTTTCCTCGTCAACGATGTCAGGAACTTTTATAAATTCATCATAAAGGGCGAAAAATCATATTTCGAAAAGTTTTAAATATGCATATTGTTATAATTGCCGATCCGATTGACAAACAAAAAGCAGGTATTCATTATCTGACAAAGCATCTGGTGTCGCAATTATTAGCAATCAAAACACAAAATACCTTCACCATTATTCGCCTGAATAAAGATCCTAATGAAAATGACAGGCGTATCATTGCTCTAAAAAATTCATTGCCCTTTATACATCACGATCCTATAAGAACATTTATTACCTTACCCCTGCTCATCAGAAAATTAAATCCGGACATCGTTGTTGAAACAGCTCATTTCGGGCCGTTTAATCTGTCCAAACACATAAAAAGGATTAACATTATTCATGATTTAAGCCCGATAAAGTTTAAAAGTTTCCATCCATTCTGGAGTTATGTTTTTCAACGTATTCTATTGCCATTAATCATAAAAAAAGCTGATCTTCTTATTACGAACTCCAAAAACACAAGCAATGACCTTAAAAAATATTTTCCGGACAGCGAGCATAAAATTTCCAAAATTTACCCTGGCTTAGAGGATTTATTTAAACCGATTAAAGCAGAATACCTATCTTCAAAACCCGAAATAACCAACGCTTATTTTTTGAGTGTAGGAACGATTGAACCACGCAAAAACCTGAATACACTGCTAGATGCATTTGAAATTTTTAAACAAAGCCATAAAACTAAAATTCAACTGATTATAATTGGGGATAAAGGCTGGAAGAGCAGATCATTCTACCGGAAATTAATTTCCCATCCGTTCAAAAACGACATCAAAATACTGGGTTACATTGAACGTTCTGATTTAACTTACTGGTATGCAAAAGCCCAGGCTTTCATTTACCCAAGCTATTACGAAGGTTTCGGCCTTCCGGTTTTAGAAGCCATGGCCTGTGGGACCCCTTGTATTGTTTCCAATAAATCCAGTTTGCCGGAAGTTGGAGGCGATGCAGTTTTATATTTCGATCCTTATAAAACACATGAACTGGTTGATAAAATGAATTTGATCTTTCACAACAAGGCCATTCAGAATTCCCTGGGTGAATTAGGCATCAAACAGGCATCCAGATTTTCATGGGAAAAATATGCCACTGAATTCAACCAGCTGCTGGATCTTAAATTCGGCGATCATCTTACTCACAAAAACGGGCTTAAATGAAAATCTTGTTCGTACTTGAATATTATTATCCGAATGTTGGGGGCGTTGAAAAACTATTTAAAACCCTGGCCGAATCGCTTGCAATGGAAGGGCACGAGATCCTTGTAATCACAAATAAATATGACAAAAATCTTGCTTCAAACGAGATACTGAACAAGGTAAAAATCATCCGACTTAATTATAAAAACCGATTTCTGTTCACATTTTTCAGCATTTTCAGCATTATTAAATATGCAGGCCAATTCGACCTCATTCATACCACTTCATACAATGCAGCACTCCCTGCCGGCATTGCAGCTTTCATCAGAAAGAAAAAAGTGATCATAACCTTTCATGAGGTTTGGGGAAAATTATGGTTTCATTTGCCATTTATCAATTTGATGCAAGGTACTTTCTTTTTTTTGTTTGAAAAATGCATTCTCAAACTTCCATTTCATCGATTTATTGCCGTTAGCGAATCCACAAAAAATGATCTCATAAACAGTGGCGTCAAACCTGAAAAAATTATTAAAATCTACAATGGGATAGAATACCCGGCATTCCAGGGCTCATCCACCGCCGATCCGAAATTTCTGAACGAAGACGGAATAAAAGTCAAACCCGATAAAAGTGAATTTACCTTTACTTTTTTGGGCCGATTAGGCATTTCTAAAGGATTGGATATATTGATCCCTGCTGCGAAGAAATTTATCCAAACTTTTTCGGATGCCGAATTTCATATGATTACACCCGATACACCAGCCTTCATGTACAAAAGAATTAGCAGGCTGATTAACAAACAACACCTGGATGAAAATTTTCATTGGCACAAGAATCTGAATCCGGAACAAATCCGGCAACAATTATTATTTTCGAATTGCCTCGTAATTCCCTCCTACAGCGAAGGTTTTTGCTTTGTGGCCGCTGAAGCCTCTTCGTTGGGCATTCCCATTGTTAGCTCAGGCAGAAAAGCACTCCGGGAGGTTGTTTCCGGTAAATATATTCAAATTAAAAATTTGGATGTAGATGGAATATTTGATGCATTGATTGAGGCCAGAAATGGGAAATTTGAAGAAAGTAAACTCATTAAATTCAATTTAGATGATTGCCTCAACGATTATTTGCTCTTGTACAAATCAATCCTAAAATAAATATCGCTTAAAAATTATTTTGATTATTTGTTTTGTGATTTCAATTCCTTTATTTCCTGTTTCATTAGTGCCATTTCTTGCCCCATTGTTTTTATCCAATGTGATTGTTTTGATATAATGATAGAAAATTCTATCATAATTACGAATAATGCCATAATCAGGATGAGAAATAATGCGGCTGGCGGATAAGCAATACCAATGACGTCTGATATCCATTCCAAGCCATTTCGCCAGAATGAAAAAACGATAAATACCATCGTAAAAAACAACCATAATAAAGAATATTCTTCCTTTAACCGGTGTTGCCTGATTAAAACAATAATAAATATTAACAAAGAAATACTACCTGCAATCGCAATAATTTGAATCCTGTTATCCATCATCACTTAAATTTAAGGTTTTAATTTTTTTTGATCTCAGTGCAGCCATGGTCATCGACAAAATAACTTTGGTCATATAATAGGGTCCCCGCCAAACAGGAATTGATGATATACCGCCCTGACGTTCTCTCATTTGTGTAAATACTTCTACGATTCTAAAATCATTTCGTCCTAACAAAATGATAAGTTCGGGCTCGGGATAATCAACCGGATAATGTACCGCCAAAAATTTAATGGCTTTGCGGTTATATGCCCTGAACCCCGAAGTTTGATCAGCTATTCTTTGCCGGATCAACAGAAAGCTAATCATTCGCAGTAAATAAATCCCCAGCAATCGAAATGTTCTGGGCTTATAATTCTTTTTATCCTGAATAAACCTCGATCCGATAACACAATCAGCCATTTCATTTTCGATGGGTCCAATTATTTTTTCGATTTCTTCAATTAAATGCTGTCCATCTCCATCAACCTGCAGTGCGATATCATAATTATTATTCTTTGCGAATTTGAAACCTGTTTGAACACTTGCCCCAATACCCATATTATAAGGCAGATGAACAACAAAAGCATTTTTTGTTTGCTCCGCAAGAAAACCTGTTCTGTCCCTTGATCCATCATTTACAACCAGCACATCATAGTTTGGGTATCTTTCTTTAACTTCAGAAATTACACTCACTATATTTTCTGCCTCGTTAAACGCAGGAATGATGACCAATACTTTTTTCACACGAACTAATTTATAGCATTTAATTTTTGCTTGCACGAAGCTAAAACCTCTTCGTCAACCTCAACACCCAATGATTTCGCTGTTATAAAATCATTATACGCCAATTCTAATTGATTGGTTTTTAAATAATACTCACCCCTCAATTTGTAAATATTTCCATCGGTTGGATTTAAATTCATGCATTTAGCAATATCATTGTAAGCCCGATCAAAATCTTCCAGCACTAAAAATACCTTGGCACGAGAGAGGTATGCACCCGTGAAATCAGGATCAATTTGTATTGCTTTATCAAGATCACTGATTGCCGCCTGATGATTATTTAAGTTATATTTTATCTGCCCCCGATTGCTGTATGCAACTGCAAAATCAGGATCCAGAACGATGACCTGATCCAGATCAAGTAATGCGCCATTCAAATCACCTGCAAATAACCTGGCATTGGAACGGTGAAACCAGGCAGGTATAAAAGTCGAATCAATCCTTATGGCTTCTGAAAAATCGTCGATAGCTTCACTAAAATTTTGCATTTTTAAACTTACCCTACCTCTGGCCTCAAAGGCCTGTGCTGAAGAATTATTCAATAATATAGATGTATTAAAATCATTCAGGGCCTCATCATTTCTATTTAAAAGTAGAAATGCCTCTCCCCTTTTTAAGTATATCTCCCAGTTTTCAGGATCAGTTTTTTGAGCCAGATCGAATTGTTCAACAGCCAGTGCCGGTTGTGACATCCCCAGGTATGCATCCCCCAGGTTAAAATAAGAGTATTTATCCCATTTGCCGGGTTCCAACTTTTTAGCGATATTAAATTGCCGGATTGCCAAATCAGGTTTTAAAAGTTGAATATAAGCGATCCCCAGATTGATATGTGGCCTGGCTTTGGCCGGCGACTTTCTGACAACATCGCGCCACATCGTAAATTTATTTTCCCAGACTTTGTTTCTGGAATAGGTTGCAAAAGCAAGTACAACAATGATCAGAATTATAAACTGATTTAAATATTTGATTTTGTAACGATTAAACAATTCAAATATCGTATAAACAGCTATTATAGCAAAACCAAACATGGGTAAGTAGAGTCGATGTTCAAAAATTACATCCTGAATGGGAATTATACTCGATTCAACGGATAGTGTGATAAAAAACCAGGCCAGGCCAAATGAGATTAAGGGATACTTTTGATAAAGGGTAAAAATTGAAACGACCAGGAAAGAAACAACCGTTAAACTTAATAATTCATCGCCACCCCAGATTGTCTGTGAAATTCTAAAATCATAGTCGAGATTCTGAGAAATAGGAATGATCAGCAATTGAATATATTTAACAATTACCCTTAATTCTGTAATAAAATAATGATACCGGCTGATTGTGTCTGTTTCACTTGGAAGAAATCCACCCAAAATAATTGCCATTACAATTAAAGCCATGGAGGCTGCACCAATCAGTATATATTTATTTTGTCGTTTCCCTTCTTTATCTCTAATAAAATAAAATTCGGCCAATAAGATCGCCAAGGGTAGTGTTACTGCTATTTGTTTAGATAAGATGGCCGCAATTGCAGATATGATGGCAACTACATATAAGATTATCCAATGTGTTTTTTTCCCCTGATCAAGCTGCAATAAACGCGCCCTCAAATAAAAATACAAGGATGACAGATAGAACAATGTAGCCATTGAGGTCATTCGCTGAACGATATAACTCACGGCCTGGGTTTGAATGGGGTGAACCAGAAATAGAAGGGCAATAAATAATGAAACAATTTCTTCCTTTCCTTTAAAAACAAAGTCTTTTCGGAGCTTCTGGGTAATAATTAACTTCGACAAAAAATATACCGTTATACTGGCTAACAAATGCACCAATAAATTAAATAAATGATATACAAACACGTGATCCCCGTTTAAAGATCTGTTCAGAGCCAAAGTAAAATATGAGAGGGGACGCGCATTTATTTGCAGCCAGGTCGAAGGATTTGAATATACCGACAGATTATTCAAGGCTGTTTCATTTACAATATGCAGATTATCATCAAATTGAAACTCATCATTGAGGGTATTGGAATAAATAATTCCACCCATAACTATTAACAACAAGCATGAAAAAAAATTGATTTTATTTTTGATGAATTCGAATTTCATGAATTTATATTTAAACAAATATAATATCTTTTAAAATTCAAGGGCAATTCACAATTTTTTTACAGATAGGAACTTCACAAAATAAAGCGTTCCATTCGGATCAGAAGAAATCTAAATAATTGCTTATTTTATCACTAAAACTTTAAATATCAAGTATGAATGGATGCGGATTCAGAATCCGCATCCTGGTTCAATTGTATTCTTTTAAATGAATTAAAAACGCTGGGTGTATTTGGTCCAAAGAGCTTCGTACAACTGCCAATATTTTTCCACGGCATCATTGGCCATATCAATGGAATATTTTGTTAAAAATGCTTTTGCATCTTCCGGGTTTTTATGATATTGTCGCAAGGCCTCTGCTTCAATCGCATTTTGATCTGTGAAGGCTTTATCCTCAATTTCTTGCCAAACCTGATTGATATCAATGATCATATCCTGCCACCTAAAAAGGGCCAATTGGGCAACTACACGATAGGCCCACCAGGCTGATTCCTTATCAAATTTAGTTCTGGCATCAATCATATAAGATTCGGGCATGGTCGTATTTCCAATATAAAAAGGAGTATGCGGGGTTGCAGCAGGATTATCATAACCAAACCAAACAATGCCTCCGATCTCGTTGGGCAACCAGCTTCTTGATTGAGTAACCTGAACATAGGTAGCCCGAATACAAGCTATTGTTCGCTCATTTTGAATATTCAATAATTCCTTGAGCTCAGTATTTAAAAATGGATTTGCAATGGGACTTTTAACCGATCTGCCTTCTTTATCAACACTCAACATTGATCTGCTCATATCATAAGGCGTACCTTCATAGTAATCACGAAATAAGTTTACAACTTCCTGGGCAGAATATTTCTTTTCAGGTTTAACCGAAAGCGGATAGTTCTCGGCATTTGGATCTAAATTTAGTGAAGGAGCCACAAGATCCAACACCCTCCATTCCCTGCGACGACATCCCATGCTATTTCGATTTGCATATGCATAGCAGAATTCAAAAGGTGTTCCGCTTTCTGCACTCCAGAGTCCCAGTTCTTCGGCTCTTGAAAATACATTTTCACTGGCCAGATAATTCTCTTTATCATCCAGGTTGAGGGTGCGAATTCGGCTTGCATTGGCAACAACGCTGATGTGATCGTCCGGAATTCTAACAGCGGCCCATACTGCTCCGACTTTTCCTTGTCCGGGGCCAACAATTTCAAAATACCAAACTTCATTTGGATCAGCAAATGTAAAGCATTCGCCTCCATCATTATAACCATATTCTTTTGTGAGTTCATCGATCACTTGAATTGCTTCACGAGCCGTTTTAGCTCTTTCTAAAACCAAACGATATAATTCAGGACAGTCAATTTTACCGGAGTCGCTTCGCATGATCCTGTTACCCCCAAAAGTCGATTCACCAATAGCCAGTTGATGCTCATTCATAATTGGATAAGCAGCATTCAAATAGGCATAGGTCTCTTTCACCTGAGGTATTTCAACACTTACCAATCTGTTTGCCTGCCCGGGCATGGTGGTTCTTTTTGAATCAACATAAACCTTCGCCAATTCCCCTTTTTTATGCTTCATATTAGGAACTAGGTTCAACCATGTTCTGTCAGTTCTGCTATCGCATGTATGAGAAGTTATGGTAGAACCATCTACAGAGGCGAGTTTGCCAACCAGGATGGATGTACAATTATCTGTCTCTTTACCAAATTCCGGTTCCGGGGTTTGAGCATACCCCAAACTGAAAATAAAAACTGATAACAGCAGTGCAGATGCTATTTTGCACATTGGTTTTAGGTTAATCTTTGTACTCATATTCAATATTATTAAATTAATTTTTTATTTTTTTTGAAAACCAATCATCTAAATAAACATAAACGATTCATCCGGGATATGAGCTATTCATAACCTTAACATTTTACTTAATGAACTCCGTTCAAACAACTAAACTTCAGAGAGCGTATATGCTTCGTATGAAATTCTTAGATTGAATTTATCTTATTAAAATTTATAGCCTGCTTTATGCAATGCCTTTAAAGTTTTGATTGGTGTAGGCGGGTTTAAATATCCTGCGAGGAATTTATAAATCTCGACCCTTATTTCTTTGGCAGCCTTGGTATCCAATCGGTTAAATGAATGTCCGCCGGGCATGTCTTCATAAATTTTGTACTCAAACTTTTTACCGTCCGCTTTTAAAGATTTTATCAGATGTTCAACTTCCAGTACATTAACATCTTCATCGTTGGTATTTGTATGGATCAACAAAGGAGTTTTTAATTTGCTGGTATGCCATGCCGGAGATCTGCGTTTATATTCTTCAACATCTGCATAGGCTGTTTTACCAATATGATAATCTGCAGAATACAGATCGCGATAACCTTCGGTTTTATAACCCATACGGGCGATAAGGTCGCTTACTGGTACGCCGGCGTAACCCACTTTATAGTTCTCCGGGTGATTATACAGATTGAATAGGGTGATCAATCCACCATGGCTCCATCCGATTAAACCGACCCTGTCTTTATCCACAAAGTCATAATTATCAATCATGTATTGACGGCTGTAATCCACATCTTCAATTTCCAATCCACCGTAGTCAATTTTCTCATAATGACCCTTTCCATATCCGGTACTGCCCCTGTACTCAGCGGCAACCACGATATAACCCTGCGATACCATTTCACGAATCATATGTGTGTAATATGTTGATAAATTGCTATGTACACCCCCATGTGGGAAAACGAGTAAAGGATATTTTTTATTCACATCAATATCATTCGGGATAAAGATATATGACCAGAATTTTGTAGGATTACCCGCTCCCTGGCCTGTCATATTATCTTCATGTGCCAGTGGTGGACCATACATATAAACCTTGTCAACATAAGCTACATCGCCAACTCTTTCGAACCAGATAATATCATCAATTGATTTCTCCAATACGTCGAGCCTGTGACCAAGGTTATCATTGTCGTTCTTTAAGGACTGAATATCCTTATAAATTTGTTCTTCAAGTGTTTGCTGGGCTTTGGCATTAAAACCGGCTAACATTAAACCAGCGATTAAACATAGGCTGGTTAGATTTACTAACTTATTCATAGTTTTTGGATTTATTAATATGCCTACTAATTTAGTAAGAATGATTGAAATTCGGATAAAAAATGCTTATAAATGATTTCGATATTATTTATCCACTTTTAGAATATAGCCCACCCGCCTGATGGTTTCCAGTTTTATTTTAGTGTCTGCCTGAAAATATTTTCTTAATCGGCTTATGAATACATCCATTGAGCGCCCCATAAAGTAATCATTTACGCCCCATAATTCTGCAAGAATATCTTCCCTTTTAACGGTATTATTCAGATGTTCGATTAAATATTTTAACAATTCTGCTTCGCGTATGGTTAAGGTATGCTCCCCTTCGGGCCCATACAATTTTAAGGCATTAAAATTAAAAATGAACTTCCCGACTTCAAATTCATTGCTTTCATTGCTGTTTAAACGGGCACTTCGATTCAGAAGATTATTCATTCTTTGAACCAATTCTTCGATTTCAAATGGTTTACAAACATAATCATCTGCAATACTTAATCCTTTTAAACGATCTTCTTTTAAATTTCTGGCGGTCAGAAATATGACCCACATTTCGGGATTGACTTTCTTAATTTCTGTACCTAATGTAAAACCATCTTTTTTGGGCAACATTACATCCAATAAACACAAGTCAGGACTTTCGCTATTAAACTTTTCCCATCCTTCAATCCCATCGGCAGCAGTTATTACCTTAAAGCCCTGCATTTCAATAAATGACGACAATAAATTACGGAAATCACGTTCGTCTTCGACCAGCAGTATTTTATGCATAACTTATTTTTTAAAACGGATATAAAATGTAGTTCCTTTTTTTAATTCACTTTTTAGCCTGATCTCACCTCCATGAGCCTCAATAATATTTTTTACATAGAACAGACCCAAACCCAGGCCTTTCGTATTATGTATCGTAGATCCCTCAACCCGGTAAAATTTATTAAAGATCTGTTTCTGATGAGCCTGACTGATTCCAATTCCATTATCTTTTATCATCAGTGATAATTCACCCGGATCAAGCTTCACCTCAACCTTTAAATCCAAAGTTTTCCTCCTATATTTTACGGCATTATCGAGCAGATTATTTAATGCCAGTGAAATTTGAAATGCATCCGCGTTGATCACAAATCGCTCTTCCGGAATATTCAGCTGAATATTCACATCCTGATTCACGAGTTTAAAACTTTCAATTTTCTCCCTAATTAATTGAACAATATCAGCCTGTTTTAAATCCAGCTTAATTTTTTGTTTCTCCCACATGCTGATGTCCAGAATTTTATCAATAATCTGCGTTAAATGTTTGCTTTGTCGTTTGATGATATCCGATAATTCCCTGAGTTTATTTTTATCTTTCATCATTTCCTCATTGGTTAAACCGGAATTGGCAAGTGAAATTGTGGAAAGCGGGGTTTTCAACTCATGTGTCATATTATTGATAAAATCGGATTTCAAATCGGAAAGCTTTTTTTGTTTCATCAAATTTCTGATGGTATAATAATAAACAAAACTGATGATTAAAAAAGACAGGGTAATCAGAGACAACACCCCAATCATTTCGCCAAAAATAATTTGTTGTTTTTTTGTGAAATCAACATAAATATCAAAATTGATGGCAAAATAATTTTGCTCGGCCCTGAAATTATCGAGCAAGGTCCCCCTAAAGGCTGTATTAAATCCAACCGGATCTTTTCCTTTCAGTAAAAGTGTATCATTTTGAATGATTATGAATTCATTAAAATCATCCAATATTGAAAAATCATGAATCAGATAGCCTGCTTTCAGGCCCGGATCCATATTGTTTTGATTTAGCTTGTAAGCGATCATACCGCTAAATGGCTCAAAGGCATTCATTATTTTTATGATGGTTGCACAAAAAACCTGTTTCAGCGAGTCTGTAAGTTGTGTATCATCCAAATAATTGATCTCCTTAAAATAATAACTTTCACGATCCAGATACCAGTACATCGAATCCATCCCCATATCGGGCGAATAATTATCCAATTCATTTACTGCCTCTCTGACAACCTGATTATAGCGTGTATCAAAATCGTGAGATTTAACCTGATATACATTAATGATGGTGTAAAATTGTATTAAAAGGAACACCACAAGCGAAAACAAAGAAGCACCAATGATTATACGAGCGTTCATAACTAATATTTCAGGCATTGCTGCCTGCTTAAAACAATTCTAGTCAAAATAAACTTAAATAATGTATTTAAAATTAACTCT
>ENA-OSEO01005514-OSEO01005514.1-sediment-metagenome-genome-assembly--contig:-NODE-5514-length-12098-cov-7.790783_pt1 | contig 12098 bp, 10 predicted proteins | sample MGYA00237883_ERZ534232 | MGnify/ENA metagenome assembly ERZ534232
TTCCATGACCGTCCCCTCTTTCCCGAACATCTCATGGACCACCCGGTTGCCCGAAAGGGCCTCGAAGGTGAGGGGGGTCACGAACCGGGTGGCGCTTCGGGTCATGGCGACCCTGACCGTCAGGTTTTCCTTCACCAGAAGCCTCACCAGTTCGGCGGCCTTGTACGCCGCAATCCCGCCGGTGACGCCGACCACCACTTCTTTTCTCTTCACACCCGCTCCTTAAAAACCTCTCACAGGGGCCGCAGAGGCCTCGGAGTTTTCATTTCTCATGATCCATGCTTTTCTCTGAGGGCTCTGCGCCCTCTGTGAGACCATCCCTTTTTGACGTCTGCATGATTCCCCCTGAATCCATCGGATGGATTGACATGCACAACATCCGACAATTTCAAGGCCTTCCTGAAGTCACCAGGATTGTAGAATAACAGCTCTCCCATGTCAAGGATTGCGGCCTGCAGAAACCTGGACTTGACAAAAACGCCTCATTCTGCCATGTTCACCCGAATTTGCGGCCGATTTGGATCCTTATCGCCCGCACGGCAGAGGATCCGCACCGCACACCAAAGCCTGGAGGCGCTGATGAATGGGGCAGGAATCTAATCATACGAATGCAGCGGTCCGATGCGCTCAGCTCCACAAGACCTATCAGATGGGCGAGGTGGAGGTGAAGGTGCTGCGCGGCCTTGACCTGGAGATCCTCAGGGGTCAGCTCACGGTCATCGTCGGAGCCTCGGGCGCCGGAAAATCGACCCTGTTGAACATCATCGGCGGCATTGACCGGCCCACGTCCGGTGAGGTGTGGGTGGACGGGGAGAATCTGGCGGCCATGACCGACCGTCAACTCACCGAATACCGTCGGCGCAAAATCGGTTTTGTGTTCCAGTTCTACAACCTGGTCCCCACCCTCACGGCCCTGGAAAACGTGCAGGTCTCCACCCAGATCGCCGCCGACCCCATGGACCCGGCCGAGGCCATGAAACTGGTGGACCTGGCCGAACAGATGCACCATTTTCCCGCGCAGATGTCCGGGGGCCAGCAGCAGCGGGTGTCCATTGCACGGGCACTGGCCAAGCGGCCTGCCATCATGCTCTGCGACGAGCCGACCGGGGCCCTGGACGCCCACACCGGACAACTGGTACTGGGTCTCCTGAGCCAGCTCAATGAGGAGGTAGGGGCCACCATCGTCATCATCACCCATGCGGCCCCCATGGCCGACATGGCCCACCGGGTCCTCCATCTCACCATGGAGGGGATCACCTCCCGAGAAAACAAGGTCCGCAAACGGGCCGACGAGATCACCTGGTGAACATTCTCAATCGAAAACTGAGACGGGACCTGTGGCAGACCAGGGGAATGCTGGCCGCGGTGATCCTCATCGTGGCCATCGGCGTGAGCTGCCTGGTGGGGATGATGGGCACGTCCCGGAACCTCCAGATGGCCCGGAACGGCTATTACGGGCAGTGCCGAATGGCCGATTTCTGGGTGGACCTCAAGAAGATGCCGGTCACCGAACTGGATCTCCTGAACGATCTTCCGGGCATCTCGGAACTTCGGGCCCGGATCTCCTTCCAGGTGGTGGTGGATCTGGAGGGGGTGGAAGAACCGTTGAGCGGCACCCTCCTCACCCTTCCGGCAGAACCGTCGCCGGTCATCAACAACATCCTCATGGAGAGCGGGACCTATTTTACCTCGCGCCGGCAGGACGAGGTCATTATATCCGAGGCATTTGCCCGGGCCCGGGGCATCCGTGAGGGCGAGACCATCCATCTCATCATGAACGGTCAGAAAAAGGCCCTCTTTGTGGTGGGCACGGCCATGTCCTCGGAGTATGTGTATATGATGCCGCCCGGGGCCATCGTCCCTGAACCGTCGCGCTACGGCGTCTTCTATGTCAAGGAGGGGTTCGGAGAAGACGCCCTCGGGTTCCACGGGGCATGCAACTCCCTGGTGGGGCTCCTGTCCCAGGAGGCCCGGCAGGATCCGCAACCCGTATTTGACGAACTGAGGCGCCGTCTCGACCCCTATGGACTCTTCGCCATTACCCCTCTGGGCCTTCAGGCATCCAACCTCAACCTCTCGGGCGAGTTGACGGGTCTTGCCACCATTGCGTTTTTCATGCCCACCATCTTTCTCCTGGTGGCGGTTCTGGTGCTCAATGTCCTCATGTCCCGGCTGGCCCAGCAGCAGCGGACCATTGTGGGGACCCTCAAGGCCCTGGGCTACAAGAACCTCGACATATTCTTTCATTTTATCCGGTTCGGACTCTTTGTGGGGGCCGGGGGCGCCCTGCTGGGGTGCCTCCTCGGGTACTGGATTGCTGATGGGCTCACCATCGAATACCGGATGTTTTTTGACTTCCCCAAACTGGACAACCGGTTCTATCCGGGGCTCAACCTGACGGCCGCGGCCATCTCCCTCGGGTTCGGCGTTATCGGAACGCTCAAGGGGATCCGCACCGTGTTGAATCTCAACCCGGCCGAGGCCATGCGGCCCCCGGCCCCTCCGGGCGGGGGGGCCGTATTTCTGGAATCCTGGAGCGGCCTCTGGCGGAGGCTGGAGTTCCGGTGGCAGATCGTGCTCAGAAACCTCATTCGGAACAAGGGGCGGACCGTCACCGGCGTCTTCTCCTCGGCCATGGGGGCGGCCCTGGTCCTGGTCACCTTCGGCACGATGGATTCCCTCCAGTATATGGTCAATTTCCGATTCGACATGGTGAACCACGCCGACTATTCCCTGACCCTTCGAAACGACAGGGGCCTCGCGGCACTCTATGAAGTCGCCCAACTGCCGGGGATTGAGACGGCCGAGCCGATCCTCGATGTCCCGTGTCATTTCCAGAACGGGAACCATCGCAAAAAGGGAGTGATCCAGGGTCTGGTCCGGAATGCCCGGCTGACCACGCCCCGCAGCGTGTCCGGGGTCCGGTTGCCGGTGCCTGAAACAGGGCTCCTCATGGCCCGCAGGCTGGGAGAGGAACTGGGTCTGTCTCCGGGAGACCGGGTGCGGGTGACCCCCACCCAGGGCCTTCAGCGGCCGGTGGATCTCCCGGTGGCCGGCTTCATTGACAGCCTCTTCGGCCTCTGCGTCTACGCGGATTACGATTACCTGAACCGCCAGATCGGCGAGGCCGGGGCCGTCTCATCCCTGCAGCTGAAAGGGATCCCTTCTTCCCATGAGATGCGCGGGTTTCTTCGGCAGATCAAATCGTGGCCCGGGCTGGCCGACTACGCTGAAACAGGCTTTCAGAAGCGGTCCCTGCAGGATACCTTTGTGAACCAGATGGGTCAGATGGTATACCCCCTGATCCTCTTCGGGGCGGTCATCTTTTTCGGGGCCATCCTCAACGGCTCCCTCATCAGCATTATCGAGCGGGCCCGGGAGATCGCCACATTCCGTGTCCTGGGATATCAGCCGAGCGAGATCGGGGCCATATTTCTTCGTGAAAACCTGATTCAATACGGGATCGGGGCCATTCTGGGGCTCCCCCTGGGCTGGTGGCTCCTTTGGGGCATCAATTCCCAGTACACCAATGACATGTATAGCGTGCCCACACTGGTGGCGCCCATGAGCTGGGTCAAGACGGTGGTCCTCTCGTTTTGTTTCATTTTAGCCGCCCATATCTTCGTCCGAAGGGCGATCCTTCGCCTACACTGGCAGGATGCGCTGAGTATGAAGGAGTAATGGGGGGAATGCTGGAATTGGAAAATACTGGAAAGGGGCGAGGCGCTCGCCGGCCCCCGGCTGGTCCCGATCTGAAACCTGAAACCCGAGCACTGAAACCCGAATTTATACAAGGGAGGCAGGAATTACCATGAAGAAGCGCACCAAATGGATTATCATCGGCAGTATCATCGCCGTGGTCATCATTCTCATCGCCTACGCGGGTACGCAGCCGGGCGTACGGGTCCGAACGGCCACCGTGGAGAAAGGAGATATCCGCGCCTGGGTGGAGGACAGTGCCAAAACCACCCTTCCCATGGCCCACCACATCACCATGCCCCAGGACGGCCGAATCCTCCCCATCATCGTGAAATCCGGTGAATCGGTCGCCAAGGGCCAGGTGGTGGCCCAGATGGATACCGCAGACCTGAAGACTGCCCTGGCCTTGGCCGACGCCCGCGTGGCCGAAATCGAGGGTCAAATCGCTGTGAACGAGTACAACAAGATCGAGGACACGGCCCTCATCGAGTCCAAAGAGGTGATTGCCGCGCTTCAGGCGGCAGGAAAGGCCTCCGAAGAAGTGGTCAGGGCCAACAAGGAGGAACTCACCTATGCCCAGTGGCACCTGGACATGGAGAAAAAGCTGGTCCAGGAACGGGCCTCCTCCAAGGAGAAGCTCCAGAGGGCCCAGCGGGATTACGCCCAGGCCGACAGCTCCGTGGCATCCGCCCAATTCATGAGCAAGGCCACCTGGGCCATCACCGCGGCAGTGGAACTCCTCCCCAAGTACATCCGGGAACGTCTGGGGCTGAAACACCTGGAAACCGGCATCCTCAGCCACCGCCTGGCCGGGGCCAGGGCCGAACAGGAGATGGCGGCCCGGCAATTGAGACGTGCCACCATGCACAGCCCCGTGGAGGGGATCATACTCCGCCGCCTGGTCAAGGATGAGGAATACCTCCCGGCCGGGACCCTCCTCCTGGAGATAGGGGACCTGAGGGACCTGGAGGTGACTGCGGACATCCTCTCCCAGGACGTGGTCGCAGTTCAGCCTGGAGACAGCGTGGAGATTTACGGCCCTTCCATCGGGGCCACGCCCATCCAGGGAACCGTGTCCCGGATCAAGCCGGCTGGCTTCACCAAGGTATCGTCTCTGGGCGTGGATCAGCAGCGGGTGCCGGTGATCATTGCCTTTGACCCGGCTTCGCTGAAAACATGGAAGGAGAGCGGACGAAGCCTGGGTCTGGCCTACCGGGTCCGCGTCCGCATCTATACCGATCAAAAAAAGGACGTACTCAAGGTCCCTCGAACCGCCCTGTTCAGGGGGGCCGGAAATCAATGGCAGGTCTTCTGCGTCAGGAGCGGCAAGGCCGCCCTGACATCGGTGAGACTGGGGATTGTGAACGATACCGAAGCAGAGATCACGGAAGGGCTCAAGACGGGCGATGCCGTCATCGTGGCCCCGCCCAAGGCCCTGCGCAACGGCGACCGGGTCAACCCGTGAAAGATGGGGACGCAATAAAGTCTAGTGCGCTTATTGCCAGGTTTTCTGTAAAAAAACAAGAAATTTGTAAGCACTCACAGGTTCCGGGTTCCCCGTTCAGGGTTCCCGGTTAAACCCTGAACCTCTGAACCTTTGAACCCAAAACCTGGCCACATTGGGTTGCGGGCATTGCCCGCGTTGGAAATCATTCCCTGGAGGGGGTTCGCAGGTTTGGAATCGCGGCCCCGTCTCAACCGTCTGTCACATGAAAGTAATCCGATCGCCGGTCTTTCAGAAAAGGCATGGCCGAGCGAACCTGTTCCACCCGTTGAGGATCGATTTCTCCCACAACAAGGGTTTCCGCACTTCCGCCACGGGCGATGGTTTCCCCAGCGGGATCGATGATGGCGGATCCGCCCGTGAACAGGTGACCGCCCCCCTCTCCCACCCGGTTCACCCCCACCACATAAAGCTGATTTTCCACGGCCCGGGCAGGGAGGAGGAGGTCCCAGTGGCGCTGACGCACGGCCGGCCACGATGCAATCACCAGGATGAGGCCGCATCGGTCTGCCAGGGGGCGGAAGACCTCCGGGAAACGGAGATCGTAGCAGATGAGACACCCGGCATGGACAGGACCCAGATGAAAGGAGACGGTTCGATCTCCGGGATCATAGTGCCGATCTTCCTCAAGGAGCCCGATCGGGTGGATCTTGGCATAGAGGGCCAGATCAACGCCCTTCGGGTCCACAGCCAGAAAGACATTCTGGGGCCGGCCCTTTTCCGTTTTGCGCACAAACCCTCCCACAACCGCCATTTCGAGATCCCGAGCCAGGTCGCGAAAGAGGGCAGGGGTGGGCCCGTCCATCGCTTCGGCCGTCACAGAAGTATCCATGGAAAAGCCGGTGGCGACCATCTCGGGGAAGGCTATCAGGTCCGCCCCCGCCGCTTTGGCTGTCTCAGCCATCTCTCGGATCTTGACATGGTTGGCCTTCCGGTCGTGCCAGGCGATGTCCATCTGGGCTGCGGCAATTTTCATCTGAGCCACCTCCTCAGTCTTTCCATCCCCTCGCGCAGGGTCTCCTCCTTTTTTGCAAAGCAGAATCGAATCAGGTGCCTCCCGCCCTGTCGGTTGTTCCAGAAGACCGAACAGGGGATGGCGGCCACCCCGGCCGTTTCAGGGAGCATGCGGCAGAACGCCAGATCGTCATCAAATCCCAAAGGGGTGATATCGGCGACCAGATAATAGGTCCCTTCGGGTTGGAATACTCGAAATCCCAGTTCGCCCAATGCCTCAGCCAACAGGTCCCGCCTGCGGGTATAATCGGAAAGGAGCTGTGTGTAGTATCCGTCAGGCAGATCCATGGCAAAGGCCATGGCCTCCTGAAGGGCGGGCTGGCCGCTGAACACGATGAACTGATGGCTCATGCGCACCGCCTTTGAGAGGACCGGCGCTGCAATAACATATCCTATCTTCCAACCGGTCATGGAGAAGGTCTTGGCAGTGGACGAGACGACAAAGGCCCTCTCGCGAAGGGAGGGAATGGAAAGAAGGGTTTCGTGCCTTTTGCCGTCATACACCAGATGTTCGTAGACCTCGTCGCCGATGGCATAGGCATTGTACTGCCGGCACAGATCGCCGATAAAGGTCAGTTCCTCCCTGGTAAAGACCTTGCAGCAGGGGTTCTGAGGGTTGTTGATGATAATGGCCTTTGTCCGCGGGGAGAAGGTTTGGGCAAGCTTTTCCCTGGGAAGCTCGAAGCTATCCCCTTCAAGCGATACATACCGTATACGGGCCCGGGCCAGGGCCGATATGGGCGCATAGGTGTCGTAGACGGGCTCGATCAGGATTACCTCGTCTTCCGGTTCCAGAATGCCCAGGAGGGTGGCGCACAGACCCTCGGTAGCCCCCGATGTGACCGTGACCTCGGTCTCCGGGTCTACCGCAATCCCGTAAAATCGGTTCATCTTGCGGGCCACCGCCTCCCGCAGGGGTAAGATGCCCGCAGAGAGCGGATACTGGTTGGGACCCCTCAATATGGCCTCCGCGGCCCGCTGACGGATCTCCTCGGGACCGTCCACATCCGGAAAGCCCTGGGAAAGATTGACCGCCCCATGGGCATTGGCGAGCACGGTCATCTCCGTAAAAATGGACGTGCCGTAGGGACGAAGGGCCTTCACGACCATATCATTTTCCTGACCCGACCGATGGTTGTTCATAAAAAGATCTCCTCTGTCGCTTTAGTGACGCTAGAACGTCCACCTTCTTAAAGCGCAGATTCTCTAAAAAGTCAAATGGGAATTGAGATCGGTATTACAGAAGAGATCTAAAAAATGTTGTAAGCGTTCACAGGTTCCGGGTTTAGGGTTCCAGGTTGAGGGCAAAAGCAACAACAGCGACCTGATTCGAGCCTGGCACAGGATTTTTATTTGGCAATAAGCGCCTATTCGAGGGCCAATTCCGTGCCTGGAAGTGACGAATGCGGGCTCGCTGATGGCATATCGATCTTCAAACAGGGATGGAAGGAAGCGAGATACAACCCTAACCCCCTGAACCTTTGAACCCGTGAACGGTTGAGATCGCCTTTTCTTAATCTTTGTCAGTAACTGAAACAGCCCTGATCAGCAGGGTTGTATGGCCAGGTTCGAGGGCCTTACCCTCTGTATATGTCACAGTTTCAGCAGCACCGCTAATGACATAACTGCCATGTCTGGCAGACCTCTCATGATAACATGGCTCATAATATCAATGAGATAGGAAAGTTCCTGGCGATACAGGAGGGATAGAGTGGCGCTGAAACCAATGGACGATGGTGGCTGGCTTGATAGAAGCGATTGTTTCCAGGCCCTTATGGGCGTATCATGTAGTTCAAAAGGACGCCTATAAGCGTGGTTTGTTTTGAGGAGCACCTCACTATGTCTATGAAACCCCCATACGCATGGGTATAAACGAATGCGCATCCGCTATATGGGGCACCTGCCACCCGAAGATCCACTGGAGGGCTACCTGCGTTTCGACATCGCCCCCCAATTGGGGGTTCAGGGAACGCCTTCCGGGTTCCGGGTTTTTGAGTTTTCCTTTTCCAGAGATGTGTATCTTTATGAGGAGGTTGGGGGCGCTTTCCGGGTCGTGGGCAAATTCTTTCCACCAGGGCGACGATCGCCCCGTGGGCTTGTCCGCCCGCCGACGGAGACCGAGTTCCACAACCTGACCCATCTGCACCGGCTGGGCCTGAACCACTGGCCTTTCCGGGTAACCCGTCCGCTGGGATATAATGCCTGGCTTCACCATGTTCTGGTATCGGAACATTTAGATGGGCAACCCCTAGATGAGGTTATCCTTCAGGCAATTCGGGACAACCGTCGCAACAGGCTTTTCCAAAAGCTCTCCGCGCTGGCAGACTTTCTGGCCGCCTTGCACAACCGCACCGCGGGTGAATGGACGGTTGACTTCCATGGCACTTACGAATATGCGGGCCGGCTCATTGAATCCCTGGTCCAAAAAAAAGGCATGGACCGCAGCGAAGCCGATGAGATCTACCGGCTGCGGGAGGCCTGGCGAGGGCGACGCTGCACGTGGGAAGACCGCCGGGTGCTCGTACACGGCGACGCCACGCCCGCCAACTTCGAGTTCGGTCCCGGACGGGAGGTCTTGATCTTTGATCTGGAGCGTATGACCTGGGCGGACCGGGTCTTCGACCTCGGTCGTCTGGTCGGAGAACTGAAACATTTTTTCTTCCGGGAAACCAGTGACCCTTGGGCGGCCGAACCCTTCATCGGACACTTCCTGTGGGAATACTGCACCCACTTCCCTGACCGTCAGGCGGCCTTCCTCTCTGTCACGCGCCGGATTCCATTCTACCTGGGCATCACGCTCCTGCGTATCGCCCGCAATTCCTGGGTAGATTGGACCTATCGACGGAAACTCCTGGAACTCGCCAAAGAAAACCTGGGGGCAATCACATGAACATCAAGGGTATCCTCTTCGACATCAATGGAACGCTTATCGACATCCACACGGACGAGGGCATGGACGAGATCTACCGCGCGGTCAGCCACTTCTTCACCTACCACGGCATTTATCTGCATCGGGGAGAGGTCCGGGAGCAATACTATCGGATCATGGATGAGCAGAGGGAGGCAAGCGGAGAGGAGTATCCGGAATTCGACGCAGTGGCCCTTTGGCGGGAGTTCCTGATCCGGAACCTGAATCCTTCCCGAACAGTGTATCCGAAAGGATTAGAGGATATGCCCCTGTTTTTGGCGCATATGTACCGAGGCATTTCCCGCCATCGGCTGGAACTGTATCCCGACGTCAAGCCTGTACTCGAAGAGCTCAAAAAAGACTTTTCTTTGGCCGTGGTGTCCGACGGCCAAAGCGCCTGGGCCATGCCCGAAATGCGGGCCACCGGTATCGACGGCTATTTCGCCCCCATTGTCATCTCGGGCGACCACGGATTTCGTAAACCCGACCCCCGGCTTTTTCAAGCGGCCCTGGATGGTATCGGGGCAGAACCCAATGAAGTGCTGTTTGTGGGAAACGACATGTACCGTGATGTGTTCGGGGCTCGACAAATGGGCATAAAAACCGTATTCTTCGCTTCCAATCAGGGGCGCCAGCATATGGAAGACGTGGCGCCCGATTACATTATCTATCGGTTCTCTGAACTGAACGAAGCGATCGCATTCTTCAAGCGACATCCGACATCCTTGGGCCAGACCTGAATGGGAACACCATTGACGCAGGACAGCCGGTGGAGGTTGGCAAAAGGCCTTTGTCTCTTGGTCAGTAAGTCGTGCCAGGGCAGGTTGACAGATGGATGGAATCATTAACCCTTTGGCATTCGCCAGGGTGGGTAGGTTGCCGGGCATTGCTGCCCAGACCCGCTCCGTGATGCTGGTGTTCCCTTTCTGACCGATAGGGTGGGCGTAACGACAAAAAAAACGAGGACGATACAGATGCAACACCGACGCCTGCGTATATTCATGACCCTGGTCCTGGTGGGAGCGGCGGCCTGTTTTCCACCTTATGTAGCATGCACAGAGGGGGATACATCATGTGATTACTACACCAGGGAAGATGCAGAGCGGCTTTTTGGGGTCTCTGTGAGCGGACCAACGATGAAGGCAACATCACTCCCGGCTGGAAAAATCTGGCGCTATACGTTTCCTTGCAAGGGGGGCACCTGCGGACTCACCCTGCGCCTATCGAGTACATCAGATATTGCCAAAGAGGGGATCTTCGAATCGGCGAAGGATCAAATGGATCGACAGAAGCGAACCCGCATGTCCCATGAGCATGCGTCCACATCGTTCAGGCCTATTGCCGGGCTTGGAGACGACGCCTTCTGGAGCGGAAAAGATCTATGGATCCTAAAAGGGGATATGCTGATCATCATCATCGTTCACTCGGCTGTGGAAGGCGCGTTCTCCACCCGTGAGGCTGCCGACAAGGCCCAGGCCGAACAGGACCTATCCCTCTCCCAGAAAGTGGCGGTTACCGTACTGTCTCGGCTTTCTTCTGATTAAAAAACAAAGATTCCAGCCCTGTCTGTCACATCACTCCTCCCATGGAAAAGATATTCAGCCGATCTTTAGGGGGGTGCTCCATGGAATGACCTCCTATAAAGAGGTTGTGGGTTGGGGTTGTTTGGCTTACGAAACAACAAGTTGCCAGGTAAGTCAATAGGCTCGTCTCTGGGATCGCACGGGCGCCCTTAACCCAACTTCATGGTCTTGAAGGATGGCCAAAAAAAAGATGTAGTGACAAAATGAGCATTGTGTATGCTCTAACCAACTGTTTTTACTGAATATTTTTTTCAAGCCATGGACTTGGGTTAGGGGTTAGCCCGCAAAATTCTTGGACTTTGCGCCATGCTCGTTTCGTTGCGGCCTTTAGGCCGCCTGGGGGTGTAACAGGAATTCCGATATAAGGATTGGGTAACGAGAAAAAGCGTTGGCAAAAGAAAGCCCCGGTTTAGGATACCAGATAATATCGCCCGGTGTCCCACGGCATTGCGGTTCGGAAATCGTCTTGTGCCGATCCGATGAATTCCCTCAGGAACAGGATCAATCAAGCTTGAGGTCCTTTTCGAGCGCCTGGATCCGTTTCTCAATTTCATCCCGTTCTTTCGGGTCTATGGTGGTCTTTTCCAGTCTCAGCTTGAGACCCAGCAGTTCCATGGATTGCCGATGTTCCTGGCAATTGACCTTCATCTCCCGGTCCTCACTCCAGGGCCAGAAAGGTGTTGGGGTCGAGTCCGATGCTGTTATCCGGGATCTGGTACCTGTCGTGGTCTTTCAGAAGTTTCAGAAGGATGCCGGAGCGTTCGGGCTGCAGCTGGATGACAATGCTGAGGAGATCATCCAGTTCATGGCATGGATAGGGGATGCCCCTCTCATTGACCTCGCTGATGTGGCGATGGGACAGGGCTGAGAGCCATGTCTCGACTCCAAATTCCCCGGCCATCTTCTTCAGTTCCTCGAACACAGGCCTTCCGGCATTTTCGAAGTCCAGGCCATCGATAATGAGGGTGTCGGGCTTGAAGTCAAGGCGCTCCGCCAGGTTATTGAGGCTGGCCTCAAGGCGCGCCAGGTCGAAGCTTTGATTGAGATAGGCGAGGATCATCCGGTTACGCTCCATAAGAAACCGATATTCCTCACCATCATCCATACGCAGGGCCTTCAGCAGGTCGGAATAGATGACATTATAGTAGGAGGCCACCTTCTCAGGCCCCTCTTCAAGAGAAATATGGACCAGCTTTTCCTTACGAAAAATCTTATCAAACGCGATATGAATCAGACAGGCGGTCTTGCCGACTCCGGCCCGGGCCACGAGGACGCCCAGGTTCCCCGGCCCCAACTGCCCGTGTGATGATTTTTCCAGGATCTTCAGCGGACTGACCGAAATGAAATCTTTCACTATTTTTTATCTCCTTTTTTCTTGCTTAAATCTGCC
>ENA-OSEO01005515-OSEO01005515.1-sediment-metagenome-genome-assembly--contig:-NODE-5515-length-12090-cov-2.246150_pt1 | contig 12090 bp, 12 predicted proteins | sample MGYA00237883_ERZ534232 | MGnify/ENA metagenome assembly ERZ534232
ACCCGGCGCAGCACCAGTTCACGGCCCCCTGGCCCAGCAGCTCCCTGATCACGTGCGTCCCGTCCCCAAGCCTATCATCGTGGTAAGCGATCACCACAGGCTTCCTGCCCTCCCCCACCATCCTGATGACCTGGGCCACGCCCTCCCCCGCCCCAGGCAGCTCACGGGTCAGATCACCCCTCAGGCTCCACATGAGGTCGTGGAGGTCCTGCGCCGCCTCCTCAGCCAACTCGTGATCCCCATCCGTCACCACAAACACGCTCGCCCCCACATCAGGCACATCAGCGTAAGCGAAACCCGGAGCCACAGAAGCACAGTAGACCCCCCTCGACTCCCACTCCCGGCACCTATCATAAACCACCTTCATGGGATGAACCCCCGAGCCCTGAAACACGCTGGCGCACACGATCTTCGGCTTCCTGAAAGCCATCACCGGCCTGAAGCCGCCGCGGATCGTCTCGATGATGCACCGGCCCGCCGCCAAACCGATCTCATGCTCATCCAGGTGCGGGTACGTCTTCAAGATGAACACGCCGTCAGCCGCGTTAGCCATCTCCACATCCTCGTTGGCGTGAAGATCAAACGTCACCATTATCGGCACACGCCCCACCACCTTCCTGACCCGCCTAACGATCTCAGCCTCAGGCCTCGGCACATTCGTAACAGCCATGGCCCCATGCAACGCCAACAGCACCCCATCCAAGCCCCTAGACACCTGCTCCTCCAGTCGACTCACGATCCGCCCCGTGATCACGTCGAAAGCCTCCGTCGTCAACCAGCTACCATAACCAGTCAACTTAGGCCACCCGGTCCGCAGGATACCCACAAGCTCAACGTCGCCGCACTCCGACGCCGCCGCCTTCATCCCCGTGACGTACCCCCGCCCCTCACCCTCAGTGTCCAGAGCCTCCGGCCCGTACCTGATGCCCCCAGCCTCCCAAGCCTCCAGAGTGCTGATCTCCGGGCAGAAGGTCAGAGTCTCATGACTAAAACTAGCAACCGCCACTCGCATGACGCATCCCAATAAAGTGATACTTAAGACTGAATTATATCTGATCCCATCCAGCCACACCCATAAAGCGATCCAAAAGGCCGCAAGAACCCTGAAACCCTAGCACCCGCTAGCCGGAAACCTATAAATAAATGGGGTAATCGGGGCTTACCTGCCCCGGGCGATCTGGAGGGGATTAAAATCCGGCTCATCGACCTCGATGAGACCCTTAGCCCTATCAAAGTACCGGATCACGCTGTCACCCTTGGCCGTGATCTCATAATACTTGTTCGTACGCTTATCCTTCGAGTCTGAGGCATCGACCTCCACTATGAGGTCCTGGGCCACCATGGACGACAATATTCCTTGAAGGAGCTTCCATGACAGGTTAGCACCGTACATGATACGCGTGGGCTTCTGCGTGCCCTCCTTGATCACCTTAAGCACGTCTAGGTAAATCTCGAGCTTAGATCGCCGATTCTTCAAACTACAGACCCCTTTCTTAGACAATGGTTGCCTGGACATCCCCTATAACCTAGAGTGTGTGAGGCACCACTACAAACATGGGCCCTGGTTCTAGGTGATTGTCCGATAACCATGTTCCTCTTCATGGTTTCCGGGTAGTAATAGTAAAAAGGAATATGGATTACCGGTCGATTCACCGAAAAAACGCGAGGCTCACAGACGGGACCTAGATGGAAAGACTGGAAAAAGCTACCTCTGAAGAGGAATCAAGCACAGGAAGACCAGCTTCCCCCTCCCCGTGTTCCTGAAGTTATGCTCCTCCCCCGGCACCACAAGCACCACGCTACCCGGCCCCAGCTTCGCCTCACCGCCGGAGCTGACGGCCACGCCCTCACCCTCCAACACATAGACCTCATGCTCCCAGTCATGCGTGTGATAAGGCGTGGAGCCACCCGGCCCCACCTCGAAGCGCCTCATGGCGAAGTTAGGCGCACCCGTCTTCTCGTTGATGAGCCACCTGATCGTGACAGCCTCAGCGGGCTCAGGAACGACCTGGCATTCTACCTCACTGTAGTGGAAAGTCTTCATGACAGCCAAATACGGTGACGGGGTTTTATAACTTTAATCACCGGCTCACAGGTTAAAGAGAGAAAAGGCGCCACCCCTCATCAGGGCTTCAACGCGTACTGCAGCGCCTTCTCAGCGTGCACAGTCGCCGTGTCGAAGACCCTCACGCTAGTATCCTGCTGCCTGATCAACAGAGGTATCTCCGTGCAGCCCAACACAACCCCCTCAGCGCCCCGCGCCACCAGCCTATCGATGATCTTCAGGTACCCCCGCCTGGACTCCTCGGTCGTCCTACCTATGGACAGCTCCTCGAATATCACCTTCTCGATGTAGTCCTTATCAGCCGTGTCAGGGATCAAAGTCTCTATGCCGTGCCTCGCCAACCCCTCCCTGTAGAAGGGCTTGCCCATAGTGAAGCCGGTGCCCATTAACCCCACCTTACTCAGCCCCGCCTCCTTCACAGCCTCAGCCGTGGCGTCCACTATGCTCAGCAACGGGAAATCCACCCGGGCCTGAAGCTTGTCGAAGAGCAGGTGCATCGTGTTGGTGGCTATCACGGCGAAGTCGGCCCCAGCCGCCCTGAGGGCCCTCAAGCCTTCGAGAAGAGCCTCCTCTATGCTGTCCCAGTCCTCCGCCATCATCCAGTCCTCGTACTTCTGGAAACTCACACCGTAGATGACGCACTCAGGGTAACCGTGGTCACCGAAAAGCTCGTGGTACCTGTGAACAATGTGCACATAATACGTCACCGTCGACTCAGGGGTCAAGCCGCCGAGTATACCGATCCTCTTGTACATGGCGTACCAATAACCTGCGGCTATTTCAATCATACACCGATGAAATGAGAAAACACTATATTGAGGCAACGGAGTCCCAGGTGCATCCAGGAGCAGCAAGACTTGAGCAGACTAGAGAGGTTCGCCGAATACGTGCCAGGACTCGTGTTCGCCATGGTGATAGCCTTCATCAGCTTCCTCGTCTGGACAGCCTACAAGCCCGTTAGCACCCTCATGTGGAGCTTCATCATAGGCATCGCGATCGCAAATACGACGAACATCACCGAGAGGCTGAAGCCCGGGCTGGGGTACGCGTCATCACAGCTGCTCAAACTCACCATAGCGTCGCTAGGCTTGGTCACCAGCGCCTCAGTGTGGCTCGAGGTGGGCCTGGGCGTGGTGAACGCCCTGGTCATCATAGTGTTCAGCTACGCCGCAAGCATCCTGCTGGGCAGGAGACTGGGCCTCAGCAGCCGCCTGGCCATCCTCATAGGCGTCGGCACATCCATATGCGGCGCCTCGGCCATCGCAGCCACGGCCCCAGCCATAGAAGCAAAAGAGGAGGAGATCGGCGTGGCTCTCAGCGGGATAACCCTCTTCGGGTTGATCAGCATGTTTCTCTACCCCTACCTGTTCTCCAACACCGTTGTCAACCAGTGGCTCCTGAGCAGCCCCACCGTCTACGCCGTCTGGGTGGGCTCAGGGGTCCACGAGTCGGCGCAGGTAATAGCCGCCGCGTGCGCCCTAGACGCGGGCTGCATGCAGCCTGCCATGGTGATCAAGTCCATCAGGACATTCATGATCGCGCCCGTGGTGCTGGCCTCCACGCTCTACCTGAGCCGGGTGGAGGGCGGCAGCGGCGGTGTGAAGGCTAAGGTAACGGTCCCCCTGTTCGCAGTGGCCTTCCTCGTCAACTCGCTGCTGTGCGCTGCTCTGGACGCCTCATCCTTCACGGTCCTCGGCGTGGGGTGGGACCTAGCCAAGACAGCTCTCAAGTCCTCGCTGATACCCTTCCTGCTCGCCGTATCCTTCGCGGGGGTCGGCACCAAGGTCCAGTTCAGGGACATAGCCAGGGTAGGCTGGAAACCCATCGTCTTCGCCGCCGCCATGTCCGTGGTCGCAGGCACCCTGGCGCTAGCCATGGCCGTGGTCACTGCCCCATATCTGGCTTAGAGACCCAGTCACGTTCAGTGAGCGGAGATCAGCGTCTGACGATCACAGCGCCTTCCAGCGCCCCAGCAGCTCCAACAACTCGCGCATCGTCGGCCCACCCCTCGTCTCCTTCCTCGTGGCCTTAAAGCTCCCCGCAGCGCTCGCCCGCCTCAAAGCCTCCATGTCCCCCAGGCCCTCCACCTTGGCAGAGGCGAAGCCCCCTATGAAGGCGTCACCGCACCCCACCGTATTCACCACCCTCAACCCGAGGCGGCCCAGGGGCACGGCGTCCATGACCACTGTTGCCCCTGAGGGGTCCAGGCACAGAGTCGATCCCCTGGCCCCGCGCTTTATGACTGCCCTTATCCCCCTCACGTGGCCTTGGAGCATCCTCATCACCTCCCTGGGCTCGCTTGTGCCCAGGAGGTTCTCGTACTCCAGGTGGTTCAGTATGAAGTAGTCCGTGTTAATCAGCGTGGGCAGCAGCGCCTCCAAGCCGTTCTCCGCGTAGACCCCGGGGTCCCAGATGACGGTGACGCCGTTTTCCCTGCAGATGGCGGCGAGAGCCTCGGCCGCCTCGATCGGCGGGTCCATGATCACGCAGACCTTGGACCGCTTCACGAGGCTCAGCCTCTCAGGGTCACGCATGTGGCCGCCTGTCAGCCTGAGGTTGGCGCCGAAGTATGTATGGATCTCGTTGGAGCCATCGGCTCCTATGGTGATGTAGGCCTGACCTGACTCCTCACCCGTCACCTTGACGACGCCGCTGTGGTCCACGCCCTCCTCACCCAGTAACCTGATCTGCTGCTCCGCTACGTCGTCGACCCCCAGGGCGCCTATGAAGGCCACCCTGCTGGGCTCCAGGATGCGCGCCGCGGCCACCGAGACGTTGGCAGCCGTGCCCCCCGAGACCCTCTGGATCTCCCTGACGGGCACCTCCTCCCCGGTCCTGGGCAGCCGCTCCATGAACAGGTTGATGTCCCAGTTGACGGCTCCGCAGCAGATGAGGTCCACCACTAGCCCTCAGCCGCCCTCTCCATGATGAGCCTGTGGAACCGTCCCGCGTCCACCTCCACGATGATCTCGGCGTTAGCCTCCCCCTGGACGCCGCGGCGTCTGCGGTCAACCACCGTCATGCCCCTGGTGAGCTCCCCAGCGGTCTCAACGTCCACATTACACTTCTCCGTCCTGAAGATGGTGGGGTCCACCACGTAGGCGACTGCCATCGGGTCGTGGAGACTGAACCCGTTGAACCGCTTCACGAGGCCGCCGCACAGGTCCACTATGAGCCTCGACCTCCGGGTATCCATGCCCTTGATCTCCTGGAACATGGCCACGCTCATCCTGTAGTCTGGGTGGGTCGTCGTGTCCAGGCCGGCGCAGACCAGAGGAATCCCGCTGTTGAACACGATCCTGGCCGCCTCGGGGTCGTGCCAGATGTTGAACTCGGCGACCGCGTTGGCGTTACCCACCCCGTAGGGAGTGAGGTTGAAGGCACCGCCCATGATGACCAGGCCCCCCACAGCCTCGGGGAGCCCAGGGTCACTCAAGATGGCGGCGGCGATGTTAGTGAGAGGCCCTATCGCAACAAGGGTCAGGTCCTTCCCCAGCTCCCGAGCCTTCTCGTTGATGACTTGGACAGCGCTCCTGGGGTCCGTCTTAATCCCCGGGGCTGGAAGAACAGCGTCTCCAAGCCCTGTCTCACCATGGAAATCCTCGGCGTGCCCCACGCTTCTCAGAAGCGGCTTACCCGCACCTGCACAGACAGCCACATCGGTCCGCCCCAGGAACTCGAGGAGCTGCTTGGCGTTCCTGTGAGCTTTCTCATGGCTAACGTTACCTGCAACGGTGGTCACGGCCTCCACCGATAACTCGGGGCACCCCAGAGCGAGCATCAGAGCAAGAGCATCGTCGATACCCGGGTCGGTGTCCAAGATTATGTGCTTCAAGGAACCTCTGCTCGGGAGTTGACACAGCGGAGGTAAATAATTATCCCCTTAACCGGGGCACGTGTAAAGCGACCCTAAGATAGATGGTGCCGCTTAAGCGAGGCATCTATTATGCCTTGGGCAGGTTTACCTGCCGACAACGTTGAAATGTAGAGTAAGGATTATGGTGCGAGGTGAAAGGATTGAACATCGGAGTCATCGGTGCCGGCAAAATGGGTGAATGCTTTTATAAAAAACCTGACCCAGAGAGGACACAGCCTCAAACTCTACGACACAGACACCAGTAAGTCCCGCGCAGCGGCGTCGAGGCATAAGTGCATACACACTGACAACTTGAGAGACTGCTGCAGAGACTCGGAGCTGATTCTTCTCTGCACCCCCATAAAAGACACAGCGAAAGTGATCCAGGATATAAACCCCCATTTATGCACTGGCACAGCTGTCTGCGAGATATCATCAATAAAGAGTGAGACAGCACCGGCTTTGAGGCAGATTGAGAACAGCACCACACTGTCGCTGCACCCCATGTTCGGGCCAGACGTGACAAGCTTCAGCGGACAGACGATGGTCCTAGTGCATGTTAAGGATGGCGCGCAGGAAGCTGAAGCCGCAGGAACACTTTTCCCGGAGACGAAACTGGTTCAGGTCAGCCCCGAGTCCCACGATGAGGTGATGGCGTACATGCTCTCACTACCCTACTTCATGAACCTGGCGTTCGCTCACACATTAGACCCGATGGAGAGGGACTTGATGAGAGAGTTGGCCGGGACCACATTCAAGGTCCAGTCCATCGTGTCAGACTGCGTCGTCGGGGAGAGCCCTGAGCTAATAGAGTCCCTGATAAAGGGTAACGCGTATTCGGGGGACGTAGTTAACCAGTTCATCCATGAAGCCCTGTACCTGAAGGAGTTACTCAATAAGGGCGATTCGTTCGATGATTACTGCCAGGGGTTACAGGAGCGTGTAGGAGATCACCATATACTCGAGGCGAGGACACTGAGAAACAAATTTGTCAGTATTGGTGACCAAAGTTGACGAAACTGAAGGTGTTTACATCGAGCCATGCGTCACAGACTCTATGCGGGGGCCTTTGGCAGTGTAGCAGCCAACTGCACTCCTCGATAATTCGTGGCTGCGCTAGAAAAGACGCCCTTGTCTCACTTTGTGTGGATGATTCCACTTGTCCAGAACTCTTAAATAATGTGGCGGGATTGCAGAGGGGTACATTTGGTGGTGTAATAAATGCGCCAATTCGTTTAAACATATACAAACATGAAGACATTAGTCGTGTTCTTCGAAAAGTTTCTGAAAACCGCGCCCTCACCCGAGTAAGCCCGGTGAGCACCATAACACCTGTCTGTGAGCAATCTTGCTCATCTTCGAGGCAGTCACCAAAGAGGGAGGAGTGAGACTGTGGGGGAGCTAAAGGTAACAGAGATGATCAAGCTCGCTGTGAAGCAGCACAGAGACCACAGACTCGCTGTGAGAGTCGGTAACCTCATCGTCGGTGGCGGCCAGGTCATCGTCATGGCCGGGCCTTGCAGCGTCGAGAGCAGAGAGCAGCTCATGGAAGCCGCCCACGCCGTGAAGAGGGCTGGAGCCCACGTGCTACGTGGTGGAGCCTATAAGCCTAGGACCCTGCCCTATAGCTTTCAGGGGCTAGGCGAGGAAGGCCTGAAGCTGTTGGCGGAGGCCAGAGACGAGACCAAGATGCCCGTAGTGACCGAGGTGATGGCCCCCGAGGATGTAGAGCTGGTGGAGAGCTACACCGACGTCCTCCAAATAGGGACACGCAACATGCAGAACTATCCCCTTCTCAAGAAGGTGGGCAGAGCCAGTAAGCCAGTCCTACTGAAGAGGGGCATGTCCTCCACCATAGTAGAGTGGCTCGGCTGCGCCGAGTACATCCTATGTGAGGGAAACCCTGACGTCATCCTATGTGAGAGGGGAGTCCGAGGCTTCGACATGATCACCAGGAACACGTTGGACGTGGCGGCCGTACCCGTCATACACCAGGTGAGCCCCCTCCCAGTGATAATTGACCCCAGTCACGGCACCGGCATCAGGTCACTCGTGTCCCCCATGTCCAAGGCGGGTGTGGCAGCCGGCAGCGACGGCCTCATGATTGAGGTCCACCCTCACCCCGAGAAGGCTCTGAGCGACGGAAACCAGAGCCTCACACCAGGTGAGTTCAGCCAACTCATGGCGGAGTTGAAGCCAGTGGCTGAGGCTGTGGGGAAGAGCCTCCGATGAGCGCCGCGGCCTCTGTGGCCGCTCACGTTGAGCTAGGTGAGAGAGGCTACACCGTGCTAGTGGGCAGGGGACTGTCCCGTCACATAGGCGAGATGATAGAAGAGACGATACCCGACGTATCGGGTTGCGTCGTCATCACGTCACCCATGATAGATGAACTGCACTCGAGGGCCGTGGTGTCTGGGCTGAAGGAGTATTCGCCGGTTAAGCTCATCGTCCCTGACGGAGAGGAAGCCAAGACCTGGGCCACAGCTGAAACCGTGATCGGTGGCCTCATCGAATCTGGATTGAAGCGAAGCGGAGTTGTAGTGGCCCTCGGGGGAGGAGCAGTGGGCGACCTAGCGGGGTTCACGGCCTCCACGTATCTCCGGGGCGTGAGGCTCATCCAGGTCCCAACGACGCTGCTCAGCATGGTGGACAGCAGCATAGGCGGTAAGACGGCCGTAAACCATCTCGGAGGAAAGAACCTCGTCGGGACCTTCCACCAGCCCAGCGCCGTGGTCATCGACCCGGAGCTCTTAGAGACGCTGCCCTTGAGGGAGATAGTATCCGGGCTCGCAGAAGTAGTCAAGTATGGCGTGATAAGCGATCAAGAACTGTTAACATACGTTGAGGAATACGCGGAGAGTCTGCTGAGTAAGGACGTGGAGGCCCTAACCCACGTCATTAAGGCGTCTGCCGCCATCAAAGCAGGCTACGTGGAGAAGGATGAGCGGGACGATAAAGGAGTCAGGGCCTCCCTCAACCTCGGGCACACGCTGGGGCACGCAGTGGAACGGCTGAAGAGCCCAGAGATGAGGCACGGTGAAGCTGTCTCAATAGGCATGGTTTATGCGGCCAGGTTGGCCGCGGATAGAGACATCATGACGAGGAAAGACGAGGCTCGACTCGAACGCTCTCTCGCAACGTTGGGGCTACCCACGGAGGTGCCTAAGCTGCCAGTAGACGAACTCGTCACGTTGATGAGAAGAGATAAAAAAACAACTGGAGACGGCATAAGGTTCATTCTACCAAGGGGGATCGGCGTGGAGCCGGTGCACGAAACAGTCGAGGAAGATACCATCAGGGAGACGCTGAGGCCTTGATGAGGCCTAGAATATGTGTAGCCATACCGGCGTACACCATCAACCAGACGTTAAAAACCTTGAAGAGAATCGGCTCACCTGACCTAGTCGAGATCAGGTTCGATTATAGGAAGGAGGAGATCCCCCCTCAAACCGTGAGGCATGAAACCGAAACGCCCCTAATCGCCACCAACAGAGCCAGAGGTCAGGGAGGTTACGCGGTTGAGGACGAGGTGAGCCGAGTTAGGCTTGTCGCAGAAGCCTGTGATGCAGGTTTCGAGTACGGGGACGTGGAGTTATCGTCAGGCATCCTAGGTAAAGCGCTGCAACGGATAAGAGAAGCCGGCTCAACGAGCATAGTGTCTCATCACGACCATACTAGGACTCTACTCGCCAGTGAACTGGCATCTAAACATGTTGTGGCCAAGAAGGCCGGCGCGGATATAGTGAAGCTTGTGGGCGCCGTACAAGGATACCAAGACAACCTACAATACCTTGAGTACCTGAGCCGGCACCCGGGCAACGTGAGCTTCGGGATGGGGGCCAACGGAACACTGTCCAGGATCATGTCTCCTCTCGTGGGCGGGGCCTTCACCTACGCGTCGGCGGAACATGGAATGGAGAGCGCTTCTGGCCAGTTAACCCTCGTGGAGATGCTGTGCCTCTACAAGGCCATGGGGGTCAGAATATGAGGCTCTGCTACCTCGTGGGCTACCCGGTCGATCACTCTGTGAGCCCCGCGATGCACAACGCCTGCTTCAGAGCGCTAGGACTGGACTACGAGTACAGGCTAGCTCCCGTTGAGCCTTGTAGGCTCGCCGCTTTCATGCGTGACGAAATGAGGCACAATCGTGTCAGAGGCTGCAACGTCACTATCCCTCACAAGGTGGATGTCATGGAGTACCTGAATGAGGTCGATGAGGCGGCTGAGGCCATCGGTGCAGTAAACACTGTTCTAAACGATGGCGGAGCGCTCAGAGGGTACAACACCGACTGCTCGGGGGGCGTCAGGGCACTTGAGGAAGGGTACGGGAAACTTACTGACGCAAGAGTGGTAATCCTTGGCGCTGGAGGCGCGGCCAGGGCGCTGCTATACGGCCTCGGGTTGAAGGCTCAGAGCGTCACCGTCCTAAACAGAGACCCGTTGAAAGCGGAGGCCCTAGTTGACCGCTTCAAGCGTGGCTCCAGCGCGTCCCTGAGGCACGGATCGCTGGGCGAGCTTAAGGACCACATGGGCTCAACGGACATCCTGGTAAACACGACGCCTCTCGGGATGAGCCCCCGCTCCGACCAGACGCCAGCCCCCGTGGGGCTTCTCCACAGTGGCCTCCTTGTGTACGACCTAGTCTACAACCCGTTCAAGACAAGGCTTCTGAGGGAAGCTGAAAGCATAGGCGCCAAGACCCTGAGCGGCTTGAGGATGCTCGTCTACCAGGGGGCCGAGGCGTTTAGGCTGTGGACGGGGCGTGAGCCCCCAGAGGACCTCATGGCGGGGGAAGCGATGGCTCAGCTGGGGGTACATAGATGAACGTCGCCCTCATCGGGTTCATGGCTACGGGTAAAACCACCGTGGGTAGGATAATGGCGGACAAACTAGGCTACAGGTTCATGGACACGGATGAGGAGATCGTGAAGCGGACGGGCCGAGAGATCGCGGAAATATTCGCGTCGGATGGGGAGACGGTCTTCAGAGCCTTAGAGCAGAGGCTGGTGGCGGAGGCCTCTGCCTCGGAGAGTACTGTAATCGCGTGTGGGGGCGGCGTCGTCTTGGACCAGCGAAACGTGGACTCCCTCCGTAGAACCTCTCGAATCGTCCTGCTCACAGCGGACACTGATGAGATACTGGGCAGGGTCAAAGGGGACAGCTCGAGGCCCCTGCTCAACGTCGATGACAAGGGTGTAGCTGTGGCTGCACGTCTAAGTGAGAGGGCGCAACTTTATCGGAGGGCCGCTGATGCCGTCTTGGACACGACCGGTTTGACACCCAATGAGGTGGCTGATAGAGTCATACAGCTGCTGGAGGCTGGGTGATGAAGGTCAGGGTATCCGGCTCCAGAATCCGCGGAAAGGTCACGGCCCCACCCTCAAAGAGCGCCACCCACCGTGCACTCGTCCTTGCAGCCTTGGCTGACGGAGAGAGCGCTATAAGACGCCCACTGGCATCAAATGACACCGTTACCACACTGAAGGCGTTGCAGCAGATCGGCGCACAACACAGAAAACTAGGCTCCACCTGGGTCATCGGAGGAGGAGAACTGAAAGCTCCTGAAGACCCGGTCCACTGCGGCGAGTCCGGGACCACAATGAGGCTGCTAACAGCGGTGAGCGCCCTCGTTGATGGGGACATCACTCTAACGGGAGGGCCCTCCCTTACCCGGAGGCCTATGGAGCCTCTCCTCTCTGCGTTGAGACGATTGGGAGTAGACTGTGAAAGCGACCGTGGCTTACCGCCCGTGACGGTTCACGGTCGAGGAATGATAAATGGGGGCACAACGGAGATACAAGGCGACGTAAGTTCACAATACATTTCTGCTCTACTACTTGTCGCTCCACTCGCACAGACGCCCCTAACGATCAAGGTGACCACCCCTCTAGAGTCTAAGCCGTATGTCTCCATGACCATCGACTCCATGAAGCAGTTTGGTGTGGAGGTAGCAGCTTCAGGGGATATGCGGACATTGACGGCTAATAACGCATCCTACAAGGCTACGACTGTGCATGTAGAGGGTGACTGGTCGTCAGCCGCCTACCCGCTGGCCATGGGGACCCTTGGTGGAAGAGTCAAGGTCAACAACCTGAACCCCCGAAGCAATCAGGCCGATGTGAAGATCATTGACATGCTGAAGGAACTGAGCACCCGCGTGGAGGCTCAA
>ENA-OSEO01005516-OSEO01005516.1-sediment-metagenome-genome-assembly--contig:-NODE-5516-length-12089-cov-6.186230_pt1 | contig 12089 bp, 11 predicted proteins | sample MGYA00237883_ERZ534232 | MGnify/ENA metagenome assembly ERZ534232
CTTTCGCAGGCCACCCGGGCGTTCTTGTCATGGGCAATTATGGCGTCCAGAATCGCGTCGGAGATCTGGTCCGCCACCTTGTCCGGGTGTCCCTCTGTCACCGATTCCGAAGTGAAAAGATAGCTGGGACTCATAGTGCTTCTTTCTCCTGTAAAATTAACTACCCCGCAGCAAGCTACAGGGTATCAACCGGAAAAACCCGATCGAAGGGCAAAGCAAGCTTTGGGGAATTAAACCCCCGTTTGGGGGATTAAAACAATAAACTAAAAATTATTCCCACAGTCTATTAACCGCCCGGTCCGGGGATTGTCAAGGACAAATATTATAAATGGTTACATGGTCCCGGTCTCGCCGCTGTATTTCTAGTGATTGTCAAAAAACGTTCCTTTTGTTTGAATCTGGGGGCAACCCTTTTCAAAGGGCTGATGCGGGCCGTCCATGGCCCGCACCCCACAGGGGCGGCCCGCCTCCGGCGTTCCGTCCAATTTTGCTATCCTGCAAAATTGTCCCCCACGACAAATAAAGGAACATTTTATGGTGATAAGGAGGGCGGTTTTGTTCCGGGAGTTCAGGGGCCGGAAGGCCTATGTGGTTGGCGGTTCGAGCGGTATAGGGCTCAGCATCGCCCGGCGGCTGGCGGGTGAAGGTTCGGACGTTATCATTTTCGCCCGTGACGAAGATCGCTTGAAGACCGCCCTGGGAAAGATCAAGTCCGAGGCGGTAATTGCGGAGCAACGGTTTTGTGCCCTGAGGCTGGATGTGGTCGACCGGGACATGGTCATGATGGGAATGGGCGAACCCCTGGCCAATTATGACCATGTGGTGCGCGCGGTGGAGACTCTCACCAATAGAGAAATCGGCCTGGGTTTTGCAAACCGGCGGATCACCGTCTCTACGGCCGGCCTCGTGCCCAAACTCACTTCACTGGGGCGGGATACACGCGTCAATCTGGCCGTATCGTTAAATGCTACGGAAAATTCGACCCGGGATATGCTCATGCCCATCAATCGTAAGTATCCTATTGAAACCCTTCTGGAGGCCTGTCGTACCTATCCCCTGCCGCCCCATCGTCGGATCACTTTCGAATACATCCTGATCAACGGGGTCAACGACACGCCGGCCGATGCCGGCCGCCTGGCGAAGTTGCTGCAACCGATTCGATCAAAAATCAACCTGATCCCGTTTAATGAGCATGAAGGGAGTGATTTTTCAGCGCCTCCGGAATCTGCTGTTTTGAGGTTTCAGGAAATACTACTGCAGAAAAACTATACGGTGATCATCCGCCGCAGCAAAGGCCGGGACATCTCGGCCGCCTGCGGTCAGCTGCGAGTGAAAACGTTGTCTCCCATGGATCGCGCTCAACATGAAAAGCAATCATAACATTTATAAGACCGCTCCGCCGGGCTTTGACCTATCCCTGGGAAACCAGGTTTTCCACAGGGGAATCGCATGACAACAACCGCCGTAAAATCAAAATGATGCGCAGGCTTTTAACATTTTTATACTTTTACTTTCTGGGCTTGGGTCTCTTCTGGGGCCATACGCTTTGCGCCCATGCCGGGGTGGTCTTTTTTGACAGCGTGACCACCTCCCATACACCCGTCTATTTAACGGTCCTGACCAAGGGGATTCTGTTTCCCGAAGGAGGCCGCCGGGTGGATATCTATTCGGAAGACCAAATGCTCGGCCGCGTGCTGAGCGGCGGCGACGGGTACGGCTATATGAAACTGATCCCGGAAGATACCGGCCTTAAAACGTATGAAGCCCGCATGGACGGTCATAGCGACAAGGCTCACCTGCTGGTGATGAAACAAACCGACCGGGCGATTTTGATTGAAATCGAAGCGCTTAGCCGCACCCTTTTGTCAAAAACCGTCGGCGGCGACACCCAAAAGGCCTTGAATACCTTAAGTAAAAAATTTAGACTGATTTATCTGACCCGGTTTTTGGGAAAGTCCGTTGCCAGCAAAATAATTACGACCGTTAATCTTCCCGCTTCGGCCGTTCTTCCCTGGCAGGGGCCGGATCTGTTTGAAGACTTAAAAAGCCGCCAAGTCAGCGTATGCGCCATTATCGGATCTGCCGACATGGTTTCCCAAGTCGCTGAAGAGGTGCCGTACCGATTTACCTTTGAAGAGACCGAAGACGAGACATCTGTGGAAAGCTGGCAGGACATCATCAAACAGTTGCGTTAAGGAGTTTACATGCAAGGATTTAACAATAAAATCGCCCGAATTAATCTATCCTCCCGCAAGGTGGCAATCGAAACACCGCCAAAAACATTCTACCGGCAGTATCTGGGCGGGCGCGGCATTATTATCCATACGCTTTTAAAGGAAGTCCTCCCCCGGACCGATCCGTTTGCGGCTGAGAACAAACTCGTTTTCGCCCTGGGCCCCCTCACGGGACACCCCTTTGTCGGCAGCGGCCGCCACAGCATCGGCTGCAAATCTCCGCTTTCGGGCGGGTACGGAGAATCCGAGGCCGGCGGTTACTGGGGTGCGGAATTGAAAAAAGCCGGTTTTGACGCTCTGATTATAGAAGGGGCGGCCGCAACCCCGGTTTACCTATGGGTTAAAAACGGCAACGTTCAAATCCGGGAGGCCGGCAATCTCTGGGGGCTTGAAACGGCCGCCGCCCACCGCGCACTTGAATCCGATATTAATGAAGGCCGGATTCGCACGGCTGTCATCGGCCCGGCCGGAGAAAAGCGGGTCCGTTTCAGTTGTATTTTGCATGACATCACCCATGTTGCCGGCCGGACCGGTACCGGCGCCGTCATGGGATCAAAAAATCTGAAAGCCATCGCCGTCAGGGGGGACCGCCTTCCCCAAACCGCCGCCCCCCAAAAACTGAAAGTAATCAACCGGGACATGCTCGAAAATTTCAAGGAACGCTCCACCCACTGGATCGTAGGCACCGGCCGGGGGATTGTAAATCATGAAAAAACAGGTAATATTCCCATTCGAAATTTTCAAGGCGGAAAATTTCCCGGTATTGCAAATATTACGCCGCAGATTTTATGCGAGAACTTCCTCGAAAAAATGGCGGGGTGTTACGGCTGCCCGATTCGCTGTAAACGCGTGGTCAAAATGGAACAGCCCTACCCGGTGGATCCCGTTTACGGCTGCCCGGAATATGAAACCCTGGCTGCCCTGGGATCCAATTGCGGCATCGACGATCTGGCGGCTATCATGAAAGCCCACGAATTGTGCAACCGCTACGGAATGGATACCATTTCAACCGGCGTTACGATTTCTTTTGCCATGGAACTTTTTGAAAACAACCTTCTGACCCCGGGGGACACCGGGGGGCTCGACCTGACTTTTGGAAATGCCCCGGCCATGCTGGAGATGGTGGAGCGGATAGCCCGGCGCGAAGGCCTGGGAAACCTGCTGGCGGAAGGCTCACGGCGCGCGGCCGAACAAATTGGCAAAGGCGCCATTGAATTTGCCATGCAGGTCAAAGGTGAAGAAATTCCCATGCACGAACCGCGGCTGAAGCAGGTCATGGCCGTTCACTACAGCATCCATGCCACCGGCGCCGACCACGCTACCGGCGTCGGCAGGGATATCTCTCCCCTGGATCCGGACAGCGCCCGAAAACTTTATGAAAAAGGGTTTGCCGCCCAGTTGATCAATTACCTGGGTCTGTGCAAATTTGTCCCCTGGACCCATCCGGAAGTGAAAGCGGCGCTGCTGGCCATCACCGGCCTGGAAATGCAATCCGAGGAATTGATGCAGGTGGTGGAGCGCGGCATTACCCTTGCCCGCATCTTCAATATCCGCGAAGGGTTTTCAGCCAAAGACGATACCCTGCCGAAAAGGTTTGCCGACACGCCGCCCGAAAGCCCCCTTATGGGAATCGATCTGCAGAAGTTGCAGGAGGCCCGGAAATCCTATTTTCGCATCATGGGCTGGAACGAACAGGGAATTCCCTCCCGGGAGAAACTCGCCCGGCTTGGAATCGACTGGGCGGCCCGATATCTGAATTAATGTTGCCGGTTTAGTTAAAACAAGGAGCGGCCACGGAAATTAATCAGGAAACCTTCAAGATTCTCATTGTTGATGATAATGAAATCGATTTGGATCTGCTCGAGGATATTCTGATAGGGAGGAATTATGTTCAAAGGTAAAACCGGGTTTACCGTTTCAATGCTTCTATTGCTTTTTCTGATGGCGTTCTTTTTACAGGACCAGGCCGGCGCCGAGTCTTTTGAGGCTCCATCAATCGGACAAACGATTTATGTCCCGGTTTATTCTCACATTTACAGCGGCGACAGGGAGCATCCTTTTTATCTGGCGGCGACCCTCAGTATCCGGAACACGGATACCCGCAAGTCCATCACCATCACGGCCGTGGATTATTACGACTCTCGGGGCAAACTTGTTGAAAACTATTTGAAATCTCCAGTAAAACTTGATAGCCTGGCATCCCTTCGATATATTGTGAAAGAATCTGACAAGACCGGCGGGTCCGGGGCCAATTTTATCGTTCAATGGATTGCCGAATCCCCCGTAACGCCGCCTATTACGGAATCGGTGATGATCGGTACGCAGCGGCAACAGGGACTTTCCTTTACCTCCAGAGGGCGGGTTGTCGAAGAAAAAAGATAGCGGTTCAAAGGAAACGTTAGAAAACTTTTCTGGCCTTGACGATGTCTTCCATATCGCCCATGACAATTAACGTCATCCCTTTTTTCAACTCCTGATCGGGTGAGGGATTAAATTGGATTTCACCCGGATCCTGTTTAGCGCCCAGAACCAGTAAATTGTATTTGTCCTTTAAGCCTGATGCGCTGAGCTTTTTACCGGCAACTTCAGAGTTTTCGGTAACCATAATCTGGTGTATGCGCAAATTCCCCTGGCTGCTTCGCAGCATGCTGTCAAGAAAACTGACGACGGTGGGGCGGAGCATTTCAGAGGCCATGCGCAGGCCGCCGATATAGTTGGGTGAAACCACTTGGTTGGCGCCTGCTTTTCTGAGCTTGGGTTCGATGTTGGGGTCGATCATCCGGCTGACAATGCGGGCCTGCCTGTTCAGCATTCTGGCGGTCATGGTGACATACAGACTGTCTTTATCGGATGGAAGCGTTACCACGATCCCGGAAGCTTTTTCAATGCCGGCGGTCAACAGATTCTGGTCATCGGTTGCATCCCCTTTGATATAGAGCAACTCACCAATGCTTTTGCATCGTTCGATATTTTCTTCACTGTGTTCGATGAGCACGACCGGTTCCCTATTTTTCAGCAGTTCGATCAGAACATGGCGGCCGGTCTCGCCGCCGCCGCAGACAATATAATGGTTGCCGAGTTTTGCAATCTGTTTTTCCATTTTGTTTTTCCTCAGGATCCCTGACAATTCTCCTTCAATGATCACGGCGGTCAACGTGCTGATGCCGTAAAGAATAATACCCATTCCAAAGGTGATCAGGATCATGGTAAATATTTCAACAGGGACATTGCCCCTGACTTCAAGGATCTCGCCATAGCCGACGGTTGCAACGGAAATTACCGTCATGTAGATACAGTCCATAAACCGGGGATTGCCGCCAAGGAGTATGAAGTAGCCGACACTCCCCGCCAGGATCACCAAAAAAATGGCCAGCAGGGCAAAAAGGAGACGTTTTTTTATTTGTATCATTTAGAGAGAAAAGATCATCAAGGGAAAAGTTAAACGGACAGATGACGTCAAACTATTTCTTTGGCGAAATATCCGCACCGCAATATTTGCACTTTATCATTTCCTCTTTTTGTTTTAACGAAACGACCTGATCTTTTTTACATTTAAGGCATGTGCGTTTCAGCTTCAAAATGGTCTTAACGACCGTTGAGGCAAAAAAAGCGTTCATCTTTCATTTCTCCGGCGGAACTGGTGCTTAGCATGATATTATTTTTTTCGAATAAAGGTGTATGCCAGTGGAATGGTGCTGACGCAGAACTGCCCGTGAGCGGCGTCATCCAATGCACCATTCGCCTCCATGGCATCGACCACGGGTTTGATCTGAGATTCCGGCATAATCAAGCTATAAACTTCCCGGGCCGTGGAAATTTTTGCAGTTTCCGAATCCGGCGGACAGATGAATTTGGTGCGGGTTACGGTTGCCCCCGGTGCGCCGGATTGCATGGCAATCTTTATCAGGATGTCGCCTTTGCCTTCATTACAGGTATAGGTTAAAGCTGACATATTGCGCAGATAATTTCTACGTTTGAGCAGACCGGTTCCCATGAACCCCCCCCTGGCCCTCCAGGTCACATCGCCTTTGATCTCATCGATGGCAACGATGATCTGTTCCATGCTGGCCGCATGCCGGGGCATTCCCTGGATGACTTTCATGTTGATCTGACCCGTTCGCACCGGGAAAAGATAAACGAAACCCTTGCCGGGTTGATTCAGTTTTCCGGTATAAATCATCATGTTCATGAGCATTTCCGCATCGTATGTGCTGGCAATGACATGGGCGACCTCTTTTTCAGCCGGAATGGTAACCCGCAAAAGGCCGAGTTTATCCCGAACACCCGTCCCATGACCATATACAATCGTGGGAACGCAGGTTCCGGTGTCCAGCGCCACCCGTGCAACCGTGTCCCCCTCGCCGCGCTGCAGGATGCAGCAAATGCCGGTAAGCTCTTTTTGCAGCCTGCGCCGGCCCGGATCCACAGGGTCAAAATGAATTTCCCGGCATAGTTCGTGGGCACGGTAAATCGTTACGTCTTCAGTGAAGACGCTTCCGCGGCCCGGCGTCGTCAGGTTCCCGCTGCGGATAATCAGGTTCATTAATCCCACCTCTAATTCCGGAGAAACCAGCAGGGTAATGACATCGGCAGGAACGCTGGTCAACTTGGGATCGGAAAAAATTCCGAAAATTCCTTTTGTTTCCCGCAGGGTAATCGTCCGGGCGGCCGCGATCTGGTATTCCGATATGCCGGATTCGATTAAAGCCGCAACAATAACCGGTGTAAGGTCGCGGTGAAAAATTCCGGTGATCCGAACCGCCTTGACATCCGCAATCATGACCGTGCCTCTTTCGAGTCGTTTGCCGTTTTTTGCAGGGCTGTTTTTTGCCGGCGGGTGACCACCAACCCCATCGTCAGGACGCTCAAAATCGGACATACCGATGCCATGGCCAAAATGCCGAAACCCTCCACGACGCCGACCTGGCCGCCGATTCCGAGACCCATGGCGAGAACCAGGGGAACCGTCACCGGGCCGGTAGTCACGCCGGCGCTGTCCCAGCCGATATTGACAAACTCTTCGCTGGACATGCGGGTAATCGGCAGGAGCAGCAGATAGGGCGGAACGAGCAGCCACGCCAGCGGTATCCCCCATACGATTTTGGAAACCCCGATGCTGATTCCGATCCCTACGCCGATGGCCACCGCCTGCATGAGGTGGGACTTTTTAAAAGTTCCCACAGTCATTTCTTCAACCGTATGGCCCAGTGCATTCAAAGCCGGTTCGGCCAGAGTGGCGCCGTAGCCCATCAGGAATGCAAAAAGGAGCAGGACGATAATCCAGGAAAAGCCGACTTCATACAGCGGCCCATGTTGGGGAATATAGGCATAGCTGCGGGTATCTTCGTCATAATCGTTTTCGCGATACGGAACCGCCTTGAATTTTTCCCGGTCGTAAATGTAAAAGAACGAATGCTTGCGGCCTTCCGGGCTGATGGCCGATTGTAAACCTGATCTATCAAAATCGACGATTATTCGATTCTGGTCGGTCAGGCTGATGGTTTTAAACAGCGCCGGCAGCTTGCCTCCCACCTGGTTTCCCAGACGCGTCAAACCGATCTCAATGCCGATGCTGAAAAGCATCATGCCGGTAAAGGCAAACGCAATGCCAAACAGGATTTCATCCGATCGGGGTAGCCGCTCTCTTAAAACAACCCAAAGCACCAGGATCAGAAAAAGCGTCAACGGAAAAATGGCCTGGGCGGCGGACAGGCCGTTTTTCCGGATCAGCCCGATACCGCCGGGAAGAGCCGGTGGTTCGTTAAACCGGCTGATCGCATCGATGACGGCTTTTTCGCTTCCGAATATTGCCAGCCGCTGATACAGGGTGCCTTTCCGGGCGGCCCAGCGGTAGAAAGCATCGGGATCTTCGCCGAACACTTTCCTGCGCAGCGTTGCGTCCTCGGCCAGGGACGTTATGAATATTTTCAGTTCAACCGTGCCGCCGTCGAACATCAGCGCACGGTTCTTTTCACTGGCGTTCTGCAGAGCATAACCGATCATATCTTCCCTGTCGCGGAACAATGCCATGGCTTCGGACCGGTGCGCTTTGCTGAAAAATTGTGATTCCTCCATCGGGGGGGGAACGTCAGCCCTGAAGTAAACGCCCAGGATCAATACCGTCAGGATGGGAAACAGTGAAGCCAGCGTAACCACGCCGAAGCCGCTGCTGCCGCCGGATTTACCTACAACCCGGCAGATGCCGATTCCCAGCGCCAGTACCAGCGGGACGGTGACGGGGCCGGTGGTAACGCCCCCGCAATCCCATGCCAGGCCGATAATGCTCTGGAGCTTGGGATCAACGGCGCTGGCGATGGTGAATAGCGACAAACCCCCTACTAAAATATAAATAAACGGTTTGAGGGACAAATTGTACATGAAACGCAACATGCCGAACAATATGGCAATACCCACGCCGATGCCGACGGCATAAACCAGGTGGAACGTATACTTATTCAACATCAGAAACAGCAGCGGCGCCCGCCATGCCAGAACCGAAGATCCGGCGGTCTTGAGCACGCCGATAGCCGGTTCGGCAAAGGTTGCCCCCATTCCCAGCACCAGGGCAAACCCCAGAATTACGGGCAGGCCGGATTTTTGCGGCAGCCGCAGACCGATGGTCTCGCCCAGAGGCATAAGCCCCAGCATCAGGCCCTCCATGAAAAGCGCCAGCCCGAAAATAACGATGACCAGTCCGGCCGCAATCGTAGCCGCATCGATAACAGGAAGTTGCAGGACTATCCGCAGGAAAAGAATGAGATAACAGACGATAAGCCAGATCGACTTGATTTGCTCCATGACCCGTTTTTTGCCATAAGCCAGGATCATCCGCATCGCCTGGGCGAAACCCACTTTCAATCTGTCTGCATTTTGAGTAGCCATATGCTGATTATTATTACATGCCTGTTCACGCGGAAAAATCCCGCAAGATTATTAAACCTGGATAGATTTTTTTAGATTGTACAACCGTTTCAGGAACTTATCCGATCGAATCGAATTGGTCAAGTAAAAACAGATCCTCAGGCTTTTCATACCCTTGACACACCGGTCTGTTTCCATTATAAGCCCTGAACAAACAGAAGGTTTATACCGCACAAACACAAAAAAGGGAATCGAGGCATGAATTTAGACAGACAGGAAGCGCCCCTGCGGCGATTGATGGGACCCGGACCGCTGGATGTTCATCCCCGCGTTTATAAAGCCCTGGCCTCTCCGGTGATCGGATACCTCGATCCGGTCTATCTGAACGTGCTCGATCGCATCGGCGAATTGCTGCCCCCGGTTTTCGGGACCAAAAATCGGCTCACGCATGCCGTCCCCGGAACCGGAACCTCCGGCATGGAAACCTGCATTGCCAATCTGCTGGAACCGGGCGACCGCGCGCTGGTCTGCACCCACGGTTTTTTTGGCGATCGCATCCGCCAGATGGCGGAACGCCAGGATGCCGGCGTCACTTTGATTGAACAGGAATGGGGAAAACCCACCGATCCGGAAAAGGTGGTAGCCGCCCTTAAGAAGGGGGCATACAAGCTGCTTGCACTGGTCCATGCCGAAACCTCAACGGGCGTCTTGCAGCCGATGGCGGATATTGCCCGGCTGGCCAAAGCTTACGATACCCTGCTGCTGCTGGATACGGTATCGTCTCTTGGCGGAATTGAAATCAAAGTGGACGAATGGGGGGTTGACGCCGCTTTCAGCTGTTCCCAGAAATGTATCGGCTGCCCGCCGGGGCTGTCGCCGGTTACCTTCAGCGACCGCGCCATCGCAATGGTAAAAAAACGCAAACACCCGGTCCGAAGCTGGTATCTCGACATGACCCTGCTGGAAAAGTATTGGGGACCGGAGCGGGTCTATCACCATACCAGTTCCAGCACGCTGAATTACGCATTGCTGGAAGCCCTCCTCCTGATCCATGAAGAGGGGCTGCAAAAACGGTTTTCCCGCCATCTCAAGAACCACAAGGCCCTTGTCGCCGGGGTGGAAGCCCTGGGTCTCAAGATGCTGGTCAAACCGGAGCACCGGCTGCCGACCCTGAACACCATCGTCATTCCCGAAGGGGTGGACGACGTCAAGCTGCGCCGCTATCTGCTGGAAAAATTCAAGCTGGACATCGGGGGCGGTTTCGGTCTGCTGAAAGGCAAGGTCTGGCGCGTGGGGCTCATGGGGTATTCCTGCTCGGCCGACAATGTCCTCTTTTTTATCCCGGCGCTGAGCCGCGCCCTGGCAGTACAGGGTTTTAAGACCGATCTGGCCTCCGGCCTGGATGCCGTCCTGTCGGAGCTGGACGGCGATGGAAGTGAAACGGGTGCGTTGCCGCAAAAAGGTGTCACTGCGGCAAGTTAATTCCGTTTTTTTTTGACAGCTATTACATATTTTGACGGACCCGATCACGATAAAGTAAAAATTTGAAGCCGGACAGGAGCAGTTCAGATAACTGGGCAATAACAGTCCTGATAATTATGGAACCCGTAAGAAGTGCCATATACCCTATGAGGAAAATATTATGGTGAAAAACAGATTTGGCCAATTCCTGATTGATCTTGGGATTGTTGATGAAGAATCCGTTTATGAAGCCTTGAATATCCAAATGAGCCAAAAGGTGCCAATTGGAAAAATCGCACTGGAAGAAAGAATGCTTACCATTAAACAAGTATTTAACATATTGAATTATCAATCAGACACATCAATTCTTTTCGGCGAAGTTGCAATTGAGCTGCGGTATCTGGATGAAAAAGATATTGAAGCCCTTCTTACCATTCAGAAAGCAAATATTTCTCCGATTGGAGAGCTACTGGTAAAAATGAAAAAAATAGATCGCAAAACTTTAAACAGAATGTTGAAACAATTTCAAAACAAAACCCCATAAAACAAATTATAATCCACCGCTTAGTTACGATAAAGCCACATCTCACCGCGCGGTTGCCCCAATTCAGGACCGCTCACATGTGTTTTTCAGCACAAATTGCGGCGTCAGCAAAAACAATTTTTATTCCTTGACATGAATTTTAAGTTTGTTTATAAAATTTACCTTTAAGTTTATTATATAATAGTCGAGACTGGACATTTCACGCATCGTTTTATTTGCTTACGCGACCAGTCGCCGGTAAAAAATTGTACCCGTCGGCCGTTGAAGTAGATACGGATAGCTTAGCAATTTTCATGAATTATCCGGGCGAATGCCGGTAAGGGGATTACCCCGCTTTTCGCGTTGAAGTTGTTGTCAGAATTCTGTATTGTTGAAAGAACTGTTGTTTAGGAGTCGTCCTGCTTATGCGGATTGAGCATCTATTGGAGCAACGCAAGGCCACTATTGTAAAAAAGTGGTTTGACCTGGTGATTCAGACCTATCCTACCGATACCTCAAATTTTTTAAAATCCCGTAAAGATCCTTTTGCAAATCCCGTCGGCCAGACCGTGCTGCGCGGGCTGGAAGCCCTTTTTGACACCCTTCTGAAGGGTCCGGATGCCGATACGATTTCGTCTTTCCTGGATCCCATCATCAGAATTCGGGCGGTGCAGGATTTTACGGCCAGCCGGGCGGTTTCTTTCATATTTTCCCTCAAACAGGTGATCCGGAACAATCTGGCGAAGGAATTAAAGGACCCCGCCATGGGTATCGACCTGCTGGACATTGAATCAACCATCGATGATCTCGCGCTGATCGCTTTCGACATTTATATGGAATGCAGGGAAAAAATCTATGAATTAAAGGCCAATGAAGAAAAAGATCGAACATTCGCGGCTTTTAAGCGGGCGGGTCTCGTTTGCGAGATACCGCCCGTTCAACCGGATCCTGAATAATTAATTACATGATGAGGTAAAGGTCAATGAATGTAAATTATATGGTTTCCCTCA
>ENA-OSEO01005518-OSEO01005518.1-sediment-metagenome-genome-assembly--contig:-NODE-5518-length-12083-cov-2.737964_pt1 | contig 12083 bp, 3 predicted proteins | sample MGYA00237883_ERZ534232 | MGnify/ENA metagenome assembly ERZ534232
CCTCCCATTCCTCCAGCGCGCTCTGGATCCGCTCACTCCTAGCCTGAAGCCCGGCGTCAGGAACGGAGGCGCGTCCAAGCTGAGCGCGAAGCGCATCCAGCCCAGCGTCGGGGCCTGCGAGGCTCACCGCACGCTCCGCGCTTCGAAGAGCCCGCCCAGCCGCCTCGAAGTCCGTCTCCATTCGCCTGTAGTACGAACCGAGAACCCCCGCGAACTGGCCCTCAGCTGCACTCAGACGCGTTTCTGCGGCCTTCCATTCGACGGCAGCCGGTAGCCTGGCCACGATCTCCTTGTCCACGCGCCCCGACAAGGTACACGCAGCAAGCGCAGCTTTGTCCTCTCTGTATGCGTGCCCCAGCTTCCTAAGACCCTTGTGAACGCTGGCGAACCGCGCTGCCAGAGCGTCGAGATCGAGCTCGAGAGCGGACACCGTGAACGTCTGCATGAGGTCTTCGCGTATCTCGCGTGTCTCGTCGACCAGCATCCGAAGCGCAGAGATCGCCATTCGAACCCTGCTTGATACTCCAGGGTTGAACCACTCCGGCTCCGGTTTCTCGCCTGATACAGAGAGCGCGCCTAGCTCTGACAGGTCCGCAGCATGCTTCAGCGTGAAGTACTGCGACGGCAGCCCGAAGCAATCGGCGATGCGCCTAGCGTCATCGAGGATTCCCTGGAGAATCCGCGCAGCGACATGGAGGCGATCAATCTGAGTGGCGCAGTCGAGCGCGGTGGCATCCTCGGGCAGCAGCCATGAGTACTCCGCCTCCGCTACTTCCTGTCTGACATCGTTGAGGGACGATCGCCAACTCGCGTCAGCATCGTGCCAATTCGGCCCGGCCATCTCGGCAAGACGCGTTTCGTGTGCTGCGTACTTCTCCGCAAGCACACGAAGCTCCCGGACGCGTATCGCCACGCATTGGAAGTCGTCCATCAAGAGCCACTTGACCGGCACGTCCCGTCTCCCGGCCACGGATTTCAGGAGCGTCTGTAGTCTGTCGGCGTCGCTGAAAGTCTTCGGGGGAGGAAGGAGGAACTCGTCGCTGATCCCACCTGCCCTCGCCACCACGTGCGCGATGGCCTGAAGAGCCCCATCGAGCTGGTTCTGAATGCGTCGGCCCAGGTCGGAATCGTATCGAGGCTCTCGCACGCCATTCCAAACGAAAGCTGACTTGCGGGCTACCGGGCCCCAAGCACGAGACAACTCTCTAGCAGCAGACAGAATGTCCGAGAACTGAGCGCTGTCGAGGGTGCGATCGATCTCTTTCGGTAGAGGAGCTCGGGGGCACGACTGAATCTGAGCCACTCTCCCGATCGCGTTATGGAGACTACGCCCCAGCGGTTGGCGGACCTCATTCAGGGCAGCTGCACGTTCGTTGAGCTGCCTCCGTCGCGTGCTGAGCTCTCGCAGCTGCACGTCGGACATTCCAGCCGTCGCCTGCGGGTGGGCCGCGAGAGCAGACCCCAGCTGCTTCGCCACTTGCTTTCGGCTTGCCTTGTGGCTATGGATCTCAAGCACGTAGTCGTCGAGACTGGCCTCCTTGAGCCGCTTCTGTACCACCTCCAGTGCAGCCGCCTTCTCGCTAACGAACAGGATGCTCCTGCCCATCAGAAGGAGCTGCGCGATGATGTTGGCAATCGTCTGGCTCTTGCCGGTGCCCGGCGGACCATCGAGAACGAAGCTCCTACCTGCCTCAGCGGCGGCGATGCACTGCCGCTGACTGGCATCAGCATCCAGGATTGTCGCGGTCCTCTCCGGCGAGGCTTTCTCGTCCAGCTCCTCTTCCGGGATGAGATCGAAGTCGAGAGCAGAACCCTCACGAGGGCCCAGCACCAAAGCCTGCACAAGAGCGTGGTCTGTGACCTCGCGCTCGTTGTCGAGAAGGTCCCGGTACATGACGTCCTTGTGGAAGGAGAACGGACTCAGCACAAGCCGGTTTTGGACCTTCCATCCTTCGCGCTGCCGGGCAGCCTCATCGACGAACTCGAGCAACCAGTCCACTCCGAGGTCGCCAACATCATCGATACTGGGAAGCTCAATGCCAAACTCCCGAAGCTTGAGACTCAGCGCCGGATTCACGACAAGATCATCCTCCGTGCGGAACAACCCATACGACTCTCGCACGCTCTCGCGACGCAGCTCCACGGGGACGAGGACCAGGGGGCTTTCGGCAACCTCCTGGCTGTCGGGATCCACCCAAGTGAGCATGCCTACTCCCAGGTGAAGCACCCAGAGACCCTTGTCCATGAACTCCTGCGTAGCTCTCCGGTCCAGCGCGCGAAGAGCATTCAGGACGCCTCTACGGTCCGCCCTGTGTGTCAGTAGCTGGTCTGACTCGAGTCTCGCGGGCTGGTCATCGGCATCAAGCGCAAGTTGCTCTGATTCCGGGGGGACAAAGAACCGCCACGAACCGCCGGATAATAGCCGATCGACCACTCGCGTGATCCCGCCGTCTTGGTCAACGACGATCTCCAGAGTCGACGAGCGCGTGTGCCGGAAGTAGAGGAGCCGGTTGCTGCGCGCGAGGTTGACCAACTCGTCTCGCCATAGCCGCACCTGATCAACAACCCGTCGGTGATCCGAGCTGCCCTGCGCAGTATCTGGTGCTCGCTGCTCTGATTCTGATCGCCCAGTTGCCACTCGCCCTCGCCCCCAGTGGCCCAGGAATGGACCACGCCTTCCCTAGGCTCCCTATCCTATCCCGTAGGCGCACAGAGCGGCAGGCTTCGACGTCGGCATCACGAGTCACGCGGACGAGTCATGCCGACTCGGCGTCACACCCGAGCAGCCTGCCATCGAGATTGCTCACCTCTTCTGGCCAGCGGCGGCGTGATGAGCACGCGAACACTGCCGATCTCTCGCGCCCCGATTTCGGACAAGGACGTCGCCGACTCGGCAATTGTTCTCCGAACTGGCCGTCTCGGCTGAGCGTCAGGCTAGTGCGTGGGCTCTCGAGCACGCGAGAACAGCCCGACGCGTGGCCGAGGGCAGAGTACTCCGTGCGAAACCGCGCCGACGGCGCACAGGTTATGACCTCCTATGTTGTCAAGGTCTTGTTGCGACGATCCTCGAGCATTGCGCGGTAGACGACGTCGGCGAGATGGCGCTTCAAGCAGCGCATCGCCTCCTTCCAGGTCTTGCCCTCGACGCGTTTGCGCTCCATGTAGGCGCGCGCCGGCGGGTACTCGCGGACCTGGGTGAAGGCCACCATGAACAGCGCCCGGTTCAGCTGACGATTGCCACGCCGGTTGAAGCGCAGGCGCTGCGTCCTGCCGGAGGAGGCCGGGATCGGCGCCACGCCGCAGGCCATGGCAAAGGCAGCCGGGGAGCGGAAGCGGCGCACATCACCGGTCTCCCCGAGGAGGCGCGCCGCAGTCAGCGGACCGACCCCGCAGATGGCAGTGAGCGCTGGGTGCTGGTCGGCGAGTGCAGCTTCGATACGGAGCTTGTTCTGCGCGATCTCGGCGACGAGCGCTTCAAGACGGTTCAGACGCAGCGCGGTGAGTTCGACAGCGATGCTGGTGTGTGCCAAGAGCAAGCGCCGCGCAGCGCTGATGCCACTGCTGTGCCTTAGGTCACCGTGGTGGCCGAGGCGGGCCCGGTAGCCGGGCGCGAGCACCTGCAGGTCGCTGTAGAGACGGTTGCGCAAACGAGTCTGTTCGGCGATCAGCTGCTCGCGGTAGTCGACGAGCAGTTTGAGATCGCGGTAGTCGAGCGGGCCGCGTACCGGGGGCAGCGCCTCCTCACGCAGCACGACGCGCGCGATCGCCAAGGCGTCGACGGGATCGCTCTTGCCCGGCCTTCCGGTGCGGCGGCGCTCCCGATGGGTGAGGATAGCAGGCACCTCGCGCACCTCTTCGCCGGCCGCCAGCAGGCCTTGCGAGAGGGCAGCGCCGAAGCTGCCCGAGCCCTCGATGCCGATGCGGCGTGGCGGCGGCAGCGTGCCTAGCCAGCGCAGGAAGGCGCGATGGCCGCCAGGGTCGTTGGCGAAGCTGCGTTCGGCCGCGACGCGCCCCGCCGTATCTATGGCACAGGCTGCCAGGCTCGCCTTGTGCGTGTCCACTCCGATCGCCACCATGTTCCCGAACCTCCTCGTGCGACACCAGGATGCGCGCAAGCGAACGGACAGCGATGCGTGGAGCTCAAGAAGGCAGACTCCTATCAGGTCACGCTCGCCGGCTCAGCGGCACGGGGAGACAGTCATACCTGAAAGTCACGCGCTACCGCGCGGACATGGAGACCGGGAGTCATCCTCCGTACCTGCCGGGCACCCTCGCACAGGCGAGGGCCACTGACAAAGCAAAACGCAAGGAGACGTCACTGAGGGCTCAAAGAGCGCGATCTGCGGCAACTTTCCGGCGCGCGCCGACGACGAGCCGACGACCGACACGCCGGCGACCGGCGCCCCGCCTCACACAACAGCCGACACGGCGCCGACGTGTCCTCGGCCCATCGGCACGTCGCACAGACTGTGTCAGCCGCAAGACCGGCGGGCGGGCCGTGTCGGCTCCTGCTCGGCAACGCCATGCTCGTCTTGGAGGGTCTCACTCTCCTAGAGGGAGGGTGCCGATTCAATCGCGTAGGCCCAGTTCCGGCCCCACTGTCGACAAGTCGGCATTCTCTAGACCTCGTTCGATGAAGGTTAGGCGACCATCCTCCCGCCACCGCTGCACTCCCCGGCCTAGAGCTGGACGCGCGCCCCTGGTGAGCTCGTCTGGGTCCGGGTGGACGATGACCGTGCGAGCATCTTCGTCGCTCATCCATGCCAAGAGATGAGTGTTGATGGCCTTATCCCTGAAGCCGTAGCCGACAATGAGCATCGTGCGGCACGTGCGAAGCGCGTCCATCAGGCGCATGTGAAGTTCGGCGAAGGGCGGCGACTGGTAGCGCAGGATCTTGTTGAACGTGCTGCACAGGATCAAAGGTCGAGCCTGCAGCGGCCACTGCATGCGCCCGTCAGGTCCGTGGCTGTGCCACTGATCGCCGTCGATGGGAATGCCGACCGCTGCGGGACCGTGCTCGAATCTGAACCAGTCGATTGAGCCGTGTAGTTTGTACAGACGCACGCGGTGCTGGACGCGATCGTAGATCTCCGGCTGCCAATAGCGCACGTCACCCTGCGGTTCACCGAATCCATCAGCGAACTCAACCCCCTCGGTGCGCAAGTGAGTCTCGAGCGCTACGTCGTGGTTCAGCGTGAAGATCTCGACACTTCCCGACCCTTCCTGCCGACACAGGTCACTAAGTAACGACAGGTTCTTGGGCGAGGGGGCGTGCCGCTGAAGGAGGCGCCAGGCAACGTCCCGTACGTAGAGCTTCGCCTCATGGATCAACTCATCAACTGTCCACAGTGGGCGCGATTCCCTCTCCTTGCCAAGAAGGAGTCCCGCTAGCTCTTTGTCTATCACCCGCTTCATGGGCTCGAGGGCGGGGTTCTCGTACTCCTCAGTGCGATCGTCATCCAGCTGTTCGAGCAGGTAGTAGACATCCTCGTAGGTTGGCTGGAAGGCCATGCCGGGCCAACGCCGGCGCACGAGCTCGGCCGCCAAGCTCGCCACCTCAGCAGCCCGCCACGTCCATCCATCTGGGATTCTCGGATTCGGTGAGCCGAGATAGTAGAGCTCGTCGCTGTGGTGAACGATCTCTTCGCCCGACAAGACGCGCCCTGTGATCTCGCTGGTCGATGGCATGCCGGCGGCCACCGAGGCGCCAGCGCCAAGCAGAATGACGAGGTCCGTCTCCGGGCTGCGCATGGTCTGCCTACTTCTCCTCGAACCCATGGTCCGTGAACTTCAGGGTCCTGGCGTTCTCGGTGACGTCCATCACCGTCTTGCCCCGGGCATCCCTGCTTCGACACTGACGCGAAGGCTCCATCATGGCCCTCTCACGTCTCCGGCACGATCGCCAACCAGCAGACCAGATGCACGTCCTCCGGCCCAATCACCGGCAGCACCGCGGGTGGCTCGCCGGGCTCCAGACCAAGCTCCGTGGCGGTCTTTGCCACCGCCATTGCCTGCCGCGCCGGTTGCTCCTCGCTCTTCACGGCATCGCGGATGACCTTCTGGATGCGTGGCGCGTAGGGAGCCTCAATGGCCTCGATGAGGCGCTCGATCTCGCTCTGAGCGAGGTCTGATGGCGGGTGGCGCCGCAGCAGGTCGGCGGCGTCGCGCATCGTCTTCGGCACCTTCGGCAGGAGGTTGATCGGGTCGGTGGCTTTGAGCCACTCGGAGTAGATGTGGTCGCTGGCGAGCGCCCAGGCGTCGTAGGCGCGGGCGTGAGTCTCCTCCTCCAGCACCCTCTCCGTCTCCGGCGTCGCCTCGGCGTGGAAGAGACAGGTGAGCGTGTCGCCGAGGACCTCCGGCTCCGCTGGGTTCTCGTAGGAGACGTAGCGGAACTGCGGACTGGCGTGGTCGCCGACGCGGGCGCAGAAGACGTACCCGGGAGTCGCGCCGGGACGCGCCAGGCCGCTCCCTGAGCCCCAAGCGAGACCTCTAACGGCGTTGTTGAACGGCGAGCTCGGCTCAAGTCCGCGGCGCAGCTCCTGCCGGAAGGCTTCCCCCGAGTAGGCATCGCCCTTCTCGCCACCGAGCTCGAAGAGCTCCGGGTTCTGCTGGCGCAGCTTCATGATCTCGGCGCGGGTCTCGCCGTAGGTGACGTCGGCGTAACGCGAGCCGGGGATGATCTCGCCCTCGACGCCAACCGCCGCTGCCGCCTGTGCGATCTTGCGCTGCAGGCGCTCTTCGAGGCGCAGCAGAGCGTCTAGCTGGGCGTCCGGCAGGTAGCAGCGCAGGAAGACACGGTTGTGGGGACTGCCGATGCGGTCGATGCGGCCATGCCGCTGCACGAGGCGCATGGGGTTCCAGGGCAGGTCGTAGTTGATGATGTGCCGTGCCTGCTGCAGGTTAACGCCCTCGGCCAGCACGTCGGTGGTCACAAGGATGTCGAAGCGGTCGTCCTGCCGCCCGACCGGCGCATCGGTGGTGCGCGGCGCGAAGCCCCAGAGCACGTCCTCGCGGTCGCCCTCGCGCCCGGAGATGACGGCCATGCGCTCGCGGTAGGCCGCGAGACGCTCATCGCTCGCCAGGCGCTGCTTGAGATAGCCGGCCAGCCACTCGACCGTGTCGGCGTAGTAGCTGAAGATGATCACCTTGCGGCAGTCGCGTTCGAGGCTCGGGATGTAGCCCTCCTCGGCGGCCTCGGCGGCGATCGCAGCGAGCTCCTCGACGAGCTGGTTCAGCTTGGGGTCGTCCGCCTCGTGCACGGCGCGGGCCTCGGCCGCGTAGGCCCTGAGCAGGTCGCGGTCGGCAAGCACATCCGCCCGCAGCGCCTTGAGGTTGTAGTCCTCGGCAGGGCGGTACTCGTCGTCATCGAGCCGAGAGGGATCGAACTCGTCGGAGTCGGTCGCCAGCCACTCGGTCAAAGCGCTGCCGGTGACCACCACCCCTTGCGTGTCAAGGATGTGCAGGAACCCGTCATGGGACTCGGCCATACGCTCGCAGGTCTTGGCGAAGGCGTGCGAGGAGGACTCAAAGCGCTTCAGCAAGCCGGAACGCAGGAGGCCGGCGAGCTGCAGCTCATAGGACTCGACGTGGCCGCGCTTCAGATAGCGCGAGGGCGCGTAGCGGGCCAGGCGCAATACGGGCAGGGCGGCCACCTCAGGTGAGTGCTCACACTCCCCGTTGCCGCCGCAGTCAAGGGCATGCGCGAAGCGCTCGAAGAAGCCGGGCAGCACATCTTCGATGTCGTAGGCCACTTTGAGCACCCTGGGGGCGGGGAAGGAGATCGGCACCTCCTGCCCGGCGATGCGCACCGTCTCGTTTGGGTAGTAGCGCTTCACGAAGTGGCGCGTGCGGCGCACGGCGACCACGTCGAGGATGTCGAAGAGCTTCTCCGGCGAGAGGTCGTCGGGGTCGAGCGCCATGGCCTCGGCGAAGTGCTGCTTGAGCGAGCGGATGCCGGCGTGCGCGAAGGCGGCGTCGTTACGGATGAAGTAGCTCAGCAGGTAGTAGAGGTCCCAGAGGCTGTTGTTGACCGGCGTCGCCGTGAGCAGCACGAGATCCTTGGGCGGTGAGCCCTCAAGCAGGCTGCGGAGGACCGAGGCGCGCAGAGCGTCGGGGTTGCGGTAGGCCTGCGCCTCGTCGATGACGACCATGGCGTACTCGTCCTTGTCGAAGAGGAGATGGTCGCCGTCGCCCTCGGGGTTGAGCTGGCGGTCCTTGGAGAGCTCTTCGTAGGAGAGGTTCTTGACGCCGAGTTGCTCGCGCTCGAGGAAGGCCTTCCAGGGGCCGTCGCGCAGGGCCGCCGGACTGACGAGCAGCACGCGTTGACGGCGTTCGCGCACCGCCTTGCGGATCAACTCCCCGGCAATGAACGTCTTGCCAAGACCGACGCCGTCGGCGACGAGCACCCCGTGCTTGTCCTCAAGGATGCGCTGCGCCCGCCAGACGCCGTCCTGCTGGAAGGTGGTGAGGTGGATGCCGGCCTCAGTCCCGGCCTCGCGCTCCACCTCGGCGCCGTAGCGCTCCCAAAGCATGCGCAGGTAGATGAGGTAGGGCGTGTGCGGCAGGTAGCGGGCCTCGTAGATGCTGGCGAGGTCGTACGGGCCTGAGTCATCCCAGACGTCCTCGTACCAGCGCCGCACCTGCTGCACGATGTGGGGTTGATACTGTCCCAAGTTCAACTCGTTGTTGACGGCCAGCCCGGCGTAGGTGAGGTTCGAGCTGCCGACCACGGCGGCCTCGTCGTTCGTGGTCACGAGGAAGGTCTTGCCGTGCAGGAAGCCGTGCTCGTAACGGCGCACCTCGACGTCGGCATGGCGCAGCCAGTGGATCAGGCGCTTCGCCGAGCGATCCTCATCCAGCGAGAAGCCGAGCAGGTCGCGATCGGCCTCAAGGGTGCGGGTGAGACCGTCAAGGGCGCGACGCAAGCGAGCCCGCTCGGCCTCCTGGGGACCGCTCGTCGGGTCGAGATGGCGCAGCTCGCGCTCGGGGCCTTCCGGTTCGGCGCCGAGCACCAGGCGAACCTTGCCGACGCGCTCGAGGCTGTCGGCAAGCAGGCAGAAGCCGCCGGGGTTGAAGTAGGCGGTGGAGATGGCGAGCTCGAAGGGTTGGACCTGTGTCGCGAGCAGGAAGTCAAGGTGGGCGCGGAGGGCAGCGGCCACCGTCTCGCCATCGCGGTTGATGAGGAACTCCGGTTTCACTGCAGCGCCCTCAGCCTGTGGAAGTGCGCGAGGACGGCCGCAAGACGGTCCGAGAAGTCCCAGCCGACGTGGAAGGTTGCGAAGATGTGAGCGACGTCTCTTTCGTCGAGGCCGTAGAGAAGGGCGACCGCAGCGTCAAGCTCCGCGATCATGGCGGCCTTCTCGGCTGGCTCTCGCACGCTGCCGACCGGCACGCCCACGGCGCTCGCCCACGTCGCATAGCGATCGTCGACCGCAGCAAGTCGTCCGGCTATCTCAACCACGCGTTGCCACAGCGCGTTGTTGCGTGACGGTCGAGGCACCGGGAATCCGTTGAGGATGTGGAAGTTGAGGCTGATCTCGACCCAGCGCCTGGCGTACCAGTCCAGAGGGATCGAGCAGAGGACTCCCAAGAGAAAGGCCTGGTCCCGGTCGTCGCCACGCGGCCAGAGGAGGAACGGAGCCTTGTTCGTGATGACGATTCTAGGCGGCACCAGCGCGGCGATGACCGTGCGCTGATTCGTCCTGTTGGTGATGTCCCGGAAGGCGAGTCGAGGATGGAGCATCGGCAGAGTTGCGTCGTCAGCCAGCCAACTGGAAGCGAACTCACTGTAGACGGAGTTGGACCGACCTCGTTGCCTGCGACGTCGTTCGAGAAACAAGGGAACGACGTGACTTGGGTCGGCCCACGCATAGTACTTGCCTGTGTCTGGCTCCCACAGGTCGAAGGTTGCCCCTGAGTACACAGGGAGCAATCCCTCGGAACTGTCGGGATTCATGATCATGTCGGGCTTCCCGGTCGTGGCGTTTAGGTCTCCCTGTACGGGACGAGTTCGCCATTCGCCGTCGCGTGCGTCGAGGCGCGGATGGCGTCGCAGCTTGAGGAACACCGCGCTAGAGTCAGACGAAGGCAGCATTGGGAAGGCCGAGCCTGATGACCAAGTCCTGAAATCATCTGAAGCGAATGTGGCCCGGGGGAGTTGCGTGCCTTCCGTGTAGGACTGGAAACTCGGGAATGGACCGATGAGACTCACACTCCGGTTCGCCTTCTCACTCTTCTCGATACTGACGAGACCGATCGTGTACTGCGGATGGACATCTTCGAAGACCCACTGGCGGTTGTTCAGAAGGAGCGTCACATCGGAGAACTGCCCATGGTCGAGTACGTGCTCGCGCCATGGAGCGCTGCCCGCCGTCATTAGGGCTGTCCGCGGCAGGACTACGCCGATGCGACCTCCCTGACGGCAGAGCTGCCAAAACCGCCACATGAAAGCCTTGTAGAGGTCAGGGTTGCCTGTCTCCATACCCTTGTAGGGGCCAGCGAGGAGCGCGTCCGCTATTGACCGCATGGACCTCACGTCGCGCTCGTACTCGGCGAGGATGTCTGGATGAGAGCCTCGGTTGTCTTGTATCGCATCATGCAAGCGTCCAGCTGTAAGGCTCTTGAGTCCCGGGAATCGGAGTGCCCAGAACGACGCCTCATCGACATTCGTCTCTTCCCACGGTGGGTTGCCCAGGATGCAGTCGAAGCCCGGTCGCTGGCGCAGAAAGACTTCAGGGAAGGCTATAGGGAAGTGAAGCGCCTGAAGCTCCGCCTGCAGCCCACGCGCTCGCTGTGCGCCGGGATGGTGCTGCAGAACGTCATCGCTCACCTCAAGAAGCGGCTCGATCTCGCCCAGCCGCGCCGCCACCGCGAGATCGAAGACGAGTGAGGCTGGGGCGATGGCTACAAGCGCCTCCGCTTGTGCCCGCCTGGCCTCGGCGATGTCTGCTGGAGTCGCATCCGTGAGGTGAGCGAGCCGCCGGAGAGGTCCTCTGGCCTCCTCCAGGTACCGCCCGATCTGGTCACTGGCCAGTGACATGACGCCATCGCTATCGCGATGCCCCTCGACCGCCTCGACTGCCTCCTCAAGCGAGCCGATGCCGGTCAGGCTGTTGCCACAAACGAGCGTGCGGTCGAGGAAGCTGAGCGGCAGGCCGGGCACGAAGGTGTGGATCCACAGGGCGAGTCGGGCCAGCTCGACGGCGATCGGATTGACGTCGACGCCGTACACGCAGCGCCGCGCCACCTGTCGGCGAACGAGTGCAGCCTGCTCGATCTCGGTACCCTCGGCGGCATCCCCCAGGCGCTCCAGTGCAGTATTGCGCAGGATGGCGAGCTCCGAGTTGACGACTGGGAGCGGGTGCTCAGTGAGGAAGGAGGTCAGTCGCGCCTCGATGTGGTCGACGACGTTCACGAGGAAGTGACCCGAGCCCATGGCGATGTCGGCCACGCGAAAGTCGAAGAACTGCTCACCAGCCGACGCTTCGTCGCCGGCATCGACCAGCGCCGTGAGGCGAGCGACGTGCTCATCAAGAGCCGGCTCCAGGGCGTGGTCGAGGAGATGCTCGACGGCAAACTCCTTGGTGAAGTAGGCGCCGGAGGACTTGCGGGCTCCGGACTGGTTGTGCAAGTAGACCTCGCCCGTGACGACTACGACGTCGTCGCCGGCTGTGGCCGGAACGTACGCGCGGCTCTTGTCCATCGCGAGATCACTCTGTGCGAGGGAAAGGCTCGACTCGAGGAGGCCCTCGTAGATCGTGCCGAACTCGCGCACCGAGAGACTGCGGAAGTCGATGGCGCCGTAGGTGCCCTCATCACCGATGTCGACGAGCAAGGAGGCAAGTGCCGGTCCGAACTCGAGGTTGTTCAGCTCGAGCGCCGCGATGGCCCCACCCACTGGACTCACCTCGGCATCGCTGCTGAAGAGGCCGCCGTCGTAGGCCGGCACGCTCCATTCGGAGTTGCCCTTGTCCACCGCCCGGAAGAGCTGCTTCGCCTCGCTCCAGAGATCGGTGGCCTGCTCATCGAAGGAGAGCTGCCCTTCCTCGTTCCAGCGCTCCGCGAGGCGCTGCGCCCGCGTCTTT
>ENA-OSEO01005520-OSEO01005520.1-sediment-metagenome-genome-assembly--contig:-NODE-5520-length-12079-cov-4.751291_pt1 | contig 12079 bp, 9 predicted proteins | sample MGYA00237883_ERZ534232 | MGnify/ENA metagenome assembly ERZ534232
TCATTGCAGGGGGGTATATCTCCGTAAACACCGGCGGTGCGCCGGATGCCAATGCATTACCCATCCCCCAGGAAATTTCGGAAAAAGCAATGGACGCCGCTGCCTGCATCGGATGCGGAGCGTGTGTTGCGGCATGCCCCAATGCTTCGGCCATGCTTTTTACCGGGGCAAAGATCTCCCAGTTTGCCCTTCTTCCCCAGGGGAAACCCGAAGCGGCCCGTCGGGCTCTGGCCATGGTTCGAAAAATGGACGAACTTTTATTCGGCAACTGTTCCAATGAAAGAGAATGCGAGGCGGAATGCCCCAAAGAAATCTCCATTTCCAATATCGCCCGCTTGAACCGGGAATTTTATAAAGCCGGGTTCGGTTCCGCAGTCAGGTAATACCTGAATCTTGCCTTGTTGGAGCAAAGCGGAAATCCCGCTATTCGAGGCATATGAAAACCTCCAATTCGTACAAAATTCAAGGTAATACATTATCATCAAGTTAAGCGGCGGTTGACAACTTGGGTTGCCTTTGGTATCTGAGTTTCAATTGTAGGCGCAACAGAAAAATTTCCACATATTGTGGTTTTAGCGATATACACAACCAAAAATTCATGATATGTATGATTTCAAAAAGCAAGTTCTTATCATTGAAATGATCCTTAATTATCCGTGACATGTGATATCTATGGCCCAAGGTTCTTTCATTTAACATGTACTTAAGTGAAGGTATTAACAGTCCGTCAAGACGATTCTCGATTAATGCTTAAAATTTAAACTGATTATAGCGCAAAATATTCTATAAAGCATTTGATTCAAAAAGTGTCTAAATCTTTCTTATGTGTTGAATTTGGTAAATAAACCAATTCTCAATAAATTTTTCCCCTTCTTTCCGGAAATTTGTATAATTCAAAATTGTAATCAATTGCGGGCGTCCCAAATTGAATAGGATTGATGAAAAATCTGAAATAATGATTGGACTTGTAGCACCTCTGGGCGTGGATCTTCAGCGAATTGAAAGCATCATTGACGATTATCTGAGGCAGTTTAAATATAGAAAAAACCCGATTATCCTCAGTTCTTTAATCCGAACAGTAGATGGTTTAGAAACAGAGTTGTTTGAAGAACCTGAAGAAAAACGCATTGATTCTTACATGACCGCAGGGAATGAGGCTAGGGAAAAAGTAATGCGGGGTGACTTTCTGGCAGCCCTCGCAATTTGCAATATTCACCATCAACGTAAAAATGATGAACCCATTCTTTGTACCGCCCATTTATTTCGTTCATTGAAACATCCGGATGAGGTACAACTGCTCCGAGATATTTATGGGGAAGGTTTCTATTTACTTGGCATTAATTCGTCTCGAGAACAAAGATTGAACTATCTAAAAAATCAAAAAGGGATTCCGGATACTGAAGCTATAAGATTGATAGGGAGAGACGAGTCAGAAAGTGATAAATTAGGCCAACATATGAGAGATGCTTTTCATCTCGCTGATGGGTTCATCGACATGGACACTGGAAATGTTAGCAATCAAATTGGTAGGATTTTTGATCTCATTTTTGGGAAGCCATGCGTTACACCCACTAAAGATGAATACGCAATGTTTCTTGCGTTTGCGGCTTCAATTCGTTCTGCAGATTTATCAAGACAAGTGGGGGCTGTAATTTCATCAAAAACAGGTGAGATTATTGCTACAGGGGCTAATGATGTTCCTTGTTTTGGCGGGGGGTTATATTGGGCAGATCATGCTAATGCAGATAAAAGAGATTACCAAATTGGCTTTGATTCCAACGAGGATCGACGGAATAAAATTGTAACAGAAATAATGAAAAAATTCAATAAGGGCTCAACTCTTTCAGAATTATTGAAAAAAGGAAAAGAGGTCTTAAAGGACACAGGCATTTTGGATATAACTGAATACGGGCGTGCTGTCCATGCTGAAATGGAGGCTTTGTTATCTTGTGGACGTTCCGGAGTTTCAACGAGAGAATGTACACTTTATACCACTACATTCCCTTGCCATAATTGTGCTAAGCATATTGTAGCATCTGGAATATCGCGAGTTGTTTTTGTTGAGCCATATCCAAAAAGCCTTGCAATGAATCTTCACTCTGACGCAATATTCCTTGCTCATGAAGGTGAATCTGGACAACAAAGCGACAAGGTCTGTTTTGAACCGTTTATTGGTATTGGTCCTAGACGGTTTTTAGATCTTTTCTCCATGGATCTAAGCAGGGGAAAAAAGATAAAAAGAGAAGAGGGTGGTGAGCTTATAAAATGGGACAGAGATACTGCTTGTGTCAGAGTACAGCTTTCCCCAATTTCATATATTGATAGAGAAACCTATGTTTCAGGAGAAATCGATAACTTAATGGGAGGAAATGATGGACATCAAAAAAAAGACCAATAGCGAGAACAAAACATTTTGGGATTCAACCAAAGATGCCCGTGTGAAGGTCGAACAATGGCCGAGTTGGAAACGCAACCTTAAAGTTACTCAGTACTCTGTTGGTTTTGATCCCAAACCCTCCGAAACTTCGGTATCAGATAGTTGTGTGTGTACTAAAGATAAATGATTTTAATAATCCGATTTAGACCTGCCTAATAGTATAAGGTATTTAGCGTATATTGCGATTCGAGGATTTTATCCCGGCAAAGAAATGATGGAGAGTTTAGGCTAAAAATCAATAAGTTCCTTTTCTGTTTCGGGATAGGGGCTGTCAATGGTTATCAGTTCTTTGCTCATAATTGCACCGCCTCCTTAAGCGTCACACAAAAAAACGGCTATTGTTAGAGATTTTTATGCGATATTTCTGATAGTTAGCGTGGCATGACCCCAAATAACGGCCCATTTTTAATCAATAAATGTCTCGGAAGTATTTGACAGGGTTTTTGGGAAACTTATAGAAAGCCTGTTAGATTAAAACTCCATCAGGAATTCTCGCGTCTGACACAAAGTTGAATCTTGGTCCATTTGACCGCTTACCAGCCAATTGACCCACTGCATAACAAAAACCATTGCTTTCTCACTTAAACAATATTGAGTCAATTCGATTGATTTTGCGTTGCGAACAACTGGCTGAATATGATCAAGCCTGATTATAGATCCTTTTTCCTTGCCGCCTATAGGTAAATAATCCCATATAAACTGCGGATATTCGCAACGCCTGACCCGTTCTATAAATTGCTTTCTATACCCGACATCCGCACCGTATGATGGAGCCACCAAAACGGTGGGGACAGTTCTCGATTTAGATATATCTCTGGTCAATTGTTTTTCAATTAACGGGCCGCCTTTCGAAATGATCACGGCTGGTCGCTTTTTGGTTCGATAAACACAGAACTTTTCATTTTCATAGAGAGGTAATGCAGCAACAGACAGGTCGTTTTTCTTGACAGGATCTCCAATGGAAAAAGTTTTAATCTTCACCCTGGCCGTTTCGTGGTCGGTAGGATCATCAGTACAGCCAATGGGTATAAGCGTATATGGAACCTGATCAGCGTGGGGCAAATAAGCACGAACAAGCCTTCCCGGCTTGAACTCAGTGCCGGTGTATTCCTCCCACCAGGGTTCAATTAATGACTGCTGGCAAACATCAGGATAATTCAGGGTCATGTCTTGCTTTTGATTTCCAAATATCCTCACTAAAGGTTGCTATATATTCTCCTTCCTCCGGGAGGTTTCCTGCTGCGGCGTCAAGCTGGGCAAGGCCTTCAAAAAACACGTCATCATACCGTGGCGGAAGCAGGCAGGTTTTTGAGCGATTATCTCTTACCTGTTGTTCGAGCTGTTTATTCAACTTTTCCTTGAAATCCAAGAACTTTTGGCGGCGCAACTTCTTCTGGCGCATCGTTAATTCAGCCTCAGGTTCATCATCTTCAAATGTTTTCTTGACGGAGACAGCCACTTTAAAGTCAAGCAGCTCACCTGGGGCGGAGGAGAGCATGGGCTTTGTTTTATAAACAAAGTCCAGCAGACCGTATGTGTCTGTCCCAAACATGCGCATGTATTTTTGTACGGCTCCCGTGACTGTTAAATCCATCTGGTCGCCTAAACGGTCAAACAGATCATCATCATCAACGGACCATCTAACAAAATCGTCGTATTTCTGACTTTCAATGGTCCTTTGGGTTGCGCCGATGGAGTTAAGAGCGGGTTCAATTCGCTGGAAACATTCAACTGACCATGGACCAAAATGATGAAATTTCCAGGGGAGGCCGGTAAACGTTTCTCCATTGTGCTGTGAGGCATAGGAAAGATCTGCCAGATAGGCATATTTTATCAGGTGGATCATACCCAGTTCCCGGTCGTATGGATCGTTTTGCCCGGCAACTGCAATGATATATTGTAGCAACAAATCCAGTTTGTAATAATTTAATGACATGATTAGGATACCTTAAACGGTTTTCAATCAGACGCAATGGGTTAAGTCAAGGAAAATGAGAATATGCAAGCCATTTTTTTTGTTTAATTTACTGCAACAATTATACCATATGATGTTTCCGGCAGATTTGAGCTGTTTGGTGATCTCGATATCTATTATATTGGATTATAGACTGCTTGATAGATTGTTATGGTAACGATATTAGTTTCAAGGTTCCCAACGAATTACAGCTCTTTTACCTGGAAATGCAGCTTCTCGTTTATTCCGCCACTCAATTTCCAATTCAATGGGTACTCTGATTTTTTTCGCAAGACTCAAAGAGTTGTTCCATACTTTACCAGCGCTTTCTCCTTGGATAGAAAGGTTCACCTTTGAGAGAAATCGAAATCCTTTGTCGGTCCGTTCTCCTTTAACAATATTGGCATTTGTTATTTCAGCGACTTTTTCAAAAGATCCGAGTTTCTCATAGGCTATTGAATGAATTATTTGTGAAAGATGATTCCAGTTTTTTACTCTTTCTCTACCTATCCGACCATTAAGGATTTTTGTGTGTTTCAGTTTTAAGAAATCTTCTGGATCTACTTGGATATATAGGTCACTTATATCTTTTATACTGTTGTCCTCATTTTCATCTGGCACATCAAGAAGTCTATCAGTTCTATCGTCAATTTCCCCTTTTTCAATTCCTAAGATAGTCACAATGCGCGTACCACCTCCTGCTGGTATTTTAACCTCTTCGTGAATTTCGGCGTCCATTAGTGCCATAGCAAACGGCTTGCTCCTATGGATGATTTTCATGTCAGGATCATGTTTAGAGTTGCTGATTTCAATTGTATGTCGCAGACTCGGCTCGTCGTTGTAAACAATCAAAACACGGTCACCAGCTTCTACGATAAGCGACTCTTCTTCTTTTCTTATTTCTGAATCTTCTAAAAACTCAATGGGAATTTGTTCTCTTATTTCTTCACCGATAAATTCCGCTACTTCCGGCGGTACTTCCTCTTTAATTTCTTCTTCATCAGGTTGGACTGTTCGTTCAATCACCCGGTGTTCCGTATAGATGCCGTTTGCTGTCGATTCATAGCCTATTGGGCCAATCCCAAGGCTGTTTAGGGTCTCCTTGAGATCCTGCATACACTCATCAGGCGCTAAGATAAAACTGGAGCCCCAGCACCTCCAGAAACGCCAACCAACACGTTCGAGAACCCTCTGTCTTGAAAAATCGTCGGCCCATCGATCAGGCGTATGATACTGATCTCCGTCCAGTTCGATGGCAAGCCTGCGATCCTCAACACCTTCGACAACCAAATCAATTGAATACGGGCCGACCTTGACCTGAGGTTTCACCCTGTAACCCATCTCTACAAGCCGTTTGAAGACTTCGCGTTCAAAATCGGATTCGCAACGTTCAATCAAATCTTCACATGCTTTCAAGCTACTTTCCATTGGATTGTTGAAATGCTGAATGACTTTTGCTTTCAAATCGTTCGGTTTCAGCATTTCTTCAGTCACAGATCGATACAAATACATTCGATCCCTGGCGCGAGAAAGAGCAACATTAAATCTTTGCTCATAAAGCAATGCCGTTTTGGCTGACTTTGTCTCTGGGCACTCCACCATACTCACAAACATGATGTGGCGTTCTTTTCCCTGAAATGCGGCCGAATCGCCGCAGACAATTTGATGTTTTAGAAATTTTTCTTCGCCGATACGCCCAAGCAAAAGGGATAGTATGTGCTGGGCTTGTTTGGCGCCGATAAGAGAGACAACACCGATTGTCCGGGTCGCGAATTCAGGGGCCTCGGTTAACTTGACGATTTCATCGACGATAGCTTCTGCTTCCGCCAAATTTATCTGCCGACGATCTTTGCGGCCGTAACTCACGTAAACGTCTACCAATGGAGGATCCAGCCTCTCGGACGCCTTGGGAATTCTCAGGGGAATTATAGGTTCGGGATAAAACTGCATGCTGAAACGGATTATAGGCTCCACGCAACGAAAATGCTCCCTTAGCATGATGCGCTGGCCGGGAAATATTGCATTGGCTAATTCATACAATGATCCTCCCGGTAGCAGTAGCGGGCCAAAGGGCTGGTTCTGAAGGTAATTATGACGGAGCTGCAAAAGCTTGCGTTCTTCGATGAATGCACCGGTGGGGCTGACCTGTCTGTCGTCACCCACAATCAGCACCTTTTTGCCACGCAGCATGGCTGGCAGCGCGGTAATATCGGACTGGGAAGCCTCATCGATAATAACCAGGTCAAACGAGCCGACGATGGCCGGCAGACTTTCCGAGACACGCCAACTGGGCATAATCCAACAAGGCACTGCCGAGTAGGATTTTTCCATAGCATCCTGGGCATCGCGCCGGTAACGGTGTGCTCGAACGCCTGTACCTCTTCCGATTTTGCGTATTGCAGCCGAAAACATCACCAAGGCGGATTCAACTTTTGGCGTAATATTCTTTTTCAAACCGAGGTATGTTTTATGCTGGATCAATTTATCATAGGTTTTCGATAGATCCTTTTCGCATTGTTGGCGTTGTTTCGATAATGATTGAATTTGCTCCCGTCCATCGATTTGGCATAAATATTTATCCTGCAAAGCCCACATCCAGCTTTCCCGCCAGTACCCCGGAGTCCATGGATCTTCAGAACTGCGGACCGGTTCTGTCAAAAGCATCCTGCTCCAATTCGGAGCTCCACTCGATTTTACAGATGACACAACTACCTTAACGAGTTTGATAGCGGGCAGAAGATCATTCAATCGGCTCAATTCGGCAATTAAGTGCTGCCACCGTTCGGCTATTTCGTTGGTCGATACCGTCGGAACGCCAACCTTTTTGTTTAAAAACAATTTGATATCGTCTATAATCGGCCCGGAGCAGGTTACAAGACGTCTTAAAATGGCATCGATGCTATTTCTGGATCGAAGTAGTCGATTTTTCGATAGGTTCAACTTTAGTATCTCTCTGACCCTTACAGCGCTATACTTGGATTTAATAATGTCTGAAGGCTCAATACCATGAGGAAAAAGCACAGGTATTTCTTTTTCGACTAACTTCACGTAATGCTGAAAGGTCTTTTTAGTTTGTTCGGCAGCAGATAAAGCTTCTTTGATCCACTCACCCATGATATCTTCCTGAGGATCTGCCAGCGGCAAATTAAATACGGGTGCAATGGCATTCCACCGGCTTGCAAACGAAACCATTTCCTTCTGATAATCCAGCAACTCTTTTGCTTTTAACCAACTCTCAACCGAATCTGGAAGTCGCCCTTCTACTTTTATCTGTCGAAACAGTTCTTTGTCAGGTGACTTACCGAATGATAGCAACCCAAAGGCTTTTTTCCCTGTAGCAGCATTTTCCACAGCCTTGTAGACGTACTGCGACCGATACGCATATCGAGGAGCCTCAACAGCAAATTTCAGAATTTCCAGTCGCCGTTGAGTTAATGATACCATCATCGGGATCAAATCGCTGAAAAGTTTGCTTTCCGCTGCCTCAATACCTTTCTCTCGCCAAACATCGTACACTTTGCCAATCCATGGCTTGTTTTCAGCCGTTTGATGAAACTGGATAATGCTTCTAACAGCATCTAATAAGCTACGGGCACGTTCAAACGCATTCGGTTTTGAAACGGAAAGCAGCGGTATCTTTTCATCATTGGCTTTTTTCTCCAAGCTTGCAGCATTGGAAAGATCTTGATGAATAGCAGCAATTTCATCGGAACTCGGTAAGTCGTTGATGCTGGGAAGAGTTTTGTTCACATAGATCAAATCCGCACCCAGTTTTTTACGGGCGGCTCTGATCTTTGCGATATCATCGTCTGAAAAAGTAAGTTTGGATTTAGGACGATCCGGCAACCATTCATGCTTTTCACGGTTTTGGCAGACCAGTCTGGCAATATCCATCGGAAGCAGGGTTTCACGTTGACCACTGGATTTGATTTTCCGAAGGTGTTTTTCGGCCCATTGAAGCAATTCGGAATCAATAGTGGCCATTTTGGTCCTGATGTCCAGAATTCGCTGCTGAAGATCAACAATTTCTTGTTTTAAAACAGATTCCTGTTTCTGGGATGCAGTATTGGAAAGTATTCCAACGGCTTTTTCGAGTTGCTTCAACCCTTGCTTTTCGTTAGTCAAAAGGCTGATAGTCAAATCGCGGATATCTTCGGGGATATATTCCTGCAAAACGGTCAGTGCCGCTTCTCCCTTGGAGGTAACCAGCACTCGACGCCCGGTGGCCAGATAGTGGCAAATAATGTTAGCGATGGTGTGGGTTTTTCCAGTTCCGGGTGGACCTTGAACAACACCCCATCCGTTTTTTCTATCTGCTGGATGATGGAAATCTGTTCCTTGTTGTAGGGTTTGGGGAAAAAGAAATCATCGGGCTGTGTCGCCATTATCTGATCTTGAGTATCGGAAATTGATCGCACATTTTCTGCGCTTCTGGGACCAACACCGAATTTCGCCCGGCTTCCATCACCATCGATCGGCCGATCTCCCGGTTCGCTAACTAGCCTTTTAGAGGGACCTGGCAAATTTTCAGTTGTGTTTATCGCCTTTTTCAACCTTTCGAGGTCGATCTTATAGAAATTGTCGGATCGTCTTCTTGCGAATATTGTCCAAGTATCTGTTACTGTAAGATGTTCTGCGGTCTCTGGAATTTTACGATCTGTTGGATCTTGCCTGTTGTCGGGATAAAATTGACCATTTTTGTCGAGGTGTGTCGCGGCTTGCCTAAGCACTGGTTCGAAGGTTTCCGGCAAAAAAGGAGATAGGTCTTTGTCATCTGGAAAGTCTTCGAAAAACTGCCGAGCATTGTTAAAAAAGGTTTGAGCACCAGGAACTTCAAGTGCAAAATATGGTTCCGATGCTATAATCGGGTGTGTTGATCGAGGCCGAATGCTAATTGTTCCATCTTTGTTATTGATTTCTATTTCCACCAGTTGTTCAATGATCGGACGGTCAATTGTGTGACCCTCTTTATTCCACAATGAAACTCCTATTCCCCAAACAATTTCAAGCGCACCTTCTGCGCTGCCCGTTTGAATTAATTGCTGCAAGCTGAAAAATGATTCGTATATTCGTATCGTTTCTCTTCTTGGTTTTTCTGTTTCTGACCACTCAACCCATTGATCTCTGATATACTTTTCAATACCAGCCCTTACTTCAGTCTGCCTGTTCAACCGAAAGATGACGTCAAACCAAGTTTCATCATCCGGTTGTTTCAAAGACTCCATAATATCTTCGCGAAGGAGAGTTCCTTTGTTTAAATAGGATTCAGCATCCTCTTTTAAAATTGTGGCGGTAACAACATCTTTAACTTTTGGTTCTGAAAATGGATCGCGGCTGACCAAAAGCCAGCTTTCTAATTCAAAAGGAACTGCCGGTGGGTCGATCCGTTGAAGGCGCTCGATTTTTAGCCAAACCTGATCTTCATCCGTTAAAATGTTGTGCGTAATGCCGATACGATTTTTGAGGTCAGCTTCATGATATAAGAGCTGCCTGTATTTTTTAAGGCTAAAGACCGGTCTCTCACCAATTTTGATGAGTTTGTCTACATACTCAATAAGATCGATCAATTTCTCCTTAGTATCGACCATTTTAAGCATTTTCCTTGTACGTTCTACGACACGTATATAAGTTTATAAGTTTCTGTCTTAACATTTTGATTTAACTGGTAAGAACAATCTTGATCATCGTGCCTATCCTGTCTAAAAACTAAAAAACCCCACTTCTATCTGAGAAATGGGGGTTTTTTATCCATCGCACGTCCTCTTTGTTTAAGGTTAAAGCGATTATCTTTAAATTTAACGTTTTTTCGCACATTTAACTTAACATGTCAAGGATGTTGCCAGGAATGATAGACTGTGTCAGGTAAGTCTTTGAAATTAACTGCTTCAGAGGAATAGCCTATGTTCCGGAGAAATAGGCTACGCCCCGATGAAATATGCGTTGCATTTCATTGGGCAGGCATTTCACAGGACAAGCATTCCACTTTATCGGCGTTGCTGGAAATTGATGGTTTCGTAAAAATTAAGGGTGCGAAATTTGAATACTTAATACACTTTTCGGGTACCATGCAGTTTTCCGATCACTTCAAGGGTGCTGTTTACCACCACGAACGCTTCAGGGTCGATACTGAAAATAACGTTTTTTAGCTTGGGAAGTTCGGTCAGCGTGGTAATAGTAAGAATCACTTCTTTGGGGTTGCCGGTATAGGCGCCCTGAGTTTTCAGAAAGGTGGCGCCCCGGTGGACCTGTTTGAAGATTTTTTCTGCAATTTTCTTTAGTAACGGGGTCAGCCCTCTATCCAAAGAGAAACGGTTCATTTTTTTTTCCAGATCCAGAAGAATCAACTCAAAAATCGGTCGGATTGCAGGGATGCGTTCTTTCACGGTGAGCCAGACAGCCTCCGGATCGACACCGAAATAAAAATGGATGAGTTTGTCACGCATTCCTGCCATTTCCTTCCAAGGTATGTCAGGGTATCTGGAGCGAACGCTATCAGGAATGTTTTTTGTAGCCTCACCAATGACCTCGATAGAGCGAACAACGGCATTGAAAGTTTTCTTGTCGGAACTAAATGTCTCATAAGAGAGACCCTGAATGAACGCTTCTGCATCCACCATGTTTTGGATAATGTCTTTAACATATACGGCTACCGTCCTTGTCATAAGCTGACTGCCTCTTCGAAAATGCTGTCTCGCAATTCTTCCCGTACGCTGCGCTTTGGAACCAGATCGACTTTTATCTCAAGAACTTCGCTCAGGTAGAGTTCAGCACCTACCATCTCAAGCAAGCTGATGGGCCGGAGAATATCCGCCAACAGATCAATGTCGCTCCTTTCCTCCTGTTCACCCCTTACATAAGATCCGAAAATACCCACAACAGCGACGCCGTATCTTTCCGATAGGATGTCACGGTGTTGCTTTATTACTTCCCTGATTTTTTTTTTAAGATCTTTCATATTTTACATTTGGAGTTGGGCCACGGTGCCCGACTATAATAACAAGAAAAGAAGGCTAAAACGAGCCTTAAAATCATCTTAAAAGTTTGTTTAGCAATACCTATCGGAATTGTAAAGCATATTAGTTTGTCATGGATGTCTGCGAAACTGATCTGTATTTCCCTTGACCTTTAAGCTCTGATCGCATATTTTTAACACAATGTTAATTAACATCATGTTAATTGACGGAGGTTCTCATGGAAAACCCCTTTTCCCACAGTGGCATCGTCACCGGCGCAGCCTTCTGCAACCGCAAGCAGGAACTCGCCGACCTGATCTACCATGCCAAGAATTCTCAGAACGTTCTGCTCTATTCACATCGCCGCGCGGGCAAAACCTCGCTGATTCACCAACTGATGGCGATGCTGAAGAATGAAAGGCCAAGAATAAAACAGCTTACATCGACCTTTAATTGAGCCGGAAACTTATAACCCAAGGGATGTTACGCAAATCCTCACGTCCTCCAAATCCTTAGAAGAGGGCGGTATCTTTGAAAGAAGAAACTGGGTCAGAAGAGGCGACGCAAATATTTGAATAATTGTAATTGTTTAGATTTATGAAACAAATCTGATTTAGGATGCTTCAGGTGTGCTTAAATTTTTACTGGAAGCTGTTTAAGTGGATTACGGATCGTTATGAAAAAACCATTCCAGATTTGCTTGAATGCGATCATATGGCCTTAAAACCAAAACCA
>ENA-OSEO01005521-OSEO01005521.1-sediment-metagenome-genome-assembly--contig:-NODE-5521-length-12079-cov-3.645392_pt1 | contig 12079 bp, 7 predicted proteins | sample MGYA00237883_ERZ534232 | MGnify/ENA metagenome assembly ERZ534232
CGGGTCCAAGCAGAATTGTATTCAGAGTAGCAACAGGAAGACGTACAAGATTCCCATCGCTATCTATCCATTTGACACTGCTATCGTCAATTTCCAGTCTTCCCCTTTCGAGATAGATAAAGGGATACCTATCCTTTATTTGAGGAAGATTTTCCCGCTGGATTTTAATGAATAATCTCTGTATTTTATTTTCCATTTTTTAATACAGTTATTTTACGATCCCGGTACAGCTTCGATTCCCCAAATTGTATCGGAATGTCGTTTATAACCATCTCCTCTCCTTCAAATTCTCCTTCTAAAACTCTGAAATCCTCAACAAGATTTTTTTGTTCTGCTAAATTAAAAATTGCTGCTTCAGCTTTTTCAAAACTCTCATAATTCCCATGGAATATGAAATCCGAAGGCACACAATTCTTCCTTCCAAAGTACAGATTAAAAACAGGTTCCTGTATAGCCTTCTCTAAATCATTGGCCAAGTCCAGAGATAGTTCCTGCACTACACCAAAATGGGCATTCTGTAAATAATACCTGTAAGTCATTTTGCTACCACCACCAACTGCAGGCTTACCCTCTGCTGTCTTCGGAATCAGGAGCCTTTCCCAGGGATAGTCTTTCGAATCCCTATAACCGCTTCCCACCATTTGGAAATCCATAAGGAAGGGGGTTTTGCCGGAAAATAAAAAAGCAGGTTGATCCACCTTTTTCCGGAAAGAGTAAATAGTCATGGGAAAATCTGCAAGTCTCGATAAAAGATCTCGTTGTTCACCTCGTGCTCCTAATGCAGCAAGATATAAACCATATAGACCTGATTTTGTGGGAAAAGTCAAAGTATCCCTTCTTCCGAATTTAGAATCGCTCCCCCAACTTTGTAGAGGAGCTTCAAGCCATAAAGCTAAATACCTTTCCATGGCTACTGTTTCACTGCTTTTTGCAATTCGATTATAAGATCGTCAACACTAAAATTCTCATTCTCTCCCCAGGTAAAATCCTTAATCTTCCCAAAGAGTGATCCATATAATTTTTCTTTCGTCTCAAGGAAATTATTGAGACGCTCAATACTTGGTTTAAGGAAACCTTCACCTTTTGATTTAACTGGATCATCAAAGGAGGCTTGTAGATTCTGTCCTCTGCGAACATACACCTTAGCATAATCCCAAGAACTATAACCGGCTTGGGTTGTCTGCCGTGCACCGGGAACTGCAATAAAGAGAGCTTTGGTAAAACCTTCGATTGCTTTATCCAGAGTTTCATCACCCCCAAGGGTTTCCACCAACTGACCGATATCTAAACCAATATAACGGTAATAGGTGGCACTATTAAATTCCAATGTTCCCATATGGGAAGAGCCAGCGTCAATATTATCTTCAGGCTTTGCATCATCCAGGGCAGTAAAAAATTCAACTTCATTTGATATCTTGTGTGTGGAAATGGCATGGGCAAAAGAACAGGCTGCCTCAATTCTCAAATCCATTGCCTGAGCAACCATTCTCCCAAAAAGGGCAATATCTAAACCATCCACAGCGGGGTCAAAATGTTTCTTATGGATTTTAACAATCTCTGCATCACCCTTTTCAATGTTGAAATTCTTTTCTCTTGCATATTCGGCTAGAGCTTTTGCCTCTTTTTCTGTAAAAAAATGCAATGTATTGTTGGTTATTTTTTCGGCAATAATTTCTGCAGCTTGATGGGCTTGCTCTTCGGAGGCACCAAAATCCCTACAGAACCCAGCAATAATATTAGATACATTTTTGGTTCTTAATCCTAGCTTTATTCCAAAATCCTTCATCGACAGACGCACCTGTCTCTTCCAAGATTGACTGGAAACCCTAGCCCTTGTTACCCCTCCAACCATGGCTGTTTTAGGTGCGCCAACATCATCTCTATTAAGGCAGGTTACAGGAAAACTCTGCAGAATGTGGAATTCAATTTTCTTTCCTTTGTATTTATTATCCATTTTCATTTTTCATTCTCCTTTTTCATTTTAATTGGAACAAGTTGTAATAATCCAAAACCGAACGCCTTTCCTCTTCCTAGTCCATTTTCAAAAGAGGTCCTAAACAGATCTTTGTTTTTTACTGTTAAAATACCCCGAAAAGTGGCCTTATTGTGATAAATAGTATTTTCGCCTTTATTGAATTTCTGCAGTCCTGTATCGAACACCTCCAATTTATCAGTCAAAATCTCAATTCCCCACGAATCCTGTTTCTTTATAAACCAGCTTTTCAAAGAATCTTCTCCTGTTATAGGAATTGTTTTACGGTTATCACTCCTTCGAGTTACAGGATTCATTCTAACTTCAAAAGCATAATTCGGATGATCCAAAAAATGTTCAGGAATAACTTTGCTTTGAAGCAGCCCCAAATTACTTTCAATCGGTTTTTCTAGAGAAATAATAAGGATGGTTCTTTCATCATAGCGTCCAGCTTTATCAAGAAAGAGAAAATTCCTTTTTTCTCCAGGGAAAAGATTATACACTAGTTTATGAATTCCATATTCGTCGACATCATTTCCCAACCTCTTTATATCCTGGCGTTGTAGTCTTAAAATGCTGGCAATCATTCATCCTCCCTTTGTCCAAAAAAATCCATAGCCCACCTTGCGCGATAGCGTTCTCGGTTTGTTTCAGAATCAAACCAAAGAAGCTCCTCGAGTAGCAGGGAATAATCTAGGACTATTTCCTTGGACTCAAGAAAACGTAATGTTGAGCGTAGAATTCTAACTAGCTCTAGGCAGTCCTGACAGGCCAGTATTCTACGCAGCCGGGCAGCGGCGGAACTCTTTTCAATTTCTGTCTTATCTTCAAGACTCATCCATAAAGCCCTGCCAAGACCTAACGAACCATTTAATGAACGTTTTGATCTAGCCGCCGCTGCCCCTATAAGGGCAAAACATTTTGTTCTTCTACTATTTTCAAGATCAGTCCAGCGTGCCAGGAGCTCCCAGCTTTGCACTTCCGTAACTTCATTATCCGCCTTTTTCATTTTTGCAGCAAAGCCGGAATCCTGTTTTACATGTACCATGTCAAACACATGGTTCACAAATGCATCAGTCAGTTTTTTCTGCAAAGGTTTCCTCCTTTTTACTTATTTTACCCGTATTAATCCTAGGGCGGTTTTTCGCCCAGGAAGACACTTGTCTTGCAGTTTGAGAAGGGCAATGTTCGTTAAATATGCGATGAAGGTTATTTACACAATGTCGCCGTATAGCTTCCATCTTTTGGTTATTCTGACAGTAAAGGATTATCTCTGTTAAATAGGCTTCTGTTATTTCCCAATATTGATATTGTGCTTTGGATATCTGCCCCGACTCCTGAAAATTCATATCCTTATAATAACGCTTCATTGAACTAAAAAGTATTTTTGATAGATCTTCTAGAAAGGTAATTTCCTCACTCAAGGCCAAAAACCAAGATTGTCCAATATCTTCTGATGGAATCAACACAATAGATTCAACAAAATCATCCTTTTGCTTAACCGACTGATCTCCGGCGGTCCCCCTTACCTGTAATCCTCCAGACCAGACACCTAAGACTGCCAACTTCTTATATCCTCGCTTCCAGAAAAAATTTATTTGAGGACATTGATAACTATTTTCTATACCATTCATAGGAAGATTTAATAGAGAAACAAAATTTCTCCAGGGTTTCTTCTCCGTATCTATCCATAAAAACTGTTCCTTACTGTTCCAGGAAAAAAACGGTTCCCTCCATCCATCTTTATGGCTAGGGTATTGAAGCCCTTCAGCATAGATCATCCCTTCATCAGTAAAAAGTACAAATCGGCTAAGAGCACACAATGAACCGTAGATGCTTTTTTGTATCCTCTTCGCAGCCAGATCATCCTCATGCTCAGGCATATCTTCCCAGGGTGGTACAATCGAAAGATCCTGCCAAAATTTCATCTCCTCTATACTTTTTCTAGTAAATAAATTTGCATAAACTGTATTGATTATAGTATCTGACCACAGACAGGTATTAAGATAACCAACATAACCTCCCAGGCTAGGTCCTGCTTTGGCTGAAGTCCCCTTACCTAGATATTTTAACGAAAGAGGACCCACGTTTTCCACCCGTTTACCGCCTGGAGAATAATTCATTAAAGAGATAAGCATCTGGGTCTTTTCCGCATCTGACAAGTTTCTATCAATCTGAACATCGAATAGGATGGTATCATTAGTTGAAGAAACATCAGGAAGATAAGGTCTGAAGTGGGCATACTTCGTAATAGCCTTTCCCTTTAGGTTTACTTCTTTTTTCAATAATCCTTTCATTTGAAGAAACGGTTTATCTCCATACAACCAAAACCGATCTTCTTTTTCATACAGATACTCCAAACACTTCCGAGCCATTCCCTCGACCCCTAAACGGCTCCAGTCTTCATCATCTTCCGGAGTATATGCAGCTTGAGCGATACCCAGAAGCAGTTTAAGAATGCTTATTTTATTGATGGGCGTTCCTCCCAAGCTTTTTAATGATGAATCCTTGAATACTCTTTCCAGGGAAACTAAGCCTTGCCCAGCCGCAGGTATCCAGTCTTCATATACTAGATTAAATCGGTTTTGCATCCCTCCTCCTTTTTTTTAGCTATATATCCCATTTCACAATTGAAATAGAGATTATATTCTTTACTTGCTATCCGGCCATGCAGCCCGGAGATACGATTGCTTTTCTCCAATATGGCAACACGTATTCTTTCTTCTTCCTCGCTTGAAATAAAGACAAAAGGTTTCAGCCATGCCAATTCTTTTTCTGTTACATTAGCTGGCGCTAGATAATTTGGAACGTTTATAACACGTTCTTGTATTTCCCGGATAATCTCTTTCTTTTCATCTAGAGACATTTCATTTTTGTTAAGGAATAGCTTTGAACCATCCCAGAAAGAGAGCAAACCTGAATTACTATCCAGTTCTTGTGCTAATAAAAGGACATCGCAGTTAACTGTATCGGAATAGCGTGTTGAAGCCTCCTCTGACAAAGTCTGCCCCTTTGATGCAGTACTTAACAGGGCAAATCGTTCAAGCTTTTGTTTTTCTTTTTCTAGTTTTTGTTTGGCTTTTTGATAGTTTTCTGGTTCATTTTTTGGTATATACGTTTTTTCAATAAGTTTTCTCAGATCTCTCGGAATAACTATTTCATTTAAGGAATAAAAAACTTCCATCGTTCTGGCAAGCACATAGGGAGAATACACATGACCACTCGATCCAAATATATATTCCAGATCCCATGAAAGCTTTTCTATTTCAGGCGTGATAATCACTATTTCCGGTGACGCGGATTTTGGTCTAATGGAATCATTTGAAGTATGCCTCCATAAACGTCCCACCCTTTGTAAGATCATATCCGTGGGTGCTATCCTGGAAATTATTAAATCTGCATCAATATCCAGAGATTGTTCCAGCACCTGAGTACCTACTAATATACGACCAGTTTGTCTCCTTTCCTTCAACCGAGACTTACCAAAGACATCTACCCATCTTGCTTCAATTTTCCTTCGGATAATCTGCGGATACCTGGAATGTAAAAGTCCTGTTTCAATCCCGTTTTCCTTTCCCCATGCAGCCATTATGCGGAAGATTCTTTGTGCTTCACTTACACTGTTTTCAATCCAGAGGATCTGTTCTCCTTTGTCAGCTTTTTCAAAAACCTTTTTAATCACAGATTTTTCATCCGAAGTAGTTCCTACTTTTATACTTCGGTTTTCGGTTTCCATTCTAGAAGAGAATACCGGTTCAGATTCCGGTTTAATCTTTGTAATAAGAGGATAGTAATTACACTCCGGTATTGAGGTAGTTTTTTCTGGTAACAATAAAAGTGAACTCTTTCTCTCTCCGGATAATGTGGCACTTAGAAGAATGACAGTGCACCCAATTGTATTTAAATCCGAAATAAGCCTCGTCATGATAGTACCAGTGTAGGCATCATAACTGTGGACTTCATCAAGAATAACTACTTTTCCGGCTAAACCAAAAGAACGGACAAAACCATGTTTTACATTCATAACAGCCATTAACGCCTGGTCTATTGTGCCTACTGCAAAAGGTGCCAGAAGGCCCCTTTTTTTTGTATTAAACCAGGAATACCCCGGTTTCCCATCCTCCCCCAAATCAGTCTTATAAATCCAAGCTTGTCCATGCAGAAGGAGGTTCCTGTGCTTGTCCAAAGGAGAAAGAATACGATCCAAAAAGGCATTCATTCTATCATAGATTTTTTCAGAGGTTAGTCTTGTAGGCAGAGCAAAATATATCCCTGATGCATGACCGTTTTCCAGAAGCTTATATGCTGCATAGAGGGCTGCCTCTGTTTTCCCCTGTCCCATTAAGGCTTCTACAACATAGACTCCCGGCCCATCCACTAACTCAAAGAGTTTGGATTGAATAGGTAGAGGATTATAACCTTGAAAGATGTAAGAGAAGGATAAGTTGGGAATTATTTTAGGCTTTACAAATCCTGCTCTTTCAACGGACTTTACAACTAAATCGTTTAACTCCTTTTCAGGAATTTCTGATAGATTATCAAAAACTGGCCCTGAGCCTATCCAGTCAGCAACCGAGGTAAGACCTGCTAATAAATTTGCTTGGGCTTCATTAATAATTTCGGGCCATTCCCGCTCAAGATAGAATTTTAATCTTTCAATCAACTCCTCCCGGACTGTTTGCCAGGTGTTACCACCAATTTTTTCATCATCTTTTAAAGGATAATTTAGAGGGGTTTGTCCATGATGCTTGCCTACAATCTCTGAAACAAAACGAGCAACACCCTCCAGCGCGGCCTGGCTAACACCAGCATGAAACCCGAAGTGTCTTTCGTATTCTGGCTTAGCGCCAGAGAGCTCCTCAATATTAGAAACATTTTTATTGATAGATGCATATAACTTTGCTTGAAAATGCGGATTGATTTTCCCTACATCATGACTGGCAGCGACAAGCTCATAGCCCTTGGGTAGTATATCCTGACGAACTTTTACTGGTAAAAGTTCGCCTAATCTTCTAGCAACAAGACCTACGATTCTACAATGTTCTTCTACATTTAACCCCGCGGTGGGCTCACAATTCTCAGCAAGTATTGTCTTTGCAAGGCAATACTTGATTTCAAGAGCTTTTTCCCATTTTTTTCTATTCTCATCCGGTATTTTTAAAAGCATTATACAATTTTACCAACCAGCGAAAGTATAGCATCCCCACAATTGGAAAGCAAATAAAAAGCAATTTAAATCAAATAAGTTTACGGCTGGTCAAGAGGAGGTTGTATCCACCTTTTAAATTGCTTAACCCTCCTGCATCTTCCCAATCCCGCCATTACAATTCCCTTTTTTCATATTAAAAACAGGGATTAGTAATCCCTGTTTTTATTTAGAACACCAACAGGAAGGGCAAAAAGTCAATTAATGTTTACCAGGGTTTTTGAACCCTTCGATTCTCTACTCAAACCAAATAAGGTTTTGATTATTTACGGCCCCAGGAGGGTCGGTAAAACTACTCTGCTGCAAAAATATCTGGATAAAATAAAAATTAAATTCAGACTCGATTCTGGCAATAACATCCGCACCCAACAAATATAAGGATACCAGGACCAACCTCTTTCTTAGGACTGATTAAAAAATCAGAAATCTGTTTGTTTATAGATATATTTTTCCTGTCAAAAAATATCTAGATCATGGATAACGTACTATTCTGAAACCGGAATGGCTGTATCTCTTATCAGGGCTGTATAGATTCCGAAAAGTGATCCTTACATATTCCTCCGTGTCAAACCAGCTTACGCCCCTAAGTATTTTGCTGACCCCGGAAGAGGGTCCCGAAGGATTATACCAGTTGCTTCCAGTGTAATTTCCATACCAGTCCCAGCACCACTCCCAAACATTCCCGCTTAAATCGTACAACCCTAATTCATTCGCTTTTTTTAAGCCTACAGGATGGTTCTGGGCGTTACTGTTCTGCTCGACCCATCCCGCATCCTGGAGATTTTCACTCCCGGCATAGGTGTATTCGGTTCCCTTCTTTCCTCCCCGGGCTACATACTCCCTCTCTGTCTCCGTCGGCAGACGGTATCCGTTTTTTGTCCAATCACAAGCAACATTGTTTCCGTTTATTGTATACACGGGCTGTAAACCATCCCTCAGACTCAATTGGTTACAGAAATTCACAGCCTCATACCAAGACACCATGTTGACCGGGTAGGAATCACCATATCCCCTGGTTTGATCGGAAGGGTTGCTGCCCATCACTTCCTTGTATAAACCCTGTGTTACCTCATATCGGCTCATATAAAAACTGCTTACCTTTACTGTATGAGAGGGCCGAGCATAGACATAGTCTTTGGCGCTTCCCATCTGAAAAGAACCGCCTTCAATTAAAACCATATCCCGGGGGAGTTCCGGCGGGAGGGATTCTCTGGCAGCGATCTGCGCGACCTGTTGATCCTGGGCAGAATCATCCGCCCCGTCTGTCCTGTATTCAATCACAGATAAGTAGGGTTTGTAACGACTATACTTTACATCGTCCCGGAGCTCCCGGTTTTCGTCGATTAAATGCAGGTTTTCTATATATTTGTTAGAGGCGGTGTAGTTCGTGCCGTCATGGAAGATCCAGCCCTCATCGCGCAGATAATAGAGGGTGTAAACCTTTTCGGAATCGATAGGGTAAATCTTGATCATATCCTCGAAACAATGGGAACCACTATAGCGGTTTTGACCATCTATGAAATTCCGTAGCGAGGAATCCATGGAGTATTTTTTTATAAGCCTGCCCGAGGTCTTGTCCAGTACCGCCACAATTCTATTATAATCCTTGCGTCTTTGTGTAACCACCACCTCGTTCCGGGAAGTGAAATAGGTTTCTATGCTGCCACCTTCTTCGTTTTCAGCTAACTGATACTCCCAGAGCAGCTTTTCCGTACTGACTTGATATAGACGAACTACGCCTTTTGTATTTGTTATTGCTACAGTAGTGTCTGTATCGTCGAATTGAACCTCCTCAGCTACCCAGGTTGAATTTTTGAAGGAAAGTTCAGTACTTAATTTACCAAGAAAAACCTCTCGCTTTGTCTTGAGGGAATATATGTGCGGCAATAGATAGCCTTGATAGTAAGTCATATAACCGGCTGCGGGAGAAATATAACAACTTCCATCGTATTGAAGGTCGATCGGTTCGGAACCGTTTTCCGAATACCTTACCCTGGTAGAACCCAGATAATAGGAAAGGAGTGAACCATCACTGGAAAAAACAAGATCACTGTAGGAATTATCCCCTGAGCTTACCTTCCTGTTCCATAGAAGGGTCAGCTTTGTCCCTCCCTCGGTAAGACGGTACATCTCCAGCTGCTTTCCCCGGTTGACGGCGAGATAATCACCTTTAGGGGAAATCTCTATTGCGGCTGTGTCAGACAAAATCACCGTACCGTTACCCGCATTTATCAGAAAGGATTTCCCCTCCTTGGTGTTGATGATTATTCGGGTATCATTTACGGTAAATTTTCCACCGGTTACATTTAATTTTGGAAAATCCTGGCTCCACAGGAAAGTTTCCGTATCAAGATCGTAAAACTCCAACAAGCTTCCACGCCGGTTAACAAGAAACCTTCCGCTTTCTGAGACACAGACTATATCGGATCTCCGGGTTCTCTGAATGGAATCCCATTCCAATCCTCCGGTTTCGGAATTAAGAACGATCAGCCTGCCGCTCCCTGCAACCCCGATCAAGTTCTCCGACAAAAACCCTATTGCATCGGACCACAGCCAGTCCGATATTGCCAGATTCCTCGTCTCCTTCCAGGTTCCCGTATCCCAAAGGGAAACAGATTCCTCCATTAAGTTGGCAACAGCCAGGTATTTCCCCGACGGGGAAAGATCCATACAAAGCCCCTCTTTACCGATTTGGGCGGAATTGATCAGTCTGCGGGTTTCTGTATCCCAGGTTTTAATGGTTTTATCTTCACTGAGACTGTAGATGAACCTGTAGTCTTCTGTAACACACAAGGACCAGATATCTCCGGCATGTCCTGTAAGGTCGATTGTTCCTTCGGGGGAGATGATTTTCAAAACCTTTCCATCGGCATAGGCAATATCCCCGCCGGGGCTGCAGAACCGGGTAGTTTCGTAATAGCCTTTTTGAACTGGTGATGTCGTTCCTGTTTCTGTGTTGTAAACCATAAAGGTGGCATTGTAAAAGAAAAGGAGGATACTTTTGCCGTCTTCCGCTACACTAAAGGCCACAAGCCCTTCTTCAGAAACCTTATAGGTATAAAGTAGTTGATACTCCTCTATATCCCATACAAAGATTTCGCCGGTATGGGTTCCTACATAAAGGAGTGAATTATCCTTAGAGACCTTCATAGAAATTACGTTATTAACCCTCTCGTCTTGGTACCGTCCCAGTTCACGCAGTTTATCTATATCCCATAGAATTGCACAGTTGTCCTCCCCCAGAGTAAGGAACCTGTTTCCCGGCAATTGGTGGGTATTTATAATCCCCCCTTCATGGCCTTTAAGAATGGCAGCCCTCCCCTTTGTTTCTAGATCATACAGGGTGATGGATTTATCCCTGCTGCCTGTTATAAAATAAAAGCCGTCCATCGATACATCTATACTGGTAATCTGATCCGTATTATCCCCTATATAATTGAGGACTCTGCCCTCCCTCAGGTCCACCAATCTTTTATCATAGTAGCGATTTTCCAGCATGAAATACCTGGCGGATACAGGGTAGATTTTGTTGATATATTGCAGGGTGGTGCTTCGGGAGAAGATCTTATCCATCTTTCCGGATTTGTACTCATATACCAATGTGTTATAAATCCAACTGCCTTCACGGGTCATAAGACGAGTCCCGCTTTCAGATATCCTTAAATTATCCCAGGTGCATTCAACCGTATTCAAAACCGATCCGCTTGCATAATCCATTTCCACCAGGGAGGAGCCGGTCAGATAGAAAACACGCCGGCCATCGGGAGACCACTGGGCTTCGATAACACCCTTCGCACCAACTGTTTTTAAAAACTGCCTTGTTACCAGGTTGTAGAAGGTCATAGCACCCAGGCTGTCAGCGATTAAAACAATATTGGCCGTTGGCGAAGTTCTAACCGTTACCAGTGGCCACGGCGGGCTTGTAGCCTTTTCTCTGATCTTTATTTCCCCTGTTTTCTGTTTAGTGGATAGATCAAAGATATGCAATATTTCCCGTTGATAAGTGACGCAGTATCGACTGTCATAGGAAACACTTATGCCAAACACCACGTCGTGGCCCGTGGGAATGGTGGTGATATTGCGGGTGTTTCGATCTATTATTAGTAATTGATCGCTAGGCGTAGAATCGATATTTCCAAGGATATAACGACCATCGGGAGAAAAGGTAAGGTTAAATATATAGCTGTTTCCCGCACTGAGCCGGTCAACAAGCTGCAGGGTCTTCAGGTCATGAATAATAATTTCACCCTTGTTGCAGGAACTTGCAAGAAATTGTCCATCCGCCGACACCGCAAGAGCTTCAATGTTCGAAGGAAATCCTAATAACTCTTTTAATAGTTTATTCTTTTCTAGGTCGTATAACAGCACAGATCTTTCATTACCGGCTATCGATAGATGCGTGTCCCCAACAAAGGATAACCTATTTTCGCTGAAGGTCCTATCAAGAGTAGTATAGTGGAAATTAAGCGGACTTTCGGATTGAAGATTGGAAACAATAAGAATTAATAAAAAAAGAAAACATGCGGTTTTTTTATTTATACACATTTTGCCCTCACTATTTGGACATCATATAATCAAGCGGCATTTGACGTGTCAAGTTCACTTCGAGGGCCTTTTATAGATCGACATCCAACCGGAAAAGGATTGATTTTCAATGTGGGATATATCCCTTTTTTTGTAATAAGAAACAAGGCCACTGCTTTCGACAATTTCAACAGACAAACCCGAAAACCCTTTTATCTTGATTGAACTATTAGAGTTTTATTCAGAAAGATTGCAGAATGAAGATCTACCTCTATTTTATCACCTTCATTAATTAAATCGGTATTGCATTCTAATAATGGCAACCCAATATTTATACTGCTTTTAAAAAATATTCTGGCAAAAGATTTAGCAACGAC
>ENA-OSEO01005522-OSEO01005522.1-sediment-metagenome-genome-assembly--contig:-NODE-5522-length-12077-cov-3.849250_pt1 | contig 12077 bp, 6 predicted proteins | sample MGYA00237883_ERZ534232 | MGnify/ENA metagenome assembly ERZ534232
GCCCGCCCCAGGGGCCGGGCTATGCCTCAAAAGGACGCGAGGCGATAGTGCTCCAGGGTGGCGGCCACCCGGTGGCCGGCCAACTGGAGCGCCCTCTCCTCTTCCTCGTCGATGTTCCTTTCGGTCTGACCGGCAAAGGCCCAGACCCCCACCAGGCGCCGCCAGGCCAGCAGGGGAACGCCCAAAAAGGCGTTGTACCCCCTGATGGGCTCGTCCGGGGAAATGAGATAGCTCTTGCCCTGCCCGGGACGCATGCGCAAATGGGACAAGGGCCGCGACTCGCGCATGATCCAACCCACCAGGCCCTGGCTCACTGGAAAAGAACGGCCCCGCAGGGTGGCCACGCTGGGGCCCTGCACCGCCTCCACCCAGAACTGCTTGCGCCCCGGATGCAGCAGGCACAGCAGGCCCATGGCCAGGCCGGTGAAGCGCCGTCCCGGCGGGCCAGACCCCGAATTACCCCTCAGCAGGGGCGTCAATTCCGGCCTGGTCGCCTGCCAAGCCGGCCACAGCCCGAAACAGAGCGTGGTGAGCACGGACAAGATCGCCGTGAACAGCATCATCCGACCGTCCACGTAGAAGTCCGGCAACGTGCGGAACATGGCAGGCGGCAGCAGCGCCGGCAGCATGCGGATCGTCCAGATCGCCAGCAGCAAGCCGGCCCCACCGCCCAGCAGGGACAGCAACAGGCTCTCGACGAGCATCTGACACACGAGCCGGCCGCGACTGCTGCCTAGCGCCAAGCGGGCGGCGACCTCCCGGGTCCGGGTCTGCGCGCGGGCGATGAGCAAAGCACAAACGTTCGCACAGGCCAGCGCCAGAACCGTGCCAGGCAGCAACATGTGGGCCACGAATGCCAGATAGAACCGGCCGCCTTTGCGGTGGGCGAGCGGTGACAGGCGGGCCTCCCGCGTGCGCAGGTCCGATGGATACGCGTCCGCCAGTCGCTGCGTCACCACCTTCGCCTCGGACTGAGCAGCCTCGAGTGTCACGCCCGGTCGCAGCCGCACCAGGAGCGAGAAGTTCGGGTTGTTGCGCATGGCCAGCAATCTTGGCTGATCCGCATGGTACACCTGTGCTGGGAGCCAAAGGTCCTCCGGAGCCCAGCGATTCGTCCCGGCAAATCCCTTCGGCGCAACGCCGAGCACCGTCAGCCGCCGGTGGTCCAACTGAATGGTCCGACCGATGATACCGAGATCGCGTCCGAAATCCCGCTCCCAAAGGCTGTAGCTGATAACCACCCCGGGCTCGTCCTGCAGGGCCGGGTTGTCCGTTTCCGCGAAGAAATAGCCCAACGCGGGGCGCAGACCCAGGAAGGAGAAGTAGTTTCGGCTCACGACCTTTGCGTGCAACGGGTGAGGAATCTGGCGGTAGTGTGCGACGACAGACTCATCCCGCATGGCCATAACGTCCGCGAAGCGGGGACACTGACCCAGGAAGTCCTCGCGGTCCAGCCAGGCGAAACTGGAGCGGTCGCTCGTGAGGCTCGTCCTGCCGGTGATGGTGAACACCCGTTGCGGCTCCTGAACGGGCAACTCGCGGAGACTCGTCTGGTTGATCAGGCTGAACACGGTCGAGTTCAGCCCGATCCCCACGGCCAGGGAAAACACAGCCACCGCCGTGAACCCCGGCTGCTTCCCCAGCATCCGCAGCCCGTATCGGATGTCTTGCCATAGTGTCGTCATTGCATGACTCCAGGAGCCTGTTGGAATAATGGAATGCTGGAATGATGGAACGCTGCAAGTGCGTCCGCTCGTCCACCCATTGTTCCAGGGCTCCAACATGCCATCATTCCGACCCTATTCATGTCGCAGCGCCACCATCGGATCGACCCTCGCCGCCCGGCGGGCGGGCAACCAGGCGGCTGCAGCGCCGATGATGCACAGCAGAACCGACGCACCTGCAATCGTGGCTGGATCATGTGGTTCGACACCGAAGAGCTGGCTGCGCACGATCCTCGTGACGACCAGGATGATGGGCAGACCTGTAACCAGACCGGCCGCGGTCGTCAGCAATGCCCCCCGGAGGATCGTCCATGTCGCACCGTTCGGCGCAGCGCCCAACGCCATGCGAATTCCGATTTCGCCGGTCCGCCGAGTGACGTTATAGGCCATCACACTATAGAGATCGATGCACGAGAGCAGCACCGCCATCAGAGCCAGACCTGAAGCGAGCATGGCAAAGGTTCGCTCTTGGGCGATGGATTCGTCCAGTTGAATTGCCTGGGTCTTGATGTCCTCCAGTGGGAGACTGGGATTGATGCTCGCCACGACCTTCCGCACGTCTGCGACCAGAGCCATGGGATCGAAGGCGGTCCGCACTTCGTAGAACATTCTCCCGATCGATTCCGTGTCTTGTCGGTATGGATAGAAGACCGTGGGCTCGATGGATCTCTTCAAGTCAGCGTAGGTGATGTCGCCGAACACCCCGACGATCTCGTGATCACGCCCCTTGATGGTCAGGCTCTTGCCTACGGGGTTTTGGCCGGGGAAGGCCCGGCGGGTCAAGGTCTCATTGACGAGAATGATCCGGGGGCCGGTTTCCTCGTCCGCGGGGCTGAAGTCGCGCCCCAGCAGCAGAGGAATCCGCATGGTCGGAAGGAAGGAATCGCTGACGGACAACCCGAGAATCGCCATCGACTCATCCTGAGAGCGCCCCGAGATCTGTGCCTGGCTGTTGTTCATCCAGCGGCTCAGCAGCAGGATATTCGAGTTGGCGACGGCCTGCACGCCCGGTAGTGCGGCGATGGACGCGCGAACCTGTTCGTAGCAATCCACCAGTCGCTGCCCCTCCAAACCGGCCTTGTGCGCGTCCACCTGGAAGACCAGGAGATTGCCCGTGTTGAATCCGGTTTCGACGCGATACAGATTCACGAGCGTCCGCACGAAGAGTCCTGCTCCCACCAGCAGCAGGAGCGACAGCGCTGTCTGGATCGAAACCATGCACGTGCCGACCCGCATACGCGACAGGCCGCCCGATGCCCGTTCCTTCAGGAAGGCGCCCGGTTGGATGCGGCTGGCTCGCAAGGCCGGCAGCAAACCGAACAGCAGCGCTGACGCCACGCAGATCATCGCGGTGAAGCCCAGGACTCGGGCGTCGTTGCGCAAATCAACGACCACTTGCGAGGGCCAGAACATACGAAGGAGAATCTGTCTTGCCCACATGGCCAACAGCAGCCCTCCGGTGGCGCCAGCGAACGAGACGAGCACGCTCTCTGTGAGACACTGTCGCACCAGTCGCCCCTGGCCGGCGCCGAGCGCTGCACGCACCGCCATTTCCTGCCGCCGGGACGCACCGCGGGCCAACAGGAGCGAGGCCAGATTGGCACAGGCGACCAACAGTACGATGCCGACGATCCCCATCAGAATAGGAAGGGACTTTGTCAGAGACTGTCGCGGTTCCCGAGGTCCGGCGCTGCCGTCTTCGACCACCATGCGAACCGGTTTGTCCGAACCCTTCAGGCCCTCGGCCGCCACCGCCTGGGCAAACAGCCCATTCACCATCGTCGCGAACTGCTGATCATCGGCCTCCGGTGACAGCCGAGCCATGACTTGGACCCACCAGGGGCTGGATGCGGCCAGGGGACAATCCGGTCGAACCAATGCCTGGGCAGACATGGGCACGTAGAAGTCGCATCGGCTGCCGCCGACCGGTCCGAGAAAGCCCTGGGGCAGAACGCCGATGATCGTGAAGCCGTGCCGATTGAGAAGCACCGTCTGCCCGACGGCTTGCGGGTCGCCCTTGAAACATCGTTGCCAGGCGGCGTGGGAGATCACCGCAACCGGCTCCGCTTCCGATCGATCATCGTCTGGGGCAATTGTCCGGCCCGCGTGCGCACGGAGCCCCAATCCCTCGAAGAAGTTGCCGGAGACGATCAAGCCCGGGGCGGTGAACGTTTCGGCCCCTGCCCCGACGGTCAGTGGGTCAAAGAGGCTGAACTCCGAGAATGCGAACAAGTCCGCCACGTCGGTTGTCTTCTCCCGCAGTGTGCGGTAGAAAGGATAGGAGACGACGTTTCCTGAGGTCTCTCCCGTCGGCAGAAGAAAGACGCGACAGTGGGTGACTTGGGTTCTGATATCGCCCCTCCAGGTGAGCACGCGCAATTGCCCGGGATTCCGCACGGGCAGCGGCTTGAGCATCAGCGAATTGTACAGACTGAACACGGCGGTGTTGGCCCCAATGGCCAGGGCCAGGGAAACCACGGCCACGGCGGTGAAGCCGGGGTTCCTCCGCAACATGCGGACGCCATAGCGGACATCTTGCCACAAAGTCGTCATTGCATGATTCCAAGAGTGATCTGGAACAATGGAATGGTGGAATGATGGAATGCCGTAGGAGCGTCAGCACGCTGACCCATTATTCCAGTATTCCAATACTCCATCGTTCCAATCCGGTTGTCTTACGCCACGTCGAAACCGCTTTGCTTGAGCTCGGCGGATTCCTGCTGGCGGCGGACGGCCTCTTCTTCCTCGACGATCCGGCCGTCGAAGAGGTGGACTGTTCGCTGGGCGTGGCGGGCATAGCGCGGATCGTGCGTGACCATGCAGATCGTGGCGCCCTCACGGTGCAGTTCCGCCAGCAGGCCCATGACCGCCTCGCTGTTGTTCGAGTCGAGATTTCCGGTCGGCTCGTCGGCCAGCAGGATGGACGGTCGCCCCACCACCGCACGGGCGACCGCCACCCTCTGCTGCTGGCCGCCGGAAAGCTGGGCCGGGTAGTGCTTCATGCGGTGCGACATTCCCACCCGCTCGAGGGCCTCTTGTGTCCGCTGCTTCCGCTCCGCCGAGGGCATGCCCCGGTACGTCAACGGCAGCTCCACATTCTCGTAGACCGTCAGGTCGCCGATCAGGTTGAAGCTCTGGAAGATGAAGCCCACCTGCCGGTTGCGGATGCGGGCCCGCTGCGAGGCCGAGAGGTTCGCCACGGACTCGCCGCTCAGCCAGTAGTCGCCCTCGGTCGGCGAATCCAGCAGGCCGAGGATCGCCATGAGCGTGGATTTGCCGCAGCCGGAGGGGCCGGCGATCGAGACGTACTCGCCCTGGGCCACGGACAGGTGGATGCCCGCCAGGGCGTGCGTCTCCACCTCTTCAGTCACGAAGACCTTGTGCATGCCTTCCACGCGGATGAGTGCTTCGTTCGCTTGTGCCATAGCTGAGTTCCCAGTTCCCGGTTCTCAAATGCAGGGTGTACAGTGCACCCCGATGTCATATCCACTGCCCAGAGCAAACTCGAATCTCGAAGCAGCAAACCCGAAATAGATCCAAAGGACCAGGATCCGAATGTCGGAAACGTTGTCGTCCGCTGGACGATCCGTCTTCGTACCTTGGATTTCGGTCATTCGCGCCTGCTTCGGATTTGCGTTCCCGCCCTCGCGGGGCCGACATTTGGATTTCGCGTTGTCATTTCAGTCTGATCTTGTCCTGCCCGTCCCACTGGGACATATCGCTCAGGATGATCTCGTCGCCCACCTGGAGTCCCTCCAAGACCTCAATGGTGCTGACGGAACTCCGGCCGAACCGGACACGGGTCCGCACGGCATAGCGGCCGGCCTCGACCACCTTGAACAGCTCGGTGAGCCCTTCCGTCGAGGCATAGACCGGCCGGCCCACATTGAGGACGTCGTCCAGTCGCTCGATCTCAATCACCCCGACGACCGACAAGTCCGGCCGGGCGCCAAGTGGCAACTCTCCCCGGAGCGAGACATCGACGGTGACATTCCCTTCCATGACGGTCGGATCGATGCGGGAGACCTTTCCCATAACCGTCCCATGATGGGTGTCCACCTCTGCCAACAGGCCGATACTCACGTCCCGCGCCTGCGCCTCGGGGATCTTCAACTCGGCCTTCAGTTTGCGCGGATTGGTGATCTTGGCCAGGATCATGCCTGCAGAAACCGATTGCCCGGGCTCGATCTTGGTCGTCACCGGGGCCAGCACGCCACCGGCACCGGCCCGCACATGCAGGGACTCCCACTGGCTTTTCTTGAGATCGTATGCGGATCTCGCCTGTTCCAGAGAGGCCTCCAGCTCCGCCAATTGCGAAGGCATGATGTCCCTCTGGAACATCTCGAATTGATTCTGGGTGATCTTCAGAAGCCGTGCCTGCTGATCCACGAGGGCCTTCGCCAACGTCAGGTTCAGTTCGGACACTAGGTCGCTCTCATACTCCTTCTGGCGCACTTCGGCTTCGAGCCGGGCCCGTTCGTACGCCGCTTGGCTCTGGGCGACGCTGTTCTCCTTCTCGAGCAGTTGGCCCTGGAGCGAGGCCCGCTGGGACGTCATCCGCGCTTGACTGGATTTCAGTTGCGACTCGGCTTGGGCCAATTCCTGTTCGAGGGTCGGATTGCTCAGTTCGATCAGAACGGTGTTCGGCTCGACCACGCTGCCCGGCTCGACCAGGATTCCGACGACACGGCCGCCCACGGCCGCTGAGACCCAGAGGATATCCTCCGAGACCAGGGTGCCTACGCCGCGCACCTGGCGGAGCATGGGTCCGCGCTTGACCTTGTCCAGCCACAAGGTTCGGCGGTCCACGGTGGGCGAGGCCGGCTCGAGTCGGGAGACCGCCACCGTGACCGCGGCAATCACGACCAGCCCGGTGGTCGCAATCAGGCCCCGCCGGATCATCTTCATCTTCTTCGCCGACTTCCGCGGTATATCCATGTTACACCCCTACCAACCAGCCTTCCAATCATTAAGACGTCTGCAGTGCCCGGCACGTAAACGTCTTTCTTCGATTTCTTCGCCCTTGTACGGGAGCGTTCCCCTGGGAACGCTCGCCCCCGGGACGATCGCACGGCCCTCTATTCGCTCCGCAAAGCCGCCATCGGATCGATCCGCGCCGCCCGGATGGTGGGCAAGAAACACGCCAAGCAGGCTGTGCCACCTATGATGCCCAACCCGAGCAGCAGCGATAGCGGATTCAGAGGGCTGATACCATACACTACCGAGCGCAGAACCAAGGATAGCACCGCGGTGAGCGCCAGCCCCAATGCCAATCCTGCCAACAACAATGGGCCTGCCTGTCGAAAGACAAAGTGAAGGATATGACCGTGTAATGCACCGAGAGCAATCCGTATGCCGATTTCCCGCTTACGCTGCACGAGATGATAGGAAAGCGTGCCGTATATCCCGACCACGGTAATCGCCAAACCCAGGATCATGAAGACATTGATGGCCAAGGTGCAGAACCGCCGACCGCTGGTGGAGCTCTCTACTACCTGCCTCATGGTACGAATATCCACTAACAACAAGTCCGGGTCGATCCGGGCCAGCACTTGCCTGAGTGACGGAGCCATGGCATTCGCCCCGGCGGCAGACCGCACCAGCAAGGTCCCTCGTTGCATTGAACCGCTTTTCCAAGGAAAGTAGATCTGAGGCAAGGCAGGGATTTCCGGTCCCCATTGCCGGACGTCCTCAACGACGCCAATCACCCTGGCTTTGAAGAAAGGGTTCGGAAAGGGAGGCTTGAACAACTTGCCTATCGGGTCTTGCCCCGGCCATAGGGCCCGGGCCAGGGCACGATTGACAGTGACGCCGGTGAACTCACCTTCCGCGTCCGTTTCCCGGGGAGAGCGTCCCTGTATGAACGGAATACCCATGCCAGAAAAATAGTCAGGCGAGACATAGCTGATTTCCGCCAGCGGCTGCAAATCGTACTGCGAAGGATCGACGGACTTTTCATTGGGGATAATGGTGCAGTTGGAACTACCTTCCAGGGGCATATTCGTGCCCACGGCGGCATGGCTGACGCCAGGCAAGGCACCCACATGCTCTACCAACTGATTCCAAAACTGCTGTCTGGCTGGTGCGGTTTCATAACGCGTGCCGCGTAGTATGACGTTGGAAGTCAGCACCCGGTCAGAGACAAGCGATCGATTGGAGCGCATCACGTTGAGATAGCTCCGGGAAAGGACGACTGCACCGTTGGCAATTGCCAGAACCAGGGCAATTTGCCCAACCACCAGTGTCCCGAGAAATTGATGACTGGTTCTCGATCCGGACTGTGACCGGCCGGCTTGCTTGATTGTCTGCGACATGTTGCGATGTGCTGTGACAAAGGCAGGGAATAAGCCGAAGAGGACGGCCGTCAACAACGCCAGGCCCATCGAGAACGCCAGGACGTTGGTATCAATGTGCAGACCAAGACGTTGTGATTCAAGAACTTCGGCTGAGGGAATCAAACGTCTGACAAAGGTCAGACCCGAGGCAGTCAATAGCAGGCCTACTACGCCGCCCATGAAAGCCAGGAGGCAGCATTCCGTGGACAAAAGCCTTATCACGTCGAGACGTCGGGCGCCCAACGCAACACGCAAAGAGAACTCCGCCTGTCTTCTGGTTCCCCGAGCGAGGAGCATGCTGGCAACATTCACGCAGGCTATCAAAAGCAACAGAGCAACCGCGGCGAAGAGAAACCACATGCTGGACCGCTCGCGGCGGGTGATCTCCTCAGAATGCGATCGCAAACACATCGGGCGGAATTGGTTGGTGTCGGGATATTCCGCAGCCAAACGCGCGCCGATGGCCTTCATTTCCGCTTCTGCGGCCTCAAAGCTCACTCCCGTCTTGAGCCGCGCCGTACACAACAGCCATTGGGGACCGCGATTCTGCGATCTCACCATGCGAGGCAGCCAGATGTCGTAGCTCTGCCCTCCCTGGCGTGGCGTATGGAATTCAAAACTACTGGGCATCACACCGACAACGGTAGTCTCTCGTTGGTTGAGACGCAGCGTCTTGCCGATCACGTGCCGGTCACAGGCAAAAAGTCTCTGCCAAAGACGATGACTGATGATCGCAACGGGCGCGGCATCGGCATTCTCCTCGTCCGCTCGATCGAAGAATCGCCCCAGGACCGGCGGCATGCCAAAGACACGCAACAGGCCGGCGGTGCTGCGCACCGCATGGACGGATTGCGGCTTGTCGCCCCCCACGTCGATTCGGTCGAGCGTATAGGCCGCTATAAGGGAAAAGAACTGGTTCTGTTCCCTGATATCCAGGAAGTCCGCTTCCGAGAGCGGACCTTCGCCGTCCTGGGCAATGCTGGACCAAACATGGACGATACGATCCGCGTCAGGATAAGGAAACGGATCGAACACCCATTCCTTGAAGACGCTGTAGAGAGTGGACACGGTCCCAATGCCCAGCGCCAGAGTCAGGACAGCCACTACTGTGAAACCGGGACTCCTGGCCAGCATCCGCACGCCGTACTTGAGGTCGTGCCACATAGTCATCATCGCGTAACTCCGCAAAGCAACCGCAGCGCGGAAACGATGGCATGGTGCCACACGACAAGAGCGTTGGTTCTTCCACCCATCATTCCAGTATTCCGATGCTCTACCATTCCAATCCTATTCATACCTCAGCGCCGCCATCGGATCGATCCGTGCCGCCCGGTGGGCGGGGAGGTAGCAGGCAACCATCGCAGTCAGCAACATGATCGTGACAACCGCCGCAGTAATCAGTGGGTCGCCGGGACTGATCTCATAGAGCAGCTTGCGCAGGAGATGCCCCAAGGCGTACGCCTCGGCCACCCCCGCCACCAATCCCAGCCCAACCGGCGTCATTCCCCGGCGCAGCACCGTGTAATAGATGTCCCGGGGCCGGGCGCCAAAAGCCATGCGTATGCCCATCTCACGGGTCCGTTGCGTCACCGCGTGAGACACGACGCCATAGATGCCCAATCCCGCCAGAAGCAAGGCGCAAGCAGCAAACGCGCACGTCAGCCGCATCTGGAAACGCCGTTGCGAAACGGAGAGTTCAAGTACCTCGCGCATCGTGTACATGCGGGAAATAGGCAGTTCACTGTCCACGCGATGAATGGCCTCGCGCACCGAGCCGGCGATGGACAGCGGGTCCCCCGCCGCACGGGCCACTACCGTAGTCTGAGCCGCAGCGCCGTCCCAGTAAGGGCGGTAAACGGTCGCGGCCGGCTTTCCGTCCGCCTCGGCGAGCACGTCCGCGACCACGCCGATCACTTCACACTCGCTCCCGCTCACCAGTAGTGGGCGTCCCACGACCACCTTCTGCCCGGGCCAGAGCAAAGCGGCCACCTGCTGGGAAACCACGGCCATCGATCGAGAGCGGTCGGTCTCATCGAAGACACGCCCTTCCACAAGGGGAACGCCCATCGTCCGGAAGTAGTCGGCACTGATGAAACGGAGGTTGGCCATGGGACGCTCCCACGTAGGTCGGAGGTCCCCCGGGACGCACATCGAACTGAGCCAGCTCTGCCCCTGCAGGGGGAGCCTGCTGACGAGGGCGACGGAATGAACTCCGGGAGCAGCCTTCAGATCTGCAAGCAGGCGTGCCTGCAGTTCACGGGTCTGTTCCGGCGTGTTGTACTGCGTGCGCGAGGGCCGGACATTGACGGCCAGGACCGCTGGGGCATGGAAACCCTTATCGGCGAGCATCACTCGCGCGAAGCTGGTCGACAGCAGCCCCGCGGCGGCCAGGAGGATCACTCCCAGACTCACCTCCGCCACCACCAGTGCGTTGCGCAAACGAAACCCCTCAGCCGAGGCCGTGGCGGTGCGTCCTGCTGCCCTCAGTACGTGTGCCGCATCGCTCCGCGCCATCCGCCAGGCGGGTAGCAGACCACACAGCGCTGTCGTTGCTCCCGTCAGTAGCAGGGCAAAGAGGAGCACCGCGGCGTCCATGCGAACCTGATCCAGGCGCGGTATGTCGCCGGGCGTGAGTCTGATCAGCACCCCCAGACTCGTCCAGGCGATCATGACACCCAGGGCAGCTCCGAGGATGGTGAGCAGCAGTGTCTCCAGCATCGCCTGTCGCAACAGTTGCAGTCGGGTCGCGCCCAGGGCCAGCCGGACGGCGGCATCCCTACTGCGGTCTTCCGCCCGTATGAGATGCAGGACAGCCAGATTCAAACAGGCGATCAGGAGCACCGCTCCAATGGCTCCCAGCACGACGAACAGCCCTCGGCGGCAGTTCGCTACGGTGGCCTCTTTCAACGGTTTCACGATGGCGTGCAATTCCAGATCCTGCCCGGTCATCTTCACCAACTGCGCGCCGATGACGTCCAGTTCCGCCGCGGCCGCCGCGGGAGTGACGCCGTCCTTCAGACGACCGATGACATGGAATTCGAAGTTCGCCATCGGTTCGCTGCGTTCGACGGCGGTAAACACCTTGGGCAGCAGAACATCCGGTTGTTCGTACAGCCCGGATCCCTTTACGTTCGGCAGGCGGAATCCCACTGGGAGCACGCCAATCACCGTGTACGCTTCGTCGTCCAGCATGACGGCGGCGCCGATGGCGGAAGGTGCGGCCTGGAACTTCCGCCGCCACAATCCCTCCCCGATCACGACCACGCGCGCCCCGCCTTCGGCTTCTTCCCGCACGGCAAAGGCACGCCCCACGGCTGGCTGTACCCCCAGGGTATCGAGGAGATTTACGGAGACCCGTATCCCTCGCAGAACCTCAGGCTCGCCCATCCCCGTCAGGTTGATCGGGCCGGGGCTCAGGAGCGAGAGGCTCTCAAAAGAGCAGCAGCGCTGCTGCCATTCGAGGAAGTGCCTCGCACTGACCGGCAGAACGGGAAGGTTCTGGGCCAGAGTGGGAACGAATTCTTGCACGTAGACCAGCCGACCCGACGCGGGATACGCCAGCGGTCGCAGGAGCACGCCATTGACCAGGGAGAAAACGGCGGTCGTGGCGCCGGTGCCGATCCCCAGGATCGCGGCGACGAGGGCCGTGAAGCCGGGACTGTGCGCCAGCCCCCGAAAGCCATACCGAATGTCCTGCCATAGCGTTCCCACGAGCTACTCCTGTCGGAGACTACACGCTCTTCATAGGGGCCATGATGCAAACAATGTGCCAGGCAAGATCTGCCTCCCGTTTTTCAACGTGGGTCGAGAAACCACGCTATGTGCCCGAAAGATGCCTCCTGTGCTCTCTTGCGTGCCTCCGGATCGCTCCCGAGTGTCCGGTTCCGGATTGGCGCGCCCGATTCCGGACACTCCACGTAGCACGGGCATCTTGCCCGTGGCAATCCAGGGGCAGGATGCCCCTGGGACTCATGGGCGGGACGCCCATGCTACTTCATCCATGCGGCGATGCTCCGAC
>ENA-OSEO01005524-OSEO01005524.1-sediment-metagenome-genome-assembly--contig:-NODE-5524-length-12074-cov-5.030841_pt1 | contig 12074 bp, 8 predicted proteins | sample MGYA00237883_ERZ534232 | MGnify/ENA metagenome assembly ERZ534232
CCCGTGGCTTCCTCGTATTCCTTGAGCTTGGCCGGATTAATGCGGTCGATCTGGTCGAGGTACTCATCGAGACGTCTCGGATCGTAGGCTGCATCTCGGAGCATATCGGGGAGGTTCACATCGTTGAGTGACAGCACCTCCCCGATCACATCGAACACGCGGCCTTCAAGGGCCTCGTTCATATGGTCGAGCTTTTCCAGAAGGCGATGGAGAATCCGGCCTTCAACGATGGGCTGGCCGTCCTCGGAATCCGTGGCCACGAAGTTGAAAGCGTAGACATCCCGGTCCTGACCGATGCGGTGGATGCGGCCCAGCCGCTGCTCCAGCCGGGTCGGGTTCCAGGGCATGTCATAATTGATCATCAGGTGGCAGAACTGGAGGTTGATCCCTTCGCCGGCCGCTTCCGTTGCGATGCATACCTGTGCTCCGGTCCTGAAAACCTCCTGCGCCCGCTTGCGCTCATGAGGGTTCATGCCGCCGTGGATGTGGCAGGTGCTGAAACCCCATCGTTCAAGATGATCGCGCACGTAGCCCAGGGTGTCGCGGTGCTCCGTGAATATCAGGAGCTTTCCCCGCCCGTCCTTCAGTTCAAGAAACTGCGCCTCGCCGAGGCACTTCTTTAATGCGGCCAGCTTGGAATCGTTTGCGTTTTCTCGGACACGTCGGGCTTGTTCCACCAACTCCTTGAGGGCGGAAATTTCCGCGCGCAACTGCTCAAGTTCCAGCGCGGCCGTGTACTCGTCGACCAATTGATCGCGGACCGCATCGTCCAGATCGTCTTCGTCCTGCTCGGCATCCGGCAGGCGACCCTGCAAAGCGGCCAGCCGCCTGGCACTCTGGGCCGGAGTGAGTCCCTCAAGCTCTTCCAGGAGATCTTCCTGCTTCTTCAGCCGCCGCTTGATCGATTCGTGAATAGCACATGTAGAGCTCACCAATCGGCGTTGCAGGACAGTTCGGGTCAGCGCTGCAGAAGATCGCCGCTGACCCGTCTGCTGCGGGATGAACTCGTTGATATAAGCGGTGACGCTCTTGTAAAGGGTGTATTCATCGTTGTTCAGGCAGAAAGTAACCGTGTTGGTATGCCGGTCCGGGAAGAGCCGCTTCCCATTCGCGTCCTTGAGATCTTCCTTAAGCCGCCTGAGAGACCACGGCGAATCCTTGCCGAGGCGGAAAACGTCTTTGCGGATGGCAGTGGCCTGTTTCCCGAGGCGGTGCGGTTCCGGGAACAGGTCGGGATCGATGAGCCGAAGGAAATGAGCGAATTTGTCTTCATCGCCGTGATGGGGCGTGGCAGTCAGCAATAGGACATGGTCTGCTTGGGACGTAAGACGCGATGCCAGGTCGTATCGTTTGGTTGTCGTGACTTTGGATTCGCGATTCTGGCCACCGGAAGCGGTCCGGGCGGAACACTTATGGGCTTCATCGATGATGACGAGATCCCATCTCTGCTGCCAGACACGCTCACGCACGGCATCCTGCTTGGCATAGTCGATGGAAGCAACGATCTGTGAAGACCTCTGCCATGGATTCGTCAATTGCTGCTGGTCAACAGCGGAAAATATGATATCGAAAGGCTCGCCGAACCAGCGGAGCATCTCGTCCTGCCACTGGATTGTGAGCGGCGCAGGGCACAGGATAAGAATGCGATCGATCGCCTCGCGAAGCTTCAGTTCTTTCACCAATAGACCGGCCATGATCGTCTTGCCGGCTCCCGGGTCATCCGCCAGGAGAAACCGTAATCTGGGCTGTGGAAGCATCGCCTGGTAAACGGCTTCGATCTGGTGCGGTAGCGTCCGAATGCCCGAAAGGCTTACGGCAAACTGCTGATCGTGCGCGTAAGCCAAACGGACTCGGGCCGATTCTATCAGAAGTCGAAGCTTATCGGCATCCACAGGAGTCTCTGCTTTCACTTCGCCAGGACCCCTTCCAAGGACATCCGCCACCTCTTTGGCGGAGATGACGGCCTCTTCCAGTGAGCCGTCGGGAAGGCGAACACGGCACTCATAGCCTGCCGAATCATCAAAGCCGAGCAGTCGCGCATCTTCCAGTACTACGGGAACATCAAAGTGCCCGGGAAGGAATATCCGCTGCCCTATGTGAGATGTGAGCAGACTGCTGCTCATTCCCGTCCCTCTTCTGTGAACGTGTCTTTTGGTGTTGATCGATTCGCCTGCGTTTTCGAGGAAGGTCGGATTTGGACGGGATTCGTAATCTTCTCCTGCTCGTTGTCGTTGCGTACCCGCTCGTCTATTTCGGATGGCTTGAAACGATAGAGCTGTCCCGCCCGGTGAGCAGCGAGCCCCCGTTGCTCGATCCATCTATAAACCGATGACTTGCCCACCCCAAGGTGGGCGGCTCCGTTATCCACGCCGACCCAGCTTTGGGAAGCTCCCATTTCAATTCTCTTCGTCAGCTGTGAGAGTCACTGCCTGTTTATATCAAACAAAACTAGACACGAGTATACAGAACCGGTCCATTCCAGCCAAGGACAAACTGCTGGAATTCCAGAAGTTTCAAGGTCACATGCGCTCTGGTTGCCGCCAGTTCCTTCCACAGGCCCCGTCAGTGCGTCACTCCCGCCCTCGCCCAGTTCCGGAGCTCAACAGTGCGAGGATAACGTCGGCAAGAAGCAACAGCGTGTCTGGGAACTTAAAGGATGGGCAACTAAATGTGCCGCGAAGTGTTTGCGTCCAGTTTCACTGTTTGCGTGACATATCAACCGTAACTCAAGATCATCGTAAGATATTCCGTCAACTTTCAAATCACGATCATTTGTTTTTGGACGAGTCCTAAATCGAGACGTCAAGGAAGGAGGTAACAGATCCAACATTTCGATTCGGGTCTATCCTTGTAAACAGGAAGATCGATGCAAATGTTTGCACAGCGACTGCGCGGTTGACACCCGGAAGAGTTCTTGTTACCGTTCTAACGCAACAGGAAAGCTTGAATTCTCAGGCAAGCACCAGACCTGCCGGGCAGTCCGGAAATTGTGATTAGCGCGTAGTTTACATTGAAAAGGCTGCCGCAAGAAGGCGGCAACATTTTAGAAGAAGGCAGCAAGGTATGGACGAAATTGCTTTTCCGCAGCCGCTCGGACGCAAAGAGACCGCGGCTGGATTCAAGATGAAGACCAGTGTTCATGAAGAGAAGGAATTCCTCATCAGGAAAGCGTGTATATCTGATGTAAGAGGAATTCTTCATCTTATCAACGGATTTGCCGAAGCGAATTTCGTTCTTCCCAGAGGCCCTCAATACGTTTTCGAAAATATCAGAGATTTCGCGGTAGCCGTCATCAAAGAAGAAAAAGACGGCCGACAGGAGGATGGTCGATCCGAGGATGCGGACAATCCATCAGCAATAGTTGCCTGTGGAGGCCTGCACATTCTGTGGGAGGATCTCGCTGAAGTCAGGTCACTAGCCGTTCATCCGGATTTCCAAAGGCGAGGCCTCGGCCGGAAGATAGTCGAGTTCCTGGAGGTGGAAGCAAGAGGATTGGGGGTTAACAAGCTATTTGCTTTCACCCTGGCTGAAGGCTTCTTCAGAGCACTCGGGTTTGAACCGAAAGGGGCGCAGGAGCTGCCGGCAAAAGTCTGGGGAGAATGCAGCAAGTGCCCGAAATATTTCAAGTGTGACGAAGTTGGAATGCTTTTAGAGCTCTAAGGGAGTATTGCGTTGCAGAGCACCACGACGTTTTCCCGACGCTTGTGCGCGACCAACCCGCATTTAAAACATTTGGCATAGGCAGGGCCGACAGCCACTAAACAGGGAGATGCCCTGCTTCTTCATAGTGTTCCCCGGGCGGATTCTTACTATTCCCCGTGACCTTGGGCAATTAGAATTCCAGGATTCTGTTCTGCCGCAAGGACTCCTGAGCAATCGTCAGTTTTTTCCCCGTTGCCGCATTAGAAATAAAATTCCATACCTTTTTACATTGATCGGGCAGAGAAAATTTCATAAAAGTTAAAGCAACTTGCAGGCAGACCCAGGTTGGCTTAAGGGGCTTTGTTTTTGGCGGGTTCCGGTCCCGGAGTAAAGCCGCCATTCAGTGAGCATCACCAGGGGGGAGGATGGCATGGCATTTAATTTGAGGAACAGGAGTTTTTTGAAGCTTTTGGATTTTACGCCGAAAGAGATCGAATTTTTACTGGATTTATCCGCGGACCTGAAAAGGGCTCGCTATGCGGGGACCGAGCAGCAGCGGCTGAAGGGCAAAAACATTGTGCTGATTTTTGAAAAGGCCTCAACACGGACCCGGTGTGCGTTTGAAACGGCTGCTTACGATCAGGGTGCAAATGTGACCTATCTCGGGCCTACCGGGTCGCAGATGGGAGCCAAGGAGTCAATCGCCGACACCGCCCGAGTTCTTGGTCGGATGTATGACGGGATCGAATACCGGGGCTTCGGCCAGAGCAAAGTGGAAGAGCTGGCCAAATACGCCGGAGTGCCGGTGTGGAACGGATTGACTAATGAATTCCATCCAACCCAAATCCTGGCAGATCTTTTGACGATGACGGAGCACAGCGAAAAGCCCCTGAACCGGATCAAGTTTGCTTATCTGGGTGATGCCCGCAATAACATGGGGAATTCTTATATGGTGGGCGCTGCAAAGATGGGAATGGATTTTCGCTCGGTGTCGCCCAAAAGCCTTCAGACCAATGCTCGACTGGTGGAGCAGTGCATGGCGATTGCCGGGGAGACGGGGGCGAGGATCGCGATCACGGAAAATGTGGAGGAAGGAGTGAAGGGGTGCGATTTCGTTGCCACCGACGTGTGGGTTTCCATGGGAGAGTCCAAAGAAGTTTTTCAAGAGCGGACCGGCCTTTTGCTCCCCTATCAGGTGAATAGGGCGGTCATGGACAAAACCGGCAACCCGGATGTGAAATTTCTACACTGTTTGCCGTCCTTCCACAATCGGGACACCACTATCGGCGAAGAGATCTTTCAGCAGTATGGCCTCGAGGCGATGGAAGTAACGGACGAGGTATTCGAATCGGAGGCCTCGGTGGTTTTCGACGAGGCTGAAAACAGAGCTCACACCATTAAGGCGGTGATGGTAGCGACGCTGGGCTGCTAGCGACGGTGTGCATCCGGCTTGCAAACGACCCCGGCCGCAAGGAGTGGCATGAAAGAAAACCCTGTGGTTTTGATCGCCTTTGGAGGCAACGCTCTGATTCAGAAGGGGCAAACAGGCAGCGCGGCGCAGCAACTGGAAAACCTGAGACAGCCCATAGGGATGGTTGCCGATCTCTGTAAAGATTACAGGATTGTGATCACCCATGGCAACGGTCCCCAGGTGGGAAATCTGCTTTTGCAGCAGGAGAGCTGTAAGGAAGTTCCGAACATGCCTTTGGACGTGATTGGGGCCATGACCCAGGGTCAGATCGGCTACATGATCGAGTCTTCGTTGGACAGAGCCTTGAACGAAAGAAATATCGGGGATCGCTTTTTCCTCACGTTGATCACTTATGTTGTGCTGGACTGCAATGATCCCATGTTTCAGAACCCTACCAAGCCGATTGGCCCTTTCTATACCGGGGAAGAGGCTGCCAAGAGGCCTTACAAGATGGTGAAAACCGATAAGGGCTATCGCCGCGTGGTCGCTTCCCCTAAACCCGTAGCGATCATCCAGCATCGCGAGATCAAGAAGCTCGTGGATATGGATTTTATCGTGATCTGCACGGGCGGCGGCGGCATTCCGGTCGTCCGAGAAGGTCAAGGGTTTCGTGGCGTGGAGGCGGTCATCGACAAAGATCTGGCCAGTTCAAAACTGGCCCGGGAGATCAAGGCGGACGTGTTCGTCATTGCAACCGACGTGAAGGGGGTGGCAATTCATTGGGGAAAGCCCGAACAGGAGATGCTCGGGAGAGTCTCCGTTGATGCGCTGCGCAGATACATGCAGGAGGGTCACTTTCCTGAAGGTTCCATGGGGCCGAAGGTCGAGGCCGTCACACACTTTGTACAGGCAACGGGAAATCGTGGCGTTATCTGCCACCTGGAAGATATTGACAAGGCTGTGGCCGGTCGAGCTGGAACTGAGGTGGTAAACTGAATCTTGTTTGCTCGGATACGGACCGAATAATCAACCGGAGGAACGGAGAAGAAAATGGCCGCAAAGAATGTCATCATCATCGGGGCTGCAGGAAGAGATTTCCATAATTTCAACACGTACTACCGGGGCAACAAGGATTACCGTGTGGTTGCTTTCACAGCCACTCAGATTCCGGATATAGAAGGCCGGAAGTACCCTGCGGAACTGGCCGGAGAGCTCTATCCGAACGGCATTCCCATCCATGTCGAAGAGGATCTACCGAAGTTGATCAAGGAATTGAAAGTAGACGATTGCATCTTTGCCTACAGCGATGTCTCCAACCAGCATGTGATGACGCTTGCGGCCATAGTCCAGGCTTCCGGCGCCAACTATGTTCTGCTGGGCCCAAAAGCCACTCAGATCGAGAGCTCCAAACCGGTTGTTTCGGTTGGTGCGGTGCGGACCGGCGCCGGCAAGAGCCAGACATCGCGCAGGATTATTGAAATCTTGATGGATAAAGGCCTCAAGGTGGTCGCGATACGCCATCCCATGCCCTACGGAGATCTGGCTGCCCAGAAAGTGATGCGCTTTGCTGAGATATCCGACCTGGAAAAGCACAACTGCTCGGTAGAAGAAATGGAGGAGTTTGAGCCCCACGTAACGCGCGGCAATGTGATTTATTGCGGTGTGGACTATGGGGAGATTGTTCGCGCTGCCGAAAAAGATCCCAACGGCTGTGACGTGATTCTTTGGGACGGCGGCAACAACGACTTCCCGTTCTACAAATCCGACCTGCACGTGACCATCGTTGACCCGCTTCGCCCCGGACACGAGCTGACCTATTACCCCGGAGCGACCAACCTGCGGATAGCCGATGTGGTCATCATCAACAAAATAGACAGCGCAGAGCCGGAATGCATTGACGTGGTCCGAAGAAACATCGCTGCGGTCAATCCGCAGGCGGTGGTGGTGGATGCCGCTTCACCCATCGACGTAGACGATCCATCCGTTATCAGGGGCAAAAGGGTCCTGGTGGTGGAAGACGGTCCGACCGTGACCCACGGAGAAATGAAAATCGGTGCGGGAATGGTTGCGGCCTTGAAGTTCGGGGTGAGTGAAGTGGTGGACCCGAGGCCTTTTATCACGGGCAGGCTGGTCGAGACTTTCGAGACTTATCCCGATATCGGCACGCTGCTTCCCGCCATGGGCTACGGCAAGCAGATGCTAAAAGACATGGAGACGACCATAAACAACACCGACTGTGATGCGGTGATCATCGGCACCCCCATCGACTTGAACCGCATCATCGAAATCAACAAGCCCACGACGCGAGTACACTACAACTTGCAGGAGATCGGCCGTCCCGATCTGGCCATGGTGCTGGATGATTTCATCAAAAAGCACAAGCCGGCCTGACCGCCTGCTTCAGCTCCTGTCTTGGCAGTACGGAAAAAAGGATTGAAGATGAGCTCACAGACCATAAGATTTCTTTCCGGAGACGATGTCAGAAAATCCCTGCCAATGGGTCGAGCGATCGAAGCCGTGAGGCATGCATTTGTTCAGCTCTCTTCCGGTGAAGCGATTGTTCCGCCAAGAATGCACATGGATATTGCCACGGAGAATGCAACAGAGCTTTTCATGCCGGTCTATCTTCCCAGTACGGAAAAAATCGGACTCAAAATAGTGTCTGTTTTCAGAGACAATCCTGCTAAAGGTCTGCCGTTGATCCATGCTTTAGTGGCTGTTTTTGATGCGAAAAATGGGCGTCCTCTGGCAGTGATGGACGGTGAGTATCTCACAGCACTGCGGACCGGAGCGGCATCGGGATTGGCGACAGATTTGCTGGCACGAAAAGATGCCAAAACTGCTGCCATCTTTGGAGCCGGCCGACAAGGCCGTACCCAGCTGGAAGCGGTGGCAGCAGTGCGCGAAATCGGTAGAGCGTATATCATCGATACTCATTTGCGGCAGGCGGAAGCTTTTGCAAAGGAAATGACGGAGCTGGCGGGATTTGAGGTCGTGGTAGCTGAATCGGATGACGTATTGAACGAAACCGATATCATTTGTACGGCAACCACTTCAGACAGCCCGGTTTTTGCGGATAATAAGCTCAAAGCGGGTGTGCATATAAATGGTATCGGCTCCTACAAGCCCGATACGAGTGAAATTCCGCCGGAAACGATTGCACGCTCGAAGCTTGTTGTCGATTCCCTCGAATCCTGCCTGGCAGAAGCCGGAGACGTTATCCAGCCGATGATGCAGGGTCTGATCGGCAGAGACCGAATCTATGCCGAAATAGGCGAAATTGCCGCCGGAAGGAAGGCGGGCAGAACATCGGATGAGGAAATCACGGTCTTCAAAACGGTGGGAAACGCAGTACAGGACCTGGCTGCAGCTGCTTGCGTACTCGAAACCGCCCGGGAGCTCCAGCTGGGGATTGAAGTTGCGCTCTAGCCGCAATATGCTGCGCAATCGCCCGCGCGGCGCGCGTGCTTGCGCCACGTGTGCGAGGTGAAAGATCAAGGCCTCGTCATTCCCGAGAAGGCGGAAATACAGGGACTCGAGCTGGCGCGGAATGCAACTTCCCGTCCTTAAAAATAACATCGGCACTGCTTCGACAGGCTCGCCATGACGGCTTTAAACGATTGGTCGTTTGCGGGATAGAGCTTGCCTCAGTTCGAACATCCTGAGCTCAGCCGGACAGACATTTCCACCCGGCGGCACTAGGCTAAGTGCTGCTTCAGGACCTTTCCCAGCAGTTGCGCACCGGTTTTTAGCTCCTCTTCCTCATACAGTGCGAAGCTCAGGCGCATGTAGTCATTCAGCCCGTTGCACGAAGAGAACAATGTCCCGGGCAGAAACGCGACGTTTTGCTTCCTCGCTTCCTTCAACAATGTTCTTGCATCTACCCCGTTCGGCAGTTTTAACCAAAGGAAGAAGCCGCCTTCGGGCTCGAGGAATGTCACGCTTTCGGGAAAGTCTGCCCGGATCGCCGCCTGCAGCACAGCCAGCCGATGCGTGTAGACCGACTGCAGATATGCTATATTTTCAGCAAGCAGATTCATTTCTATAGCGCTTTTTATAACGCCCGACGTGAAAGGATTCAGTCCTCCTCCGCTGTCCACAAGCCCGCAACCAATCAGTCTCTGTAATAAGTCCGGGCTTCCCTGAGTCCAGCCGAGACGAAGTCCCGGCGCGAGAATTTTCGAAAAGGAGCCCAGCGACAGAACATTGCCCTCATCCGCATAGCAGGCCAGCGGCCGAGGCGGTGGCTGCGAATAGCTCAGCAAATGATAGACTTCATCGGCAACAATGCTGAAATTGTGCTTTCGACTCATGCGAATCAACCGTTCCCGTCGCGATTGTGGAAGGGTAAAGCTGGCCGGATTATGATAGGTCGGTATGGTGTACACAAGCACTGGAGAGTGGACAGCGAGCTTTGCTTCCAGGGCATCTACATCGAGACCGTCTTCATCGGTCGGTATAGAGACAATGTTCAAGTGATGGTCGGCGAATATGCGCAATGCCAGAAAGTAGCTCGGCTCCTCCACGAAAATCGTGTCGCCTGTCTTTGTAAACACCGTACAGATAAGATCCAATCCTTGAGATGCTCCGGCAGTGACAAAAAGGTGCTCCGGATTGACGGCCTCGCCGTATTTGTCTCCCAGGAATTGGGCCAGGGCCGCACGGAAATAGCCGTCCCCCTGTTCGGCTCCATAGGCCAATAGAGAAGAGTCCGGCTGATTCAATCGATGCTCTGCCGCTTTCCGTATCAGGCTTAACGGCAGCAGCGCCGGGCTGGGCTGACCGATGCCGAGATGGATCATGCCGGGCGGCAGGTTTAACTGGGTCGTCTGCAGTTGGACCATGGGTGAATTTCCTCTTATTACGGCTGAAGATGCGCGGGCGCGTTGCTTATCTCGTTTTTCAAAAAATTCTTTTTAGCAGCTGTTCTAAGGGGCTACAAGGAATTTTGCTGTTTTTTTCAATCCGCCTTTTTTGCCGCACGTTACTGCATAGAATATTCGAACACCTGGTATCTTCTGATGAGCGCGGCCGACGGGGGGAGCAGGTGTTTGGATCTAAACATTACGAAGGGATTCCGAAAAAACCAATATACCGTCAGTGCCTCGTTCCCACACTTCTGCGCGGGAACGAGGTAGATCATAATGAATCAAGAGCCGACTTGACCCTCATCCTAAATTTCCTTTCGTTGAGGAGGCGAATCTGCTATGGTCGCTTTACTGTAAAATCACATCTACGATATTCGATCAACGTTGACTGCAAACGGTCGAGCAGCGGCGCTCAGTGCGGGCTTCTGTTTCATTTTACTCCTGCTTATTGTTCGTGTGGATGAATTGCCCGATACGGTGAAGAACGAGTCGCTGTGCAGCACGGTAGACGTTCATGTTGGGGGGAGGCGACGAGTGGCAGGGTCAAACGCCCAGATCGTCGAGGGGGCTTGGAACGCCTTGTCCGCCTTGCAGGAGGACGTGAGTGTAAATCATAGGCCAGGGTCCTGCTGGTGCAGCGTTCCGACCCTGGAGAGGTGGTTCTGGAGCAAAGGCGTCAGAGTGGCGGGAAAGGTTGTGAACCGATCCTTGTCGCCCTTGCCCGAACGGACGGTGAGCTGTTTCATCTGGAAATCGATGTCTTTGACCCTGAGCCGGACGCCTTCCATGATGCGCAAGCCGCTGCCGTAAAGAAGCTTGGCGACCAGTTGGGCGGTTCCGTCCAGCAGGGAAATGACACTGGCGACTTCTTCGCGTGTCATGACCACGGGGACATCGATCTTTTTTGGGGCACGAATGGCATTAATTCGGCCCTCCATGGGCTGGTTGAGGACTCGCTTGTAAAGGAACACCAGGGCATTCATCGCCTGGTTCCGGGTGGCAGAGGCGACATTTGCGTTTACGGCCAGGTCGGTGAGGAACGCCTCGATTTTGGGCTCCGGCGGGAAGAGATCGTCGCGGGACCGCATCTTGTGGAAGCGGACGTAGCGAACAATCCAATCCACATAGGCTCGTTCGGTGTGAATCGAGTAGTGGTGCAGTCGGAGCACCTGTCGGACCTGATCGAGGAGTTTGGGCTGTTGATCCCTCTCTGAGTCACTCATGGAGTTTCCTTCATAAATGACGCTGTTAAAACGTTGATAATGGAAGTCGGGCAAATCTGCCCGAATACCCCTTTATTATCATATTATCAGGGCAAATGTACATGTTAATCAATGGTTCGACAGGCAGGAGGGATGAATGAAGCAACTACACGAGATCGATAGCTTCGGCGGAATCGACGCAGATACGGATACGCTGCTAGACGCATGTTTTGAGGATCATGAAGCATACCTGAAGTCAAAGGCCCACGAACGGTTCCTTGTGCTGGGCAGAAAGGGCAGCGGCAAGACAGCGATCTTTCGGAAGTTCATCTCTACTAGAAAACATGATATTTTCTCCTTCGGTCACACATTCACTGACTATCCTTGGCACCATCATGACAAGCAGGCAGCCATTGGCGTGCCGGAGGAGGAACGGTATGTCCACAGTTGGCGCTATCTGATTCTCATGTCTGTCACAAAGATCCTTCTCAACCAAGACCACTCACAGCCATGGTCGGAAGGAATGTTTGAGCAGATCCGAAAACTGGAGAAGTTCGTCATAGATTCTTACGGAACGAGAGACCCAGACGTTACTGAGATATTCTCCCCAGCGAAAACTCTCCGCTTCAAGTCTTCTTTCGAGATTCCCTTAACCAAACTCAAAGTCAGTCTCGAGGCTGGCGGCGTGCCAGTGGAGCACTTGCCTACGGTCATTCAAGATGTCAACAGAAGCCTTACGGAAGCTGTTGTTGCCACGCTCAATCCAGACTTCGATTACTATATCTGCTTCGATCAACTTGACCTCGGCTTCGATCCAGCCAACAACAACTACAAGAACCGACTGATCGGACTCATCCTTGCAGCACGAGACCTGAATATCAGAACGAAGGCCTTAGGTAAGAAACTCTCGGTACTGGTGTTCCTTAGGGACGATATATATCAGATGCTACG
>ENA-OSEO01005525-OSEO01005525.1-sediment-metagenome-genome-assembly--contig:-NODE-5525-length-12072-cov-28.989496_pt1 | contig 12072 bp, 12 predicted proteins | sample MGYA00237883_ERZ534232 | MGnify/ENA metagenome assembly ERZ534232
GCCGCGGCCCGGTGCGACGTCTGCCTGTCCGCCGGGGTCATGAGCTCAAAGCCGTCAATGACGATCAGGCCCGGATCCGCGCCGCCCTCCATGGATTCGATGAAATCAAGAAGCTGCCGGTCGGTGCCGGCTGTCCCCGCTTCCACCTGCACGGGAAGATTCGCGAGGATGCCGGTGGCGCGGGTGAGCTTGGGCCAGTCGCCACTCAGGAGCCTGCGGACCATTCTGTGCATGGGAATCCGGCTTTGGGCGGCCAGCATTCGGCGGCCGACCATGGGCTGATCGTGGCGGAGGGAGAAAATGCCAACCGGCCGGGACGTCTCCGCGGCGAACTGCATGGCCACGTTGAGCAGGAAATCGGTCTTCCCCATCAGGGGGCGGCCCGCCGCCAGGATGATGTCGCCGGGATGGATGCCGTCGACAAGGCGGTCGAGATCATAAAAGCCGGTGGGCACGCCGCCGGTGATCTGTCCGCTCTCGAAGGCCTTTTCGATGCGGGCAAATTCGTTCTCGACGAGATCACTCAATTTCTTCGGTCCGGATGAAACAGTCATGACGGGGTCGTGCTCCTGGAATACTGCCGTTTAATAAGGCGGATTTTTTCAGAAAAGCAGGTCGGAGGAAAAGGGAGGAATCCTGTTCTGCCTGCCCGGCTTCAGCCTGGTGGAGGGTGTCTGTTTCCGGGCGGCAATTTTTTCCTTCCAGCCAATATAGCTCTCCGGGAGAAAAAGGTCACCCCTCTTTCGGGACAGGATATTTTTTTTGAAACGGTCGGCGGGCGGGCCCGGGCGATCGGGGCAGAACTCTGCAATCTGGCGGAACGGATTCAAAGTAGAAGCGCCATTCACGTTGGCTGGCATCAGACATTGACCCGCTCCTGGTCGTTATAAGGGCGGAGTTCCGGGCGCAGGGCCTTTTTGGTCGCCAGGTCGATCGGGGCAGCCAAGGAGGTCCTCCAGATAGAACTGCACCCCGAAATAGCGCTCGGATGTGGCAGGATCGTCGAAGGCTACCAGAATATCAATATCACTGCTTCCGGTCGTGGTATCACGGACGATTGAGCCGGATAATGCCAGCCGGGTCACACCGAAACGGGCCTGCAACTCCGGCTTGCTGCGGCGCAGCAGTTCAAGGGCGCCCTGTCTGTTAACCGTTGTGTCCGAAATCCCTTTGGTTACATAGAATGTTTAAAAACTGCTCGAGACTATAACATCAGCCATGCGGCGTGCAATACAAGGTCATCAATGTAACCGCAGTAATAACGGCCGGTGCAGGTCGATTGAAGGATATAAACGAAGTATGCCATAAAAAAAGCCCGGCCATTGCTGGCCGGGCTGGAAACTGGCTCCCCTTGGTGAACGCACTCTGCAAGTATTTCACTGAACCAACGAAAGAAATGGTGACTACTATTCTTGTCGCACAAGCCCAGTCCAGAGATGGATTTTTAACGAGTTTCTTGTAATTAAAGACGAAAGGCAGGGCTTGAATGCCCTGCCTTTCATGCAAATTTTACCGGATCGTTATGTTTACTTTGTATGGATAACGATGATACCCAATTCTATTGGGCAGTCACCCTAATCCTTTCTGATTTGATATGTTTTGGTCTCGCCGGTGTCCATATCCCGAATCCTTATCGTTGTCGGCGGATCATGAAGGTATGGGTAGTTCTCCGGCTCCCCCCGCAATATGTAGCACAGGTAGGAATCCTCAAATCCAGGAGAATGGCAGCAGCCGGCTATGCCCAAGAGGATGGCAATGATCACGATATATTTCATCCCGACACCTCCATATCCTTGAATATTCTCGGCTTCTTGAAGTCCTTGTGATAGATATTCATGCTGAGAAGGAACTCCTGCTCCGATTCGGCCATCAGCGGCCCGAACTGGGCGATGATCAGCCCGTTGTCCTCGCGGTTGATCATCCCCCGCTGGGCTGATTTCCAGGCAATCACCCGGGCCTTCATGACATCCAGCAGCAGATCGACATTATTGTACCAGTACTCTGTTACGGCGAGCCCGGGAAGTTCATCCCTGCGGGCCTCGAATAAATCAAGCATCTGGAGCGGGCTCACCTCGCAGCACAGCCGCTCGACGGTCTGGCCTCCGACTTTCTGCGGCAGGGTCTGCTCGTAGAGATGGTCGTCGTCGATCAGGTAAAACGGCTTGGTTACCGTGCTGCCCGCCTCGAACTGGAAGGGGATCAGGCTGGTCCTGGTCAGCAGGTTGAACAGCACGGGCGACCTCTGGAAATAGGTGCTGTACAGGCCGAGCGAGACGTTCTTGATAACGATGTCGTACCGCTCAAGCTCCTGTGTGATAGCAAAAATCATGCGTGCCTCCTCCCCCTATACGGCAGGCTTGCACCAGGCGGCGTGCACAATTCCGGATTGTTCAGGTAAAGGCATAGCGACCTGGGGCTTTGTCGCCCTTACGTCCAACTGCTTATGGATGTAATTGAATTGTAGGATGAGCGGTAGGACAAATAGCGTCCAAGGTGGGTGGCAATTTTCGTACAGCTGGACCCGAATCTGCTCGTTTAACGCATTCAAGGCTGCGAACGAAACATGCTCTCATGGTTCGTAGACCAGTTTCCATCAGGCCGACAATCTGGCCATTCCCTCAGTTCAGGAGGATCAATGAGCTGTTTCATGCAAAATGCAAATTGAATTTGCGATTTGCATGATTCAGTCGCCCAGCATTCCCTGACCTTTGCATAGCAGTGCAATGTTTGCCGTGAACAACAAGGCATGTCTGGTTCATTGGCAGAGACCATTCCTTTCTTGTCCATTTTTCCATGTGGGACAGTATTCGACCAACCTCCTTTGCTATTATAGCATCAGGGAAAAGTCTCAAGAAAAAAGCAGGGAGGCCGTCATCATGGAGCAACTCGAAGAGATTGTTGAGGAAGTCAGAAGACAGTTTGACGGCAGGGACCCCGTTCATGACGCGCTGGAACGACTTGACCGGATGAGCACAACCGAGATGAAAGCCCTTGTTTTCATTTCGGCGAACAAGCTGGGCACTGCTCTCAAGGGAGGGGGGTACGATGACACCTTGGATTCATTGCTTCACATTTGCGGGGCGCTGGAAATTATTTTCGACGCCTATGACAATGCCGAGTTGACATTCGCAGCAAATACATTGGAGACAGGGTGCGCCTGAAGCAGATATTCATACCCTCTGGTAACCTTGATGAGGTAACATGATGAAGAATTTAATCTGTATGGATGACGGTTTTATGCCTAACATGACCCGGCATGCCAGTCTCAGAATGGGAAGCCGGCGGATTTCTCTTTCGGAGGTGGCGGTAGTCATGAGCTACGGCCGGAGTTTTCATGTCCGAGGCGCTGTCGTTTATGCCACGGGCCGCAGGGAGGTGGTATCCTGCCGGTACGACGGCATCGCAACCGACGGTATCAGGGGACTGCAGGTGGTCTGCGCGCCTGAAAATGATGAAGTGCTCACGGTCTACCGCAACAACGACTTCCGCAGCCTCCGGCTGCGCAACGCCCGATGGAATCCTGAAAAGGCCGGACGATAAATCAAGTTTCCGGCATGATGACAGGGAAAACAACCTGAGGGAAACGGGACGATGCAAAAACATGACGAGGAAATCCTCTATTCGGCGACCGATATCGTCAATTTCCTCGAATGTGAGCATCTGACCACGCTTGATCTCATTGACCTCGACACCCCGCTCCCCAGGACGGAAGATGACGACGAGGCCAAGTTGATCATGACCAAGGGGCTTGCCCATGAAGCGGATTTCGTAGAGGTGCTGAAAAGCCGCCACAGCGATTTCATGGATATCAGTCAGGAGGAGCAGAACCTCGACAACAAAGTGGAAGCCACCCTTGCCGCCATGTGTTCCGGCGCCGCGATCATCTACCAGGCCGCACTCAGGGACGGCTGTCTTGTCGGTCATGCCGACTTTCTCCGCCGTGTGCCCCAGCCGTCAGAGCTGGGAGACTTCAGCTACGAAGTGCTTGATACCAAGCTGGCCCGCACGACAAAAGCAAAATTTCTCGTCCAGCTCGCTTTCTATTCGGCTCTGGTTGCCCGGGTGCAGGGTGCAGCGCCTGCAATGATGCATGTTGTGCTTGGCGACAGGACGGAGCAGGGATTCCCGTATGCTGAGTACAGCAGATATTGCAGCACCCTCACCCATCGCTTTCTGGAACGCTCCGCTCAGAGGCCAAACGCCGATTCCTACCCCATCCCCTGCGAGCATTGCGATATCTGCAGGTGGCGCGGGCTGTGCGAAGAACAACGGCTTCATGACGATCACCTCTGCCAGGTGGCCAATATCACCAGAATCCAGATGAAAAAACTGCAAGCCGCCGGGGTATCGACCCTGGAAGCCTTGGGACAGCTCCCCCAAGGTACCAGGATTCCTAAAATGGCAACAGCCACCCTGGAAAAACTGGCCTGTCAGGGGGCGCTGCAGCTCAAGGCCCGCCAAACCGGGCAGAATCATCTGCAAATCCTCCCCCAGGAAGAACCAAAACGAGGATTCGGCCGGTTGCCGCGTCCATCGCAGGGCGATCTTTTTTTTGACATGGAAGGCGATCCATTGGAGGAGCATGGCCTTGAGTACCTCTTCGGTGTTTATTTCCTTGATAAGGGCAAGCCCTGCTACAAATCCTGGTGGGCCCACACCCGTGCCGAAGAAAAAAAGGCCTTTGAAGAGTTCATGGATTTTATCACGGCGCGCCTGAGACGGTATCCGGAGGCCCATATCTATCACTATGCCCACTACGAAGAAACCGCCGTCAAAAAGCTCATGTCACTGCACGGCACCCGTGAGGCCGAGGTTGACAACCTCCTGCGGGCGGAAAAACTGATCGACCTCTACAAGGTCGTCCGTGAAAGCATCCGGATTTCCGAGCCCGGCTATTCGATCAAAAATGTAGAGCATTTTTACCTCGACGACCGCACAGGCGAGGTGATCAGCGCCGGGGCAAGCCTCGTCTGGTACGAACGGTGGAGGGAGACCGGCGATCCACAACTGCTGAAGGATATTGAACACTATAACCGCGACGATGTCCGCTCGACCTTTGAGCTGCGGCAATGGCTGTTGACCCTGCGACCTGCGGACCTGCCCTGGGCCAATGAGCTGGACGGGCAGGAAGCACCCCCCGAGGTCGGCACATTAACCCCAAGCGAAATCCGGCTCATTCCCTACCGGGAGCGCCTGGTCGACCCGTTGCCGGCGGACCGGAGCCGCTGGACACAGGAGGAACATCTGCGGGAACTCACCTATCAGTTGCTGGATTTCCATCGCCGGGCCGACAAACCTGGCTGGTGGGCCATGTTCAACCACCGGGACATGACCGAAGAGGAGCTCATTGAGGATGTTGAATGTATTGGCGCTTTGACCCTGGATCCGGAGCATCCTCCCGGGCCAGGCAATGACTATACCTGTCTATTCCCCGAGCAGGAAACAAAGCTCAAGACTGGAGACAGGGCTCTTTGCATCGAGACCTCGAGGCGAATCAGTGACCTGACCGTGGATGAAGATGCCCGCCGCCTGACCTTCAATTACCGCGCCGGCCATGAACCACTGCCGGAACGGTTCAGCATTGGACCTGAGGGGCCGATATCCTCCAGAAAAATCACGGATGCCCTGTTCCGCTTTGCCGACAGCCTGATTGCCGAGGATGATAGATACCAGGCAATCAGGGCGATCCTGGCGCGCGCATTGCCCAACATCCGTGATCATGAACCCGAAAGCCCGATCATTGATGAATCACTGGATGTGCTACCCCAGATTTTCCATAAAATTGCCAATCTTGATAAAAGCTACGTCTTTATCCAGGGTCCGCCCGGGGCCGGCAAAACCTTTACCGGCAAGCATGTCATCGTTGACCTCCTCAAGAAGGGATACCGGGTCGGGGTTTCATCCAACAGCCACAAGGCCATCAACAATCTACTCCGCGGCGTCGAGCAGGTCGCCAAGGAGGATCATTTCAAATTCAGAGGGGTTAAGAAGAGTGCCCGGGACAAGCCTGACAGCCTGCTGGAGGGAAAATTGATTACAGATGTGTTCACCAATGGAGAGGTGAGCGCAGAAGATTATCAGCTGATCGCCGGGACTGCCTGGCTGCTGGCCCGTCCTGAGTTCGACCAGCATCTGGATTTTCTGTTTGTCGATGAAGCCGGTCAGGTTTCCCTGGCCAACCTTGTGGGCATGGGGGCCAGCGCAAGGAATATTGTCCTGCTGGGGGACCAGATGCAGTTGGGCCAACCTATCCAAGGCATCCACCCCGGCCGTTCAGGAGAATCGTCCCTCGAGTATCTCCTTGACGGCTGGGCAACCATCCCGCCGGAGCGCGGCATATTTCTCAAGACCACCTGGCGTATGCATCCCGATGTCTGCCGGTTCATTTCCGATGCAGTTTACGACGGCCGACTGGAACCTGAACCTCAGAACGCCATGCAGACCCTGCTGTTGAACAAAAAAGCCCACCCGGCTCTGGCTCCGACAGGCGTGCGGTTCCTGTCGGTCGATCACGATGCCTGCTCACAACGAAGTCAGGAGGAGGCTGACCTTGTCAGGGAGCTTATACACAGCCTGCTTGATCAGCACTACCGGGATAAACAGGGCAGAAAGCACAAGCTTACCCTCGACAACATAATGGTGGTTGCCCCCTACAACATGCAGGTCAACCTGCTGAAAAAAAATCTGCCCACAGGCGCAAGAGTAGGAACCGTGGATAAGTTCCAGGGCCAGGAGGCAGAGGTGGTCATCATCTCCATGGCCACCTCGAGCGGCGAATACCTGCCCCGCTACATCAGCTTCCTCTACAGCAAAAACCGGCTGAACGTGGCGATATCCCGGGCCAGATGCCTGGCCCTGCTCATTGCCAATCCAGCCCTGATGGCCATTAAATGCTCAAAACCGGAGGAAATGGCCCTGGTTAATACGTTGTGCTGGGTAAGGGAATATTCTTCCATCAAGGGCTCTTAATAGAGGAAATATTTTTATTGCGACTTCGCACTGCCACCAGTAAGGAATCAATTGAAGCACCATAAAAATACTGTCTGTTAGAGTAAAAATGAAATTGGTAGAATAAAGTGCGACGAAAAACTGTGAATTTTCATTTTGTCATAAATAGTTTTTGAAAACACAAAAAAATAAAAAAGGAGAGCATTATGAATACGAAAGATGATTTCTGGAGACAATTTTTAAATAAGGCTGAAGTTTCCATACCTCTATACAGAGGGGTTAAACCAAAAGCAAATAAACATTATTTATCAACCAAGCGAGAGTCATATCCCTTTTGTACAGTAGTAACAAAACATGAGGCATGGGTAGAGATTTGTTTCCAGGAAAAGACAGAAGCTGAATCGAACCAGAAGTTCGATCAGCTTTACGTTCGAAAAGAAAATATTGAACGAAATTTTGGTGAAAAATTGCGTTGGGAGCGATCGCCAGAAAAAAAGCGCAGTAAGATAATGAGCATGCCAATACCAATGGGATATTTGGATATGAACCAATGGGATGATTTAATCGGTCAACTTGTAGGCAAAATGTCGAAATTTATTGCAGCAACAGAGAGGATATGAACCGTACGCCTTTTCTGTGTTTTTTCGACTTATCTATTCTCCCTACAAGGTTTGAGGAAACAGCTGAAATCAGTAAAAAATACGTGGCGGTAAAAAATAAAAACCATCGAGGATGTCAATTTTCGTATAGCCTGGCCATTTCCCGGCATTCATGCCGCATCTGCTCCGCAAGCTCTGCTGGTTCGAGCACCCGGACGGCGCTGCCCCAGGAAAGGACCCAGCGCTTCAGTTCCAGCAGGTGGTTGACGGTAAGGGTAAGGATGATGGACCGGTCTTCCTGTTCTTCAATCTGCTGGCTCGGATGCCATTGACGTTCCCGGATGAACCGGGCGGCTGATCTGTCAAACCGGATGCGGACCGGAATGTCATCGTCAGTCCAATGAACGCCAAAGTGACTGCCCGTATGTTTGTGGAAATTAAAATCAGGAGGGATTCTGAACCGATCGGGCAGTTTCCTTGCCATCGTTACCCTGGCCAGGCTGAATGTCCTGACCTCGTTGCGCAGGTGGCAGTGCCCTACCACGTACCAGTCACCGTCAAAACGCACCCCATGGTACGGATCAATGCGTCTTGTAACAGGTTCCTTGCTCTGCCGTGACTGGTATACCATCTCTATGCTGTTCAGGCTGCGGAGGCAGGAAAAAACCGTCTGCCATACCTTCGGATCCAGCCGGGCCGTTGATGCGCTGAGGAAGCTGAAACGGCAGAAGTCATGGTGCGATTCGGCCAGAACCTTGTCCGGCAGGGAATCCTCGATTTTTTTGAAGACCGTGCGGAGATTGTCGTAGATCGGCGTCCCCTCGTACTGGGCCAGGACCTTTTCGGCCAGGTAGATGGCGAACAGGTCGCTTTCCCTGATGGCCAGGGCGGGCAGGTTGAAGTTCTTTTCCGTGTAATAGTACCCCCTTTTCTCGCAGGAATATTCTATGGGCGCGTCCAGCTGGTAGCGCATGTAGTCCAGGTCCCGCTGGACCGTCTTCCTGCTGACTTCCCATTCCTCGGCCAGGGTCCTGCAGTTCGGATACCTGCCCTCGCCGATCTTCCGGTCGATAAAGAGCAGCCTACTGTGCTGCGGCTTGTATTTGGACATCTCCTGCCCCTTTTGCTGGTTGGTCGTTATATGTCCTACCACTGAGAATATGATACTATGACGAAAAAGGCAAAAAATCAGTGGCAGAGGTTGCCGCTAGTCATGTATTTTATTCAAAAGCCGTTCACGACGGAATTTTTGTACAAGGCGAAATATGGACGAAGAGTTCATGGAAGAAGTTGACGGTTCGGAACCCCAAAATCAGGCAGCCGATGCCGACAGGCCCTACCAGGGGATACTCGATGACGACCCGGCTCTCGACATTATCCTCCTCAACGAGATGGAAAAAGAACACCGTCGCCCCTCCGGGCAGAAGAGCGGCTGCGCCGGGGTGCTTCTTGTATTCCTGGTGCCGACAGCCCTGCTCATCTATCTTGTCCGCCATTTCCTGATCTGATCCGCATCAATCCAGGCATGCAGAGCGTATGCTCTTGCCTTTTCCCCGTTTTTTTCTCAAAAAAATAACCGCAAAATCCTTCAGCTCCTAACAACATCCTGAAATAATTGTTCTTTCTCCCTGCATAACCCCTTTCTATGTGGGTCGGTATTTGTCCGACACCCGGCATTATCGTGTAGTTGTGGAAGTATTTTCGGAAACCGACGTCTGCCGCCCAACTGCTTAAAATATCGAATAATTTTGGATAATTATATGATGGTCATCATTTGTCCAACCCCATGCAGTATACTGGGCATCTGCGGAAAGGTGCGCCGGTGAAATTCGGAGCACTGCGCTGTTCGCCGGGACCGAAATACGAACCCGAAAAAATGACGGTAGCGGTCAACGGAAAAAAGTCAACGACTCGTGATGAGCAAAGGAGGCAGCAAAAACATATCTATCCGTTTTTCAAGCAATAAGCAGTAACCCTGCCGCCGCCGCAAAAGCGTATTGCGATTGCACATATATATGTGGGGCAGGATGTATTCCCCTGCCGGCGGAAAGATCACATTATCATGCAATGGAGCATGAAAAGGAGGAAACATGAACACACAGGTCGCGGAGTATCTCTCACAGGCGGAACTCGACGGGGCGCAGGAGTATCGGAACCTGGTCATGGTGCCGATCGTGTCCCGGTACAGGGACGGCGACAATTATCTTCTCCTGGACGATGCCCTGCAGCAGGATACCCTGAAGGTGATGGAGGTTGACCGGCAAGGGTCCGTACCTGACCTGAAGGTCGTTAACAAGTCCGGCAGCATGGTGCTGATTTTTGACGGTGAGGAACTGGTTGGCGCCAAGCAGAACCGGATCGTCAATACCACCATTCTTCTTGCCCCCGAATCGGAAACAACCATCCCGGTCAGCTGTGTCGAGCAGGGCCGCTGGGCCCACACCAGTGATCACTTCCACAGCGAGAAGCGGATGAGCCCGTCCTTCATGCGGAAAAACAAGTCGGAGCACGTGATGGCCAGCCTCAGGATGAATATGGGATTCAAGTCCAACCAGGGCAGGATCTGGAGCGAGATCCATGAGCGCCAGGCGCGGCGGGAGGCCCCATCACCCACCGGCAGGATGTCCGAACTGTACACCAAGGACCGGCCGCTGCTGGACGAATACCTGCAGCAATTCCGGCCGGTGGACAACCAGGTGGGAGCCCTGTTCCTTGTCAACGGCAAGGTTGCCGGCCTTGATGGTTTCGGCAGCCCCGAGATCATGGCCAGGGTCTTCCCCAAGCTCGTCGAAAGCTATGCCATCGATGCCCTGGATATGTACCGGCCCGGCAGTGCGGAGAAAACCAACGGCACTGACCCGGAGCTGTTCCTGCGCGGATGCCGAGAAGCGAAAAGCGAGGAGCGCCCCTCCGTGGCCCTGGGCACCGACTGCCGGCTGTCCTCGGACGACCGGATCGGCGCGGCCTTTGTCTTCCAGGACAGTGTGCTGCACCTGAGCCTCTTTGCCAGGGATTCGGGCGAGGAAATGGGCGGCAATACAGGGTCGCGGTTTGCCAGGATGTCCCACAGAAGGCGCTTCCGTTTTGAATAAGGGACAGGTGCGCAACATGTTCACAGTAAAGAGGAGTTTATGAAAAAAACAATTATGTGGCTGTCAGTTGTACTGGCACTCATGCCCCCGGTTTTGTGTTCGGGCGAGGATCTCGGGAATTTCAGTGCTAATCCCTATGACCCCAGATCCACCAGCAATCCCTACGGGGCGGGGAGCCCGTACAATCCTTACAGCATCAATAATCCCTATGGAACCTATGGCAGCCCGTACAGCAATAAGTCGGCCACAAACCCTTACGCGACGGACGCGCCGAAACTGTATGACAGCCAGGGGAACTATAAGGGAAAGCTGAGTGCCAACCCGTACGACCCCGAATCGGTATCCAATCCGTACGGCAGGTATGGAAGCCGCTATTCACCGGACAGCATCAACAATCCCTACGGCGCGGGGAGTCCCTACAGGTCCGACAGCCCCCATAACCCTTTTGGCACGGGCTTGAGAATAAAGGGCTCCGAATAGGTCATTGTCCGGCCTGTCAGCGGACAAGGATGGAGAATTGGATCAAGGCGGGACGAATGCCTGCTGGATCTCAAGTCAAAGACACTGCGGGTTGAAGACTAGGTGAAGAACAAGAGATGTATGAAAGGAGAGCAGAAACCGGAGGAGTTCATGGTGCGATCACAATGCGAGACATGCTCTGGATGGACGGTGTGCGAGTTGACCTACGAACAACTGTGCCGGAAATGGCGCGTGCTGGTCGGGGGCGCAATCACGGCTGGGTATGCCAGGCGGTACCGGCGGGAGGGGGAGCGCCTCGGGCTCCTCTGGGAGGAGGTCGTCCTGCCGTTCAAGTACTGTGCCAAGGGGGTGCTGACGCGCTTCTACATCGTCAAGGGACCAACCGACATTAGGCCGAGGAAGAATGTCCGCAACTGCCCGGAGTTTTCCGCCGCCGGGGAAAATATCGTCGAGTTCCCGGTGCCAAGCCCCTTGTGGACGATCTGCCAGCAGGAGACCCACGCCAGGAAAAAGGTCAAGGGCCAGCTCTTTCTTCCCGGCCTCTGCGAGAATTACACCTACTTCCGCATCCCCGCCCATGGCCGCATCGAACCGGAAATCATCGACGGCGGCACCTGCGACATCTGTGGCCGCGAGTTCTCCCGGGGCCTGGAAATCAGGGAGGTCACCCGCTTTTGCTGCAACAGGCATTACCTCCAGTGGTGGCGGAAAGAGCACCCGGATGAATTTCTGATATTTAATAAAAACTAACGAATTAGTTTGGAACAATAGATACATTTATATTTATTGATGATGCTGTTTTTAGTTGTTTTTTTAAATTTGTAATCACTGCTGTCTCACAATTTTGCCCACAATAAAATTTGCGGAGAAACAATAGGTTGAATGTCAGGCGGCTTGAACAGTTCGATAAAATTGCGTCTTTCAAAGAGATTCAGTTGTAGTAAGCGCAATAT
>ENA-OSEO01005528-OSEO01005528.1-sediment-metagenome-genome-assembly--contig:-NODE-5528-length-12065-cov-2.277945_pt1 | contig 12065 bp, 11 predicted proteins | sample MGYA00237883_ERZ534232 | MGnify/ENA metagenome assembly ERZ534232
AGGAGCGCCGTGGCGGCCAGTGCGAGGACCGAGCTCAGGATGAAGCCGCCCCTGAAGCCCAGGTTCTCTATGACGTATCCGCTCATCCCCGCGCCTATGATGGTGCCTATGAACTCTATGCCCTGAAAGAGACCCATGGCGCTGCCGCGCCTTTCGGCGTCGAAGAGGTTCACGATGAAGGTCATGGATATGGCGAAGAAGAGGGGCGCACCCAGCCCCATGATGGCCCGGACCACCACCAGAAACACAGGGGAATCCACGTTGATGGTGAGAACGTTACCGGCGACCGTTAGAAGAGCCCCGGCAACCATGGGTTTGTAGTAGCCGTACCGGGCACATAAGAAGCCGCTGGGCACCTCCAGGATCACCCTGCTCACCCAGTAGGCGGCGACGGCGTACCCGATCATGACGCCGGAGGCGCCTATGCGTTTGGCGAAGATGCTCATGAGGGGGTTTGTGATCTGGGTGGCCAGCATCATGAGGAGGGCGACGGCGCAGAGAAGATAGTACGTTGAGGAGTATCCTTTCAGGCTCATGACGCCGTATGTGGTCGTCCGGTCATTTAAATGCACCCTTCATTGACAATGCTTTTATTTATGTGTCCCTTTCAAAGTCACTGCATTCACGAAGTGGTAAGATGAGCGAAGAGGAAGTTCAGGTACAGGACAGCGAGATCAAGCTCTTCGGGGAGTACAGCTTCGAGGGCATCGAGGTCAGAGACATCGGCTTGAAGCGATACCTGAACCTGGACCCCGTCTACCTGCCCCACAGCGGCGGAAGACACGAGGCGAGGAGGTTCAGGAAGAGCACCCTCAACATCGTAGAGAGGTTCATCAACGGCCTCATGAAGCCGGGCTCCAGCGGAGGCGAGAAGAGCAGGGTAACCGACAGCGTCCGCACAGCCTTCAGGATCATAGCCCTCAAGACCGGCAGGAACCCCGTCGAGGTCCTCGTCCGCGCCGTGGAGAACTCGGCCCCCAACGAGGACACCACCAGGATAGGGTACGGTGGCGTCGTCTACAGGCTGGCCGTGGACATCAGCCCCCAGAGGCGCATCGACGTAGCCCTCCGGTTCTTGATCAAAGGCATCGTGGAGCAGGCCTTCAGCACCAGGAAGGCGCTGGAGGAGATCGTGGCCGACAACCTCATAGGCGCGGCTAACAACGACGGCAACAACTTCGCTGTCCGTAGGAAGCAGGAGATAGAGCGGGTAGCCCTATCCTCCAGGTAAACCTTTCCCTTATTCCTTTTACTGGGTGGCTGGCTCCGGCTGAACGGGGCCCGATGCACCCGCCTTGATTTAACGTATGCGAATCTCTCAGAGTAGGCTTCCCGCGGCGAAGCCCACGAGCCCCACCAGCATGAGGTACAGGACCCTGTTCTTCACCCTCCGGCTGTTCTCCCGGCTCGGGTCCCTCACGAGGCTCACGGCGCCGTGGACCAGGCCCAGGTCGGTCACGGCCACGAAGGGCACGTACCACAGGCTTACTAGGCCCAGGTACACGGGCACGGCGCTAGAGGCCACCGCGGCAGCGAAGAAGGCGGCGGCCACCTTGGACGCGGCCCCAGCGCCCCTGGACACGGCCACCGTCCTCACGCCCGCGCTTCTGTCCCCCTCGACATCGACGATGCCCTTGGCCACCTCCCTGCCCGTGTTGCTGAGGAACGCCATCAGGCTGAAGTAGAGGCTCACGGTGAGGCTCCCCGTGAGGACGCCGCCGTACACGAAGGGCAGGGCTATGCATGTGCTCACCATGAGGTTCCCCGGGAACCCGGTGCGTTTACCCCAGGCAGAGTACGCCATCATGACGACCCAGCTGAAACAGGCAACGGCGAGGGCGCTGTAGGAGACCATGTAGCTGGCCGCGAGCCCGACAAGGCTGAGGACACCCGTGAGGGTCAGAGCCTCGCCGGGGGTCACCCTGCCGCTCGGTATGGGCCGCCCGGGCTCGTTGACGGCGTCTATCTCCCTGTCATAGTAGTCGTTGACGGCCATGGACGCCCCGGTGAGGGCCCAGCCGGTGATGAACGCGTACAGCAGCGGCAGAGGCTCATCCAGGATGCGGGCTCCACCGGTGACAGCTGCGCCCACGATGATGGCGAACCCCAGCATCACCGAGTTCACCGGCCGAGTGATCTCCAGCAGGCTGCCCGCTTTACCCATGGGGATACGGTGAGGCTTCAACGTAATAAACCACGTGAAAAGCGTCGGGAGCCCTAAATGGCCGGAACAGATGCTGATGCTCCGGAAAAGACTAAAACCCTTCAGACACATGTTCTCTCCATACCCCGAGGGCGTACCCATGAGCTACTACGAGGAGCTGATAGGCAGGATGGCGGACAGTGGCGACGTGGCCGGCGTCCTCCACCTGGTCAAGTGGGTACAGCGGAACGAGGGCAAGAACGACAGGCTCGCGGAGCTCCTCACAGCCAAGGGGGACAAGCTGCGTGGCAGCGGCAAGGACGCAGAGGCTGCTCAACTGTACGTGGCCGCCATGGATGTCGCCCAGACAGATCTGGCCTCGGATGCGGCCTCAGGCAGGCTGAGCCAGCTCAGCGTTGGGGAGCCCAGGGCGGAGCCCGAGGAGAAGGCCGAGAAGGCCTGGGCGCCACCCCGGCGAGTGTTGAAGGTGGTCCCGGACACCGCCGAGAGCCACCTGATATACGCCCAGTTCTTCGCCAGGATCAACAAGCCCGCCCAGGCCGAGTACCACTTCGCCAGGGCCCTGGGCCACGAGAAGGACAACATAGCGGCTCACCTCCACTACGCGCAGCTCCTGGCGGACCAGAGGAGATACGATGAAGCTGAAGCCCAGTACATGGAGGCGCTGGAGGCCGAGCCAGGCGACCCCACCGTCCACAACAACCTGGGCATACTCTACTACAGTCAGAGGCGGCTGGACTCCGCCCTTGAACACTTCACGAGGGCTCTGGAGGCCGAGGAGGACGCCACGGTCCACAACAACATGGCCAACATCCTGGTGGACATGGGGGAGTGGGAGCGTGCCGAAGAGCACTACAGGAGGTCCCTGGACCTGGACACCCGGGACTATAACACCTGCAACAACTACGCCCTTTTCCTATGGAGCCGGGGCAGAGTCAAGGAGGCAGACGCCTGCTTCAGGAAGGCTCTCGAGATCGCCGGGGGGGACCCGGCCCTCCGCAGGAACTACGCCAAGTACCTTGTGGACTGCGGGAGGTTCAGGGAAGCCGAGGAGCAGTACAGGCATATCTCGGCCCTGGAGCCTGAGCGGGCCGAGACCCACATGAGGCACGGGATAGTGCTCTACAGGATGGATAAGCTCCAGGAGGCAGAGGCACAGTTCCGTAGGGCCATCCAGCTTGAGCCCGGGAACGCCGAGGCTCACCTCCACTACGCGTTGCTTCTGACCCACACAGGGAGCCTGGTTACGGCGGAGTCCCACTACACGAGGGCATTGACGCTGAACCCGGGCTCGGCCACAGGCAACCTGGTGTACGCCATCTTCCTGAGCAACCAGAGAAGGCCAGAGCAGAGCGAGGATTATTATAAGCGGGCCGTGGATTTGGCCCCCGAGGCCGCCGAGCCTCACCTATACTACGCCAGGACCCTGGCAGACCAGCAGAGGCACCGGGAGGCAGAGGCCCAGTTCAGGGCGGCCCTGGAGGCCGAGCCGGAGAACCCGGAGATACACCTCCACTACGCCCAGTTCCTGGCCAAGATGAACAGGCCCGCCCAGGCAGACACCCACTTCAGGAAGGCCCTTGAGCTGAAGCCTGACGACCCCAAGGCCCACTTCAGCTACGGGGTTCACCTGGCCACCCACGGCCTCCAGGACAGGGCCATGGAGCATTATGAGCGGGCCATGGAGCTGGACCCCCAGTACAGGGAGCTCATAAAGCATCTATCAGGCTAGATGTGTGTGATCGTCGTCACCTACACACCGCTATATACAGATCACAGAGATGGATTGGTAAACAAGGTGAATATTCTTGACCGTTGAACTAGAAGTGGTCCCCCAGGGAGTCCCTGATAAGAGCATCGAGGACATCGCCAGGGAGGCCACACCCAAGATAGCTATACTCGGCGTAGGCGGCGGCGGAAGCAACATCGTGACGTGGATGGACAAGAAGATCATAGGCGCCCGGACTGTAGCAATGAACACTGACGCGAAGCACCTGGCGACGAGCAAGGCCGACGAGAGGGTCATCATGGGCTACGGCCTCACAGGGGGCCTAGGCTGCGGAGGCTTCCCCGAGCAGGGGGCCAAGGCGGCTGAGGAGAGTGCCCTGGAGATCGAGAACTCTGTGGGTGACGCCAACCTCGTGTTCGTGGCGACCGCCCTGGGCGGCGGCACGGGCACAGGCGCGGCTCCGGTGGTTGCTAGGATCGCCCGCGAACTGGGGGCCCTAACCATAGGCGTGGTCACCATCCCCTTCGACGTGGAGGGGACCCGGGTGGGCAAGGCCAAGGAGGGTCTGAGGCAGCTGGTGGACGTCTGCGACAGCGTCGTGGTCATCGACAACAACAGGCTCAGGAAGGTGGCCGGGAAGCTCCCCGTCAGGGAGGCCTTCGCGGTGGCCAACGAGCGTGTGACCGACTTCATCAACAACATCACTGAGACCCTCAGCGTGCCGGGCATCATGAACCTGGACTTCGCGGACATCAAGGCCATAATGATGGGCGGAGGCGTCTGCGCCGTCGGGTTCGGCGAGGGCCACGGCGGGACCAAGGTGGAGGACGCGGTGACCAAGGCCATCGACAACCAGCTCCTGGACGTGGACGACGTGACCAAGGCTCAGGGGGCCCTCGTGCACGTGGAGGGCGGCGAGGACATGACCCTTGAGGACATCAACAGGGCCGGCGAGATGGTGCTTGAGAGTGTCAGCAAGGACGCCCGGGTGGTCTGGGGCAGCAAGATCAACCCCAACCTAGAGGGCAAGATAAGGGCCACCGTCGTGCTGGCGGGGGTGGACAGCCCCTTCCTCATGAGGCAGGAAAAGGGCGGCGTGATCGCTACCCCATCCAAGCCCAAGGTCATAAAGATAAAGAGCCAGAAGACCGTCGAGTAACCGTTTTTTCATTCCTTTAATCTTTTTCAAGACTCTTCGTAGGGACAGTCACCACCATGACTGAGCCCTTCTCCCCCGTCTTCACGTTGATGGAGCCGCCCACGGCCTCCACGGTCTTCTTGGCGAAGGCCAGCCCTAGACCGCTGTGGCCTTCCTTGGTGGTGTTGAATGGCTGGAAGATGCGGTCCATGGCGTGGGGTGGGATGCCCGGGCCGGTGTCCCTGACCTCCACCTTGGCTTGGTTCTGCAGCGCAGTGACCTTCACCTCCAGGGTTCCACCCGTGGGCATGGCCTCGACCGCGTTCCTGACCAAGTTCTCCAACACCCGGGTCATCTTCTCCTTAGGGACCTCGGTCACGAGGGCGCCCTCACTGTACACCGTCTTGACGCTGATGTTCCGCGGAACGTAGCCCGCCTCCACGACGGTCCTCACCACTGAGTTGACCTCGGAGAACGAGTCGCTCGTCATGGATGATGAGACCGTATCCCTTATCATGTCGGCCACCCTAGACGCGTTGTCCGCGCTCAAATCTATGCTCGTGGCCAGGTCGAGGAGCATCTCTGGCTGGTCTCTGAGGATGAAAGAGGCGTCCTTGATGGACCTGAGGGAGCCCTGGAGCTCGCCCAGTATCATGGCGTCTACCCTCTCAGCGTCGTCCAGCAGCCCCAGCGCGTAGTTGAGCCTCACGGCCTTCTCGCTCTGGGCCGCCACTGGGTTCCTGTCTATGGCCCGACTCATGGCGTAGGCCACATGGGGGCTCAGGGCCTCCAGGAGCTTTCTGTCGTCCTCGGTGAAGTCGCCCAGCTCCAGGCTCTCCACGTTGAGAACGGCCACGGCCTCCCCGTCCAGTACCACGGGGACGGCCAGTTCGCTCATGGAGTTGACGGAGCCCTTGAAGTAGTCACCGCACCCGCGGACGTCGTTAACGAGTGTGCTGCGCCTCTCCCGCGCCGTCTTCACGGTTATGCCCGGCCCATCCATGGGCAGAGACAGGTCCAGGCGGGGGGCTCCCCGCACGTCAAGGACCTTGACGTAGTCGCCCTCCACCACGTGGAACGAGAGAGTCTGGTACTCGAAGATGCCCGTCATGATGTCCAGGGCGGCCGTGGCGATGGTCCTGAGGTCCGTGAGGCCGCCCAGCTTCGCGGCCTGCTGGTGCAGTACCTCCAGCCTCTCCTCCATCCGCTTCCTCCTGGTGACGTCCCTGAAGTAGCAGAGGTGCGCCTCCTGGCCTAGGTAGTTGATGTGGGTGGAGGAGACCTCGGCCACCCTTATGGCTCCTACCCCGGTCCTGAACTGGACCTCGAAGAAGGGTGCCTCCCTCTTCTTCCTCTCGGTGGCCTTCAGCTTGGTCAGGAGCTCCTTCTCGCTGTCTATGACGCACTCCAGTATGCTTCGCCCAGCTAGGCTGTCGTCGCCGTCGCACATCATCTTGGCAGCGGCGGCGTTGGCGAAGGCCACTGTTGTTCCAGTGAGTATGATTATGCCGTCCCGGCTCTCATCCACCACCTTGTGGTACAGCTGCTCGGCCCAGTACTTCTCCACGTTCTGCCGCACGCGCCTGGCCAGCACCTGGTAGTGGCTGGGTTCAGACTCCTTCTTCAGGTAGTCGTCCACACCAGCCTCGAAGGCCGACTGGGCCACTTCCTCGCTGCCCTGCCCCGTGTACAGGATGAAGGGGACCTCGCTCCTCTCCCGGACCTTCTGGGCCAGCTCGACGCCGCTCATGGTGAGCATCCTGTAGTCGCTCACTATGCAGTCGTAGCTGTTCTTGGAGGCGAGCTTCACGGCCTCGTCGGGGTCGGAGACCGAGTCGATGACGACGTCCTTGTCGATCTCCTCCAGGAAGAGCTTAGTGAACTCCAGCTGGTTCTCCTCGTCGTCGACGTGGAGAATCCGCATGGGCTTCCTCTGATTCACCTTACCCCCCTTCATCTACTCCCCCGCTTATCCTGAATCCTTTGTGTGATAGGTAATGATAGATACTTTAAATGTTTAAAACATATCTCTACTATATATAACCATCATTAGGATTGGCCCAATTTACATGGGGTTTAGAGGCGTTTTCAATGAAAAGTTGATAGGTTATCACATTGTCGCTGTGGTGGAGGATGCTGATGGTGAACTGGGAAACGAGAGATAATATCCCACATTGTTGGGACATTACCATGTTGAACAAAACATCCGGCTCATATTCTACATAAAATAAAATAATACCAGAAACATAGAGACAGGCGATGAAAAAGCAGCCCCGCATCATACCCGCCGTGATAGCCTCCGACCAGGGCGAGTTCGACGCGAGCCTCCGCAAGGTCGTGGCCTTCGCACCCCTCATACAGCTGGACGTGATGGACGGCGTTTTCGTGCCAAACAGGTCCCTGGACTTCTGCCTCAGGCTCCCGGAGGGGCCCCACTACCAGGTCCACCTCATGGTGGCCGACGTTCACAGGTACCTGGAACGCTTCAGGGGCGGCGCAGGCACCCTGATAATCCACGCCGAGAGCCTGAAGGACGTGGAGACAGAGGTGAGAGAGCTGAAGACGCCCGGCGTGAGCCTCTTCCTCGCCCTCAACCCCGAGACACCCGTCGAGAGTGTAGCGGCCGTGGTAGGGGAGCTGGACGGCGTCATGGTCATGACGGTGAACCCCGGAAAGTACGGCAGCAGGTTCCTGCCGGGGTGCCTGGACAAGGTGGGGGAGCTGAAAGCCCTCCGGCGGAGCCTCACAGTGGAGGTGGACGGAGGCATGGTCCCGGAGACCGTGAGGCTGGCCAAGATGAGGGGCGTGGACCTCTTCACCTCGGGCTCCTACATCATGAAGAGCCCCGACCCCTTCAAGGCCTACCGGGAGCTGGAGGAGGCCGCAGAGGGTTAGAGACTGGGCGGCTCTAAGAAGGGCGGTGAAGCTGAGTGAGCGGCGGCGGGCTCCCGGTTGTGGTTGAGGGCAAACGCGTTAACCTGAAAGTCTATAGGCGCATATTCGCCCCGGTCCAGAGGGTCGTGGACGGCGAGACCTACATACTGTACAGCGACACAGGCAAGGAGAAGGAGATCAGCTACAGAAACGCCGACTACTATGGCCTGGACAACCCACATAACAGGGTCCGGCTCTTCAAGCTCGCCAAGGCCATAAACTGCCTCAGATGCGTGGACTCGAGCCCAAACGAGAAAGAGTGCACAGTCATCATATGCCTTACCAGGGAGCTCAGCGACGCCTACACGGATGAGACGGTGTGGACCCCCTTCGACCCGGCGCAGCTGGAGCCTCTTGAGGAGAGGCTTAGAAAGATGCACAGGAAGAACGAGTGGAGCCGCAGGGTCAGGGGCTGAGGCGCTTCACGACCAGTTCCAGGAACTCTGCCAGCCGGTCCTTGGGCAGCTTGACGCCGCTGGCCCTCTGGTGTCCTCCTCCGAAGCCGCCCAGGGCCTGGCCCAGCTCCTTGGAGATGTCCCCCAGGTGCTCCTTGAGGTCCCGCTCGCCGCGGAGGCTCACGTTCATGTATTCACCGTTCTGCTTGTAGCTGACGCCCACGTCCACCCCCAGAGTGTCCATGAGCAGGTTAGCCATCGCCCCGGTGCTGTGGTCCCCCACCGTCTCCATGACGGCCACCCTGCCCCTCACCGTCGCAGCCCCACGTATGGCCTCCTTTACGGTGGCCAATTCCTCAAGGTACTTCACAGCCGTCTCGACGGCCCCCGGTATCCTGTGAGGGTAGCTGTACCGGCTGAGCTCGTCGATGATGATTCTTTTAAAGTCAAGGGTCTGGTCCTTACCGAGGGCGTGGGTCAGTATCTGGGCCTCGTGCTGCACGAACTTGCGGTCCATCTTTCCCATGAGCTCGGAGGCGATGGGCCCATCCTCGAACATGTCGCTGATGGCCGCGTAGGCTGCCAGGCGGGCGGCCTCCCGGCCAAGCTGTTCCCTGTACTTGTCGTAGACGAGGACTGCGGCGCAGTCCCTGGTGTCCATGGTGACCGAGACCCCCAGCCCCCTCAGCTCCTCGATGAAGGCTTGGTCCATCTGGTGGTGGTCGATGATGGTGACCTCCGCGAAGCCCCTTATGCGCCGCAGCTCGGGCTCCAGGGCCTCCCTGATGTTGAGGTCGCAGATGGTGAGGCTGGTGACTGGGGGCTGGACCTTCGATAGAGCATTCTCCAGGTTATCGTAGTTAGCTAGGTAGACCTCGCAGCCGGTGAGCCTCTTCAGGAGGGCTCCGCATGTGAGGCCGTCGACGTCGTCTCCGTGGACGATAGCGTAGCTCGTCATTTGTCGTTCTCCGGTGGAATCCACATATATGGTTAGAGCTTACTAAAAAAGGGCTAGTATCCCCGCCCGGGGTCGCACACGTGGAGGAGGGGCTCCCCCCTGACGTACCGCTCCAAGTTCTCGGCGAACATCTCCACGACCCTGTCGCCTATGTGGGGGCTGCTGTGGCTGTCGTGGGGGACCAGGAACACGTTTTCGATGGACCACAGAGGGTGCTCCCGGGGGAGGGGCTCTGCCTCGAAGGCGTCGATGTAGGCTCCGGATATCCAGTGCTCCTCCAGCGCCCTTATGAGGCTGGGCTCGTGGGTTATCCTGCCCCTGGCCACGTTGATGAAGTAGGCCGTCTCCTTCATGGCCTTGAACTCCCGCTCCCCCAGCAGGTGCTCCGTCTCGGGGGTTAGGGGGGCCGCCACGACCACGTAGTCTGCTTTACCCAGCTGCGAGGTTAGATCAGAGACGGGGAATATGTGGTCAACGTTGTAGAGGGGCTCAGGCCGCCTCTTGGTGCCTATCACGTTCATTCCCAGGGCCTTGCAGATGCTGGCCACCCTGGAGCCTATGTTGCCGACGCCTATGAGCAGGACGGTGCGGCCGTTGAGCTCGTCGTTCCGGAGCTGCCTCCAGACGCGGCCCGCCTGGTCGATGCGCCTCTGCTTCAGCCTCTTGGCGTGGTCCAGCATGGCGGCCACCACGCTCTCCGCGATGGGTATGGTGTGGAGGCCGGGGGCGTTGGTGAGGGCCACCCTGCCAGCCTTGATCTCTGGGGTGATGTTGTCGCTGAACCCCGTGCTGCAGAGCTGGACCCAGCGGAGGCTGGGGGTGAAGAACCGCTGGTAGTCCTCCCAGTCCAGCTCCCCTGGGTAGTGGGTGCGGTTGCCGCCCTCTGCCAGGACCACCTCGAATCCCATGCCGTCCCTGACCTTGTGGGCCGGGACCTCATGGAGTTCCACCTTCGGGCTGATGTCCTGCAGCCTCTTCAAGTGCTTCTCGGTGAGCCAGTTGCCGTCGGGTCGGGGGTCTTGGAGGCCCCTGGGTACGCCGCTCACGGCCAGCTTGATGGTCATAACTAAGCCACGGCGTTGATCACGTAAAAAGTGTTAGGATTACGGGGGTATCCTGCCGGGGGGCATGGCGGCGACCCTCGCATCGCTCCACTCCATGTAGGATTCGACGACGCGCAGGCCCACGATGATGACAGTGAAGTAGATGAAGGCCCTGAGGTCCATGACTATGTGGCTCGTGGTGCCCTCGGCGGTCACCGTGAACGAGGTGAGCCCAAGGGAGCCCAGGTCGCCCACTCCCAGCAGCGCCACCATGAAGACGAGGCTGGCCACGTTCAGGGCAACCGATATGAGTAGGCTCACTCGGCTGGCCTTGCCGATGAAGCCCTTCACCAGGGTCAGGGCTGCCGTGAAGGCGCCCAGGATCATTATCTGTTTGATTACCTCCTGGATATCGACGCCGGACTGGGCCAGCAGCTCGGCTATGTCCGCCGGGATGATGGAGGGAAGCACGTAGGGTACGCCCACGAACAGGATCAACGTGATCAGGGCCGCGGCCACCGCTCTGGGCCTCTCGTTTCCGCTCAACCTAGCTGCCTCCCGAAGCCGTAACGGTGTTGCCGAAGCTGATGAGGTCGTAGAGGGTCGTGACCTTGATGTCGGTCACCCAGCTTAGATCGGGGTCACCCATGTGCTGCTGGAACTGGCCCGCCGGTATCCTCAGCTCCAGGTCCACGGGCGCAGCGCCCCCGGCCGGGATGGTGACTGTGGCCGAGTCGGTTGCTAGGACCTGGTCCCCCTCAGCCACCATGCTGATGGAGACGGTGATGGTGGCCTCCAGGAATCCAACGTTCCTCGGGTGGAGGGTGAAGGGTATTACGACAGGGTCACCCATCGTGGGCTCTAACCCCTGCTCACCAGAGGGCAGAGCAGAACTGTACACGCCTATCAGGGTATGCATTCCTAGGACGAAGGCGGCCAAGCCCGCGAGCTCGACCACCGTTATGAGCAACCCAAGAGCCTTCGAAGCATTCATGATTTTTAGTCAAACCATTTTACCGGCCGATCAGTATAAATAACGTGGTATCGGGCCTCCCAGCCCGTGTCACTGTTATGGATGTTCCTTTGGTAAACCTTTTTTAAAAGAGCCCTACCTACGAGTCCATGGGCATCTGCTACCACTGCGGCAGGGAACTGGAGCACCCCCTCCGGTGCCCCTACTGCAACCTGAGCTTCTGCGAGGACCACATAGGGCAGAGGGCCCACAACTGCATTGCCCTGTCGAACCGTTTGAGCGTGTACACAGAGGAGGCTCAGAGGAGCGCCTCACCCTACGCGGAGTCCGTGGAGACCCCATCCGTCAGGCCCAGGGCCAACGGCGTGAGGCGCAGCAAGGGCCTCATGGGGCTGGGCGTGGGGGTGACGAGGCGCAAGGTGGCCCTCGTGGCCGTCGCCCTGGCCGTCAGCCTGGGCAGCGTGGCCATGTTCAACCTCCTGTACCAGGAGCCGGAGGCACCGGGTGCAGGGCCGGTGTTCCCCACCAGCCCCGAGACCCTGGCCCTCCAGGAGTACGTCCTGGGGCTCATAAACGCGGAGAGGGAGAAGGCGGAGCTGGAGCCCCTGGCGCTGGACACCAACCCCATAGCGCAGAGCTACGCAGAGGAGATGCTGAGCACAGGGGAGTTCAAGCACAACCCCGACCTGCCGAGCACCATGGGGGAGAACATCAAGTACCATAGCAGCAGG
>ENA-OSEO01005530-OSEO01005530.1-sediment-metagenome-genome-assembly--contig:-NODE-5530-length-12060-cov-3.003171_pt1 | contig 12060 bp, 6 predicted proteins | sample MGYA00237883_ERZ534232 | MGnify/ENA metagenome assembly ERZ534232
CGCAAAAGCCGTGCGCGTAGCTGAAAGACCATACATTCCGCCTTTAGAGAACATTCGGAGAACATATGCGGGACGAAGATAGAACCTGTGAAATGCGTGTTCACGGAATTCTCTCAACTCTTGCATTGTCATCGTTGGAATCTCAAAGATGGGAGTAGCCGTATCATACTTGTCGAAGTCAGTTACCTTTACCCAGCCCATCTTATGCACATAATCAGCCATAGGAGTTCCAGGATAAGGCGTAGCAATGTAATACCCTATATCGTCTGGGTCTAGTTCTTCAACAAGCTTTATGGTTTGCTTTGCTGACTCTTTTGTTTCGCCTGGAAACCCAAAAACTACGCTTGCGATAGTCATCAGCCCAATTTCTTTTGCCATTTTGAATGCTTTCTTTGTTTTAGTCGCCGTGAATCCCTTTCCCATGGCATCAATAACCTGCTGCGAGCCTGCTTCAACACCGAACCACACTGCGATGCATCCAGCGTCTTTCATTTTCTGAAGCAAATCCTTTGTAACCATGTCCACGCGGGTGCCGCAGTCCCATGTTAACTTAAGTTTTCGTTTATGAAGTTCGTTGCATATCTCTTCGACTCGGGCTTGGTCTACAGTGAATGCGTCGTCATAAAAAGTGAACTTGTCCACGTTGGAGGTGATCTTGCGGTCCAGGCGCTCGATCATGGCCTTGATCTGGGCCGTGACGATGGTGTGGAAACCGTCTTCGCCGTGGGTGGATGAGGTCTGGCGGGAAAGCCTTTTGCCGCCCATGGGCAAAAAGTAGGGCACGTCCTTGCCGGGCATGGGCCGGAAGGGAAGGCATTCCTGCCCCTCGGGAGCCAGTATCCGCTCCACTAGGGCCGGCCTTTCCAGGGCGTCGAAGTCCACCGACTCCTTGGTGAGGCCTATCTCCTTGTTGGCGGCGATCATCACCGGACAGCGATAGGTCTCGGCCAGGTTGAAGGCGTGTATGGTAAGCGTGTAGCTGTCCCGGGCATCCGTGGGGGACAAAACGATGACCGGCAGGCCGCCGCTGTTGCCCCAGCGCAGAAACTGAATATCACCTTCGGCTCCACGGGTGGCATACCCGGTGGAAGGCCCCAGGCGCTGCACGTCCACGATCACCAAGGGTATCTCCGAGCCGATGGCAAAAGAAATGTTCTCGCTGTAAAGGCTCATGCCCGGACCCGAGGTGGCGGTCATGGGCTTGTAACCGGCCATGGAGGCGCCTATGCAATAACCCATGGACGCTATCTCGTCCTCGCCCTGAATCACATAACCGCCCGCCGGCGGCAAAAGCTGCAACATGGTGTTGAAGATGCTGGTGGCCGGAGTTATGGGGTATCCCGCGAAAAAGCGGCACCCGGCATGCAAAGCGCCCCAGCCGATGGCTTCATTCCCTTCTAAAAGGCTTAAACGCATCTTGATTGCTCTCCTTGAGTTTTTCCTGGGCTTAAAATAAAAGAAGAGCTAAAAGTAAGCTCTGCTTAATGCCTATTATATTCTACACTTTATGAGGGCGTTTGTCTTTGTGCTTAAGAGGTATCTCTCTGTAAGCCGCAGGCCGGCCTGCAAGCTTATCCTGACCCGTAGGGGCAACGGCTTGATGGGTCGGCTCTGTTTTCCCGGCGCATGTTTAACAGAGTTAACGTCAAAATACAACAGTTTTTGCTTGGGTTATGTTATTAATTGATAAGGAAAACAGTTTGCTATCCGCCGCTTGCCGGCCCCGCCGTAAAAGTGACCTGGCGCCCAAGCGGCCGTAACCCAAGGCAAAGCCGGGTTTTGCCGCCCAAAAGTATTCGGCCGGATTGTTTGCTTACCCGCATGACCGGGACCACTGAAGGAGAGAGACTGACGTGGAAAAATTAATCATCACCGCCGCCCTGATAGGCTCGGCGCCCACGCGCGAGCAGAACCCCCATCTCCCTTACTCCCCCGCGGAGATAGCCGAGGAGGCCCTGCGCAGTTGGCGGGCCGGAGCCTCGGTGGTGCACGTGCATGTGCGCGAGGCCAAGACCGGCAAGCCCGCCTTTGCCAAGGAGCTTTTCGCCGAGGTGGTGGACAGGATACGGTCCGAGAGCGATCTGTTGATAAACCTCACCACCAGCTCCTTCAGCCTGACCGGCCCGGACGTGAACGAAAAGCGCCTCATGCCCTTGGAACTGAAGCCGGACCTCTGCTCCCTGGACGTGGGCAGCTGCAATTTCCGGGGAGGCGTCTTCATAAACCCGGTGGAGTGGGGGGATACCGCGGCCAAGCGCATGCGCGAAGCCGGGATCAAGCCCGAGATGGAGCTTTTTGACCTGGGGCATCTCAGTCAGGCCCGGGATATGGTGGAGCGCGGGCTTATCGCGCCGCCGCCTTGGTTCCAGATCTGCCTGGGGGTGCAGTGGGGGGCTGCGGCGGACCTGGAGACCCTGTTGGCCTTTGTCTCCCGCCTGCCCAAAGGATCCCAATGGTCGGTTTTGGGCGTGGGGCCGCATCAGCTTCCGCTCACAACCCATGCCATGCTCCTGGGCGGGCACGTGCGGGTGGGGTTCGAGGACAACCTCTATTTCGCCCGGGGGGTGAAGGCCAAAAGCAACGCCGAGTTCGTGGAACGGGCAGTGGCCCTGGCTCGCCTGCTGCAAAGGGAGGTGGCCTCCTGCACCGAGGCCCGCGCCCTGCTGGGGCTGACCCCGCGGGGCTAAGGCGCCCCCAGCCAGTATGCCAAGTTTTCTGTTCGGGGCCGGAATTATCTCGGGCCAGGCCCTTTATTGGTCGCGGGTCTACCTCCCTTAAGCTTGCTTAGGTAAGTTTCAGGTTCCCGGTGATACCCCGCGGCTTGCCGCGGGTGGTTCATTTCTTCGGACGGCATTTCGCCCAGATTTGGCTGGCCACCGGCGGACACCCCACCACCTTTTTGTCTTGCGCGGCCATGGGCAGGCGGCAGCAGCAATTGCCCACGTAGATGGTTCCCGGGGGCAGCCCGCTTACCCCCTTGCCCAGGGCGAGGTGCAAGGGCCCCGAACGCTCCAGGGCAGGGCGGAGCCGGTGATGGTAGCGCTCCAGGAAAAGGTAGAGGGTGTTCTGGCAGGCGCTGCACGATTCTTTGTCATGCACCACCACGCCGGGGTAGCGGAAGGAAATCTTTTCCGGAGGCCGGTTGAAGGCGGCGGCCCATTTTATAAAATCCGCCGGCGTGCATATTAGATCCGCCGGGGAAAAACCACGGGCCGCGGCGGCCAGGCGCAAGTGGGCCACCTGCGCCGGGTCCAGCCCCATCAGCCGACAACTCGTCCAGTCCGCGGCCAGGGCGTCTTGGCTTACCACCACCAGGCCCGCCCCCTTGGGCCGGCCCGCCCCCGGGCCCAGGCCCTCCATGCCGATGATCCCGTCGATGATGGCCATGTGGGGGTAAAGCACCTTGGCCATGTCCGCGATGGCCAGATCCAACTCCTTTTCCTGGCCCGACAGGATGCCCTCAGGCGCGTGGATCTGGTGAAAGGCCACCTTCTGCCTGCGCCAGAGCAGGCCTTTCATGTTTTTCACGGACAAGGTCACGCCGGTGTGCATGTGGGTCTTCATCACCGGCACAGAGACCACGAAATCATAGCTCTGCCAGAACCAGCTGACCTTGATCCGGTCCACCAACCTTGCCTGGGGTATGGTGAGAATCTGATAAGGCTGCGCGTCAAAATCCAGCAGGGGGACCTGGCGGGCTGCGGCCATCTGCTTCAATCCGCAGACCTCGAAGGCCTCTCCCACCCTGACGCCGGTGATGGGGCTTTCCCCCACGGCCACCTGGGCGGCGCCCAGGTCCCGGAAATAGTCAATGGCCGCGGCCACCACCTCCGGATGGGTGGTGGCGCCGGCTAAGTAGGGGAGCATGCGGGCGGCATTGGGCTTGAGCAGGACTTTCCGGCCGGCCACCGGGGGAGGCTCAAGCCCCCGCAGGGCCTCCATGGTGGTACGGTAGGCATCTTCTCCCCTGGCTATGGAAACTGAATAGGTGGACATTGGTTCCTTAATATGGGTTCAAGGCAAATTCCGCCATAACGGCCGTGAGTTAACCCGCCGGCCAAATCAAGCCAGGGGTTTATCTTTAACCGCCGGATACCCTGGAGGGCCGGCCTCGCGGTTTAATAGCCAAACCAAAACGCCCAAAAAGGCCCCGGCGAGATCAAACCTCCAATCGGGCAGCAGGAAAAAAAGGCCGCCGGCCAGCAGGGCCAGCCGGGAGGCCATGCCCAGGTATGTGCGGAAATACCCGATGAAACCGGCCGAAATCAGCAAGATGGCCAAGAGTCCCCGGACAAAGGACAGCCCGGTCTGCCAAAGGGGGCCGATAAGGATCAGGCTGGGGTCCAGGGCGAAGGAAAAGGGCAAGAGAAAGGCGGCAAAGGAAAGCTTCAAGCCCAGCTTGGCCGTGTATACCCAGTTGGCGTCGGCCATGCCGGCCGCTATGTAAACGGCGCCGCAGACCGGCGGGGTGACGGCGGAGAGGATGGCCAGATAAAAAACGAACAGATGGGCCGCCAGGGGAGGAACCCCCAGCTCCGCCAGGACCGGCCCCCCCACCACCACTGCCACGATATAGGCGGCGGTGGTGGGAACCTCCATGCCCAGAAGGAGGCTGGTCAGGCCCGTAAGGAACAGGGCCAAGAGAATGTTGTCCGAGGTCACGGAAAGGATGCTGTTGGTGAACTTGACCCCCACTCCGGTGAGGGCGATCACCGCTATGATTATCTGGGCGCAGGTGCAGATGCTGGCGATCACCGAGGCCTGGCGCGCCCCGGACAGGATCGCCTGACGGTACTTGCGCCAAAGGGACTTGGGCTCCCAGCGCCAATTGGTATCGAAAAGACCCAGGGGAAGCGTGCTCAAAAGCGCCCAGAAGGCCGCATATTGCGGCGTGTATTGGTTGAGCAGCCAAAAACCCAGCACGGCGAAGGGGATCAAAAAGAAGCTGCTGGCCTGGGCCGTTTCCCCCCAGCCCGGCAGGCTTTTCTCGTCCATGCCGGTATAGCGCGCCTTGCCGGCATAGAAATGTATGCCGAGGCCCACGGCCAGAAAATAGAGCAAGGCCGGCAGAAAGGCCGCGGCCGCCACTTCGAGATAGGGTATCTGAATCAGCTCGGCCATGACAAAGGCGCCGGCGCCCATGATGGGGGGCATGATCTGGCCGCCGGTGGAGGCCACCGCCTCCACTGCCGCGGCCAGCTCCGGCCTATAACCCAGCCGCTTCATCATGGGGATGGTGAAGGCGCCGGTGGAGGCCACGTTGGCGCTGGCCGAGCCGGAAATGGAGCCGAACAGGGCCGAGGAGATGGTGGCCACCTTGGCGGGCCCGCCCCGGTAGCGCCCGGCCAGGCGGATGGCTATCTTCATGAAGCCGGTGCCGCCGCCGGTGTTGACGATGAAGGCGCCCAAAAAGACGAAGACGGCGATGATGTTGGAGCTTACCCCCAGAAGCTGTCCCCACAGGCCGCCGGTGGTGAGGAACAAGGCGGAGGTCACGGTTTCCAGGCTGTATTCGGGGTGGCTGTATCCGCCGGGGAGCAGGTGGCCGAAAAGGGCGTAAAGCAAGAACAAAAGGGCCATCACCGGCAGGGCGGGGCGCACCGCCCTGCGCGCCATCTCCAGGACGATGAAGACCAGAACCAGACCCATGGCCACCTGGAGCCAGCCTTCGGCAGTGCCGAATTGCTCCACGATGGCCAGATAGTTCACAAAGACATAGGCGCAGATGCCCACCCCGGCCGCGGCCAAAAGCGCGTCGATTGCCCACCGGACCGGGCTTTTTTTCTGGGCCGCGCCTAGGAAGATGAGGATCATGGCCAGGCCCAGATGGGCCGAGCGTTCGCGCATGCTGGGCAAAAAGGCATAGACCGGCAGAAAAAGATGGAAGACCACGAATATTATGGAGATCGTAAGCACGAACAGGCCGTGGCCGCGGTCGCTCATCTTAGACCCTCCTGGGAAAGGCGCGCCCGCAAAGAACCTCCTTGCGGGCGCTTGCTTTAAGCGAACCGGGCGGCTACTTCATGCTGTCGGCCACTTTGAAGTTGATTTCTTGGTAGTACTTCAGGGCGCCGGGATGGAGCTTGGCCCCCAAGAGGTTGATTTCCTCCATCTTTAAAAGCTTCATGGCAGGATGGGCCTTTTCCCACACGGGCCGGTTCTGCCAGAAGGCCTTGGTGATTTGGTAGGCCACCTTCTCCGGCAGGTCGGCCTTGGTGTAGAGCCCCACCAGCACGCTGATGGTCTTTACGTCCTTGTCCACGCCCTTGTAAGTACCGGCCGGGATGACATAGCGGGCGAAATTGGAGGCGACCTTGGCGTAGTCCGCATCAGGCAGCTCCAAAAGGCGGACGGGCATGGTAGCGGCTATCTCGGTCACCAGGGCGGCCGGCGGCGAGCTGGCCGTGGAGAAGCCCACCGCACGGCGGTTTTTCACCGCCTGTACGCCCTCGTTCAAATCCACGGTCTGGAGCTGGACCTTTTTCAGGATGCCCATAACTTCCAGGACCTGCTGGGTGAATCTGGCGCCGGCCGAGCCCGCCCCGCCCGGGATGAACTTCTTGCCGGCCAGATCGCGCAGGGTCTTAACGCCGCTCTCCTGGGTCACCACCCAGTGCATCACCAGGCCCGGGACCGGCCAAAGCGACCTGATTTGGTCATAGCCCTTTTCCGTGAACTTGCCCTTGCCCTTTAAGGCGTTTAATACCAGGGTGGGGGGTGAGGTGAACAGGAAGTTGCTGCGTTTTAAGCTGTCCTTCACATTCACCATGGAGCCGGGGCTGCTCTCCACCGTCACCTTGACCGCAGGCGCGCCTTTCATGATGGCATTGGCCATGCCCACCGCAAAGGCGTAGTAGGTGGAGGTCTGGCGGGCGCTCTTTAGGGCCAGGTTGGTCTCGGCCCCTGCGAAGCTGGCCAGACAAAGCGCAAGCAAGATTGCCAAGACGGTAGTGATCATTCTTTGCATATGGTTCCTCCCTCCCGTTTGGAAAACCCTCCCTTTGCCGGCGTCCGGCAGCGCCAAGCTTTGCGCCCCGGAGGCTGCCATTATTTCCCTATAATATCCTAACTCTAATCAATTAACATTTGTTGGGGGGATAATTGGTATAAAATACGTAGAAAATATACGTATTATTTCAAGCTTGCCAGTGAGGTGCGCAGGTTCTTGCTTTTGCCCTTCAGGCCCAGCTTGCGGCGTATGGCTCGGCGGTGGGTCTCCACGCTTCGCACCGATATGCAGAGGATTTCCGCGATTTCCTTGCTGGGCTTTCCCTGCTTGACCAAATCGGCCACCTCGAATTCACGGGGGGTCAGGCCCAAGGATGGCGAGCGCAGGGTCTTGCCGAAGGAGGAGAACAAATCGCCAAGGTTGGCCAAGGCCACCTCCAGGCAGGTCCTTTGCTCGCTGGAAAGAGGGCCGAGGCGCAGCCTCTCCAGGTAGGGCATGACCAGGCTCTTCAGGTTCAGGATGATGTTATCCTCCATGTCCTCTTTGTCCTGGTGCCGCTGGGCCAAAAGGACTTTTAGCGCGTCGTTCAGCCTCTCCAATTCGAGCGATTGGTCCATGAGCTCCTGGATGAGCTTTTCGCGGTCCTCCTCGCTCAGCCGTTGGTCGGTGATCTCCTCCAGGGTGCAGAGCGCGCCTTTAATTTGGTTGTCTTCGGCCGAAAAGGGCGCGCAGTTGAGGGAAATTATGGCAATGCTTCCGTCCGGTTTTTCGATTTGCCGTTCAACGCCGAATATGGGCAGCCCGGTTTTCTTGATCGCCAAAAAGGGCAACCGGCCGGGATCGAAAAGGCGGGAGAGCTGATCCCCAAAAGCCGCCTGGCCGGTCGGGCCGGTTTCCGCCTGGCCGAAGATCTCCCGTGCCCGGCGGTTGGTCATGGTCACCCTGCCCCCGGGGTCCACCAGCACCACCCCCACGGGCAGCGATTTCAGCAGCTCACCTGCCTTATAGTTTTCCTTGCCCCGCGGCATGGCCCTCTATACCAAAATTTATGACCTAAAGAATGCTATACGTGATGGCGCAGGGGAAACGCCAGACGGTAGGGGTTTCCCCCGTATCCTTCTGTTTGCAACTCGATATTATTTGTAGCGCAGTTTTTCCGCCGGACACAAGCCTCTTTGGTTCAGTGCTTGAAAAGATAACGAGGCGGGCCTTTTGCCTAAAACCCTCTCCCGGGGTGGCGGGCCATGGCCTGGCCTGCCAGGTTATGGTATTAAAGGCGGACGCGGCATATCTTCCTGACGTTGAGCATCGTCGTCCGCGGTGAACGCAAAAGAAGGTTGGCAAAAGGTGGCACCGCCCTCCAAACGACCTTTTTTTTATGCCTGGCTTTTGCTCCTCCTTTGCCTGAGCAACGTGATGGTGGCAAACGGAGTGATGCATGCCTTTGGGGTAATCCTGGTGGCCCTGCTTAAGGTCTACGGGCTGAGCCGGGCGGAGCTTTCCGGCATTTTTTCCTTGTTTATGCTCGTATATTTCGGCAGCGGCGTATTGGTAGGCCCTTTGCTTGATCGGCTCGGGCCCCGCAAGGTTATCCCCCTGGGGGCGCTTTTGACGGGGTTGGGGCTTTTGGCCTGTAGCCGAATCTCATCCCCCTTCCAGCTCTATTTCACCTATGGCCTTGTCACCTCTCTGGGGGCATGCTGCGTGGGCTGGATTCCCAATTCGCTGGTGATCTCCAACTGGTTTGTGCGCCGCCGTGGCATGGCGGTGGGGTTGGTCATGTGCGGCAACGGGCTGGGCATCTTGATTTTCATTCCCCTTACCCAATTCATCATCGAGCAGACCGGGTGGCGCGGTGCCTTTTTGACCATAGCCGCGCTGGTGGTTTTGCTGGCCGTTCCCTTAAACGCCCTTTTCCAGTGCGCCCGGCCCTCGGACAAGAACTTGGCCCCGGACGGCGACGACCCTCAAGGCTGCATTAACCCCCGAAAACCGAAAGAAACCGCCGTTCATTATCCGATGCTGTGGACCTTGGCCGAAGCCCTACGCAGCCGCAGCTTCTGGTTGATGGGCGCGGCTTTTTTCTGCAATCCTTTCGCCACCTTTGCCATCGTGCTCCATCAGGTGGCCCTGGTGGTGGAAAAAGGATTCGAGCCCATGTACGCAGCATCCATAATCGGGGCGCTGGGAATTTTTACCACCGGCGGGCGGTTTGTGAGCGGGATGCTTTCCGACTACGTCGGGCGGGAAAAGGCCTATACCCTGTTCACGGCTCTCAACGCCCTAGCGGTACTTTCCTTGCTTTTCCTGAATCAGGAGCGCGTCTTTTTGCTTCCCGTGTATGTGGTCCTCATGGGGATGGGCATGGGCGTGGGGGGAGCCATGTTCCCCACCATGGTCGCCGATCTATTCCCCGGCCCCAACCTGGGGCGGATCATGGGCATCTGCGCCGCGTTCGGAGGGGTCGGGGCCGGTTTCGGCTCCTGGCTGGCCGGGTATCTGCATGATCTTACCGGCACCTATGCCTCGGGCCTGTATTGCATTGAGATCGCCCTGGCCGGAGCGGTGGTGGCGGTCTGGCTCGCCGCACCACGGCGCGCCCGCATTCGCCGCTGAGAAAACCAACCTAAACCCTGCTGGCTAACTTTGCCGCTTGACAATAAGGTGGTCTCTGGCCAACTATCCCATAGACCTGGGCTGCAAGTTGGCGAGGCGAAGACTATGAGATACTTAAAAAGGCGCCTGGAGAATTAACCAGATGCAGGATATACGCCCCGTAATCTCCCCTTCCTGGCCTCGGATCAGCCTGGCCGTTGCGCTTTATGCAGCCTTGGCGGCTCTGCTTTTGTGGCGCTGGGACTGCTCCTATATCAGCTCCGACGGGGCGGTCTGCGGGCTTTTGGGCATCGCCGCCCTGCACGGCCGCTGGCCGCTTTTTTTCTTCGGCCAGAATTTCATGGGCGCCCTGGACGGCTATCTGGCCGCGCCCATATACGCCCTGTTTGGCCCCTCCACCCTTACCCTGAACATCTGGCCGCCGGTCCTTTATCTGGCCACCGTGGCCGTGCTTCATGCCTGCCTGCGCCGGCTGTTCAATCCGGTGGCGGCGCTGGCTGGCCTGGCCTATCTGTGCCTGCCCACCGCGGTGGGCATCTTTCACCCGGGCAATCCCCAGAACCATTACGCCCTGGGCCACTTTTTGGGGGCCCTGGTGATACTTATCACCTTCCGTCTGCGGGCCGCCAAGTCGTGGGGACTGGCCCTGCCTTTCTTCTGGGGCTTAATTGCCGGCCTCGGGATGTGGACCAATTTCCTGACCGGGGTGGTCATCCTGCCCTGCGCCGTGTTTTTGCTGGCCAGTCGCCTTAGGTCCTGCCGTCCACTTCCGGTTTTGATTGCCGCGGCCGGCCTGGCCCTGGGGGCGGGTCCCCTGCTTTACTACAACCTGACCCACGGCCTGGTCCATACCGGCCAGGCCCAGTACTTCGCCTGGCATTACGGGGCCGAGCACATAAAGCTTTTGTTTAAAAACGCCCTGCCGCTTCTTTTGGGCTTCAATACTCCGGCGGCCAAGGGAAGCGCCCAGCCCGGGTCTTATTTGTTCGTTTTGTATTTGCTGGCGTTGCTCCTGTTAATCGTCGCGGGCCTGGTGCTGATAAAAAAAGCCTGGCGGGAAAAAGAGCCGCTTTTCACTTTGCCGCTTCTGGTGGTGCTTTCCAGCCTTTTGGCTGCGGTCTTCAGCATTTACGGCCGGGGCCTGAAGGACTGGGACGTACGCTACCTCCTGCCGGTCTACCTGGGCCTGCCCTTTTTTTGGGCCGCTTTGGTGGAGGCCTTTACCAGAAATACGGCGTGGGCTGCCCTGCCGCTCTGCCTTTTGCTGGCGGCGGGCCATCTGTCGGCCTATCCTGGTTTTTTGGACGGGTTTTATTTTTGCCATGGCAAGGGCTGGCGCATCACCGATGAGCCGGGTATCAGGGATTACGTCAAGTATTTGCGCCAGGCCGGCTTTGGCCACTATTACCTGCTGGACCCGGACAAGCCGGCCTTTCTGGCGGCCGAGTCGCCCCAGATGGCCAATCCCTGGGAGGAGAAGAGGCAGTACGCCGCGGTGGCGGTGGACGCCGCCTTGAACCCGGCCTTTGCCTTTGACCTAAGGAGCAGCCTGAGCCTGTTGGGCGTCTCCGGCAAGAACCTGGACAGCCGGATTTTCCATTCCTTTGCCGAGCCGCAGGGTGCGGCCGGGCTGGCTTCCCGCCAGGGCTGGCGCTGCCAGGAACTTGGCGGCCGGGATTTGGGAAACTTATTATTTGACGGCGACCTGACAACCGGTTTTCGGATCGGCCGGGAAGGCGACGGTTTGGCGCTGGATTTGGGCCGGGAGCAGACCCTGGCCGGTCTTTGCCTGGTGCAGAAGGATAGCCGGGAGACCCCCAGCGGCCTGGTCCTGGAGCTGGCCGGGCAAGACGGGCAGTTTCGGAAGGTGCGCGAGGAGGCCAATTATATGGGGCCCTGTTACTGGTCCGGCCCGCATCTTTTTATAAAACTCCGCTATCCCCGGGTGGAGTGCTATTTCCCGCCCCAGCCGGTGCGTTTCGCGCGTTTGCGGCACTTGGGCAAGATATACCCCAACCGGCCCTGGCAGGTGCGGGAGATATTGGCCTTCGGCCCCGGAGCGGAGCCCTCGCCCGCCTCTTGGGCCGAAACGGGCCGGCTTTTGAGCAAGCACCTTTTGGCGCGCGGGGTGAAAAGGCTTTATGCCGACGCCTGGCCCTCGGCCTATGTGGCCCATCGCCTGGGAGGGCGGGTGGCCACGGTGCCCGCCAATCTGTTTACCGATGATTACGGCCGCCGGCAGCCGCCGCTGGACCAGCCGCCTTGGCTGGACCCCGGTTCGGGCGGCGTGGTGGTGGTGGAAAACAGGCAGGCGGAGATAACCTCCCGGGCCTTGGCCAACTGGGGAGTGGATTTCGAGACCCTGCAGGCCGGCCGCCTGACCCTGTTTGCGCTCAAGGGCCTGGCCCGGCGCGGGGCCCTGCCCCTAAAGGCGGTCAGCTCGCCCGCAGACCCCGAGGCGGCCCGCCAACTGGCCCGGGGCCGTCCCGCCGCCG
>ENA-OSEO01005532-OSEO01005532.1-sediment-metagenome-genome-assembly--contig:-NODE-5532-length-12056-cov-4.040905_pt1 | contig 12056 bp, 17 predicted proteins | sample MGYA00237883_ERZ534232 | MGnify/ENA metagenome assembly ERZ534232
TGGCGAAAGACATGACCCCCATCCCCGGCCCCATCCTTTTCATGGCAAACCGCCAGATCAGGAGCATGATGGCGATGGGAAGGACCCAGGAAAGGATGCTACTCAGGAACTTACTCTCATAATGTCCCGAGTAATCAACTTTGTGTTCATCCAGATCTTTGACCAGATTGGGATCATCCACCCGAATTGTCGTGAAGCGCTGACCCGCCTTCTCATCTTTTTCTTTCAGCGTTCCCGTGATATTCTCCGGGCCGACGGTTAATTTATCCACGGCGCCTTGGGCCACCAATTGCTTAAATTGGCTGTAGGGAATGGTCTCAACTTTGAGAGAAAAGAAGTACTGCTGCAGGTAGCTGATGAGAAGGAAGGCGATCAGGAAGTACCAGATACTGAAATGGGCCTTGGGGGGCAAGCCATCCTTCTTTTTCTGGGGGCTCTGGAGACCGAAAAAGGAACGAAACTTCTCTTTTAACTCTTCCATTGGTTCTTTTTTTCCATTGGGCGGCATAGTAATTTTCCTGTTTTATTCTGCGATAACGCGCCGTATTATCTTTGTTTGAAATCCAAGGCGCTTCAATCAGACTCCCGAATGATCACTGCCGATAAAACGTACAATTGTTCAAATTGGATTAACCGTCAGACTGTTATTCAAAAGCTCTTGGACGACAACCGGAAAAGCGATTAGGCAAATACCGGCGCGACGCCGGAGACGCTTGTCATTTAAAAATATAATGTTCGCATATTCTGCGGTAGTGATAGCCGTATATTGATAGAGTTATTGCCAACGGCATCAGTCTGGGCTTGCGGGTCAGTGTCCAGAGCATCAGGCGCCAGTATCGAAAACGCTCTTTCCCCAAAACCCCGAGCCGGAAAGCTGATCGGAAGATGGAAAGGAACCGCTGAGTATCTATGTGCCCGTTGATTTCAGGCGCCTTTAGTTCCTTAAGTAAAGTTCTGACCCGCCGGTAGTAGTTTTGAGGCGAATAAATCTGTTTCATAATCGATCGATACCCGTCCAGAAGTGGCTCCATGCCCATTCGGGGAATGATATTGGTGGTTCCATCGACATTATCTCCGGAAAAGGTATCGACCACCCGATTTTCCCGTTGAAGCCGGTCAAAGAGACGTGTTCCCGGGGGGGCCTGGAGCATTCCGACCATTGCGGTTACGATTCCGCTTTTCTGAATGAACTCGACTTGCCGTTGGAAAATAGAAGGCGTATCGCTGTCGAAGCCGACAATAAAGCCGCCCATCACCTGTAATCCTGAACGGTGGATAATCGCGACACTTTCAAGGAGATCCCGGTTTTTATTCTGGGTCTTATGACATTCCGTAAGACTGACCTCATCGGGCGACTCGATGCCGATAAAAACGGAATCGAATCCGGCCGTTACCATCATCTCCAAAAGTTCAGGGTCATCGGCGAGATTGATGGAGGCTTCCGTGAAAAAAACACATCCCTTTTTATCTTTGCGCCATTCGATCAGGGCCGGAAGTAAATGTGTTTTAAGGTAGCCCTTATTTCCAATAAAATTGTCATCAACAAAAAATATGCTGCTGCGCCAGCCGGAAGCATAAATACGGTCCAGTTCAGAGATGATTTGCCGAGGTGTTTTCAAGCGCGACCGGTGACCGAATAACGCCGTCACATTGCAAAATTCGCAGTTGAAGGGGCATCCTCTGGAAAACTGAATGTTCATGGACGCATATCGTTTCACTTTTACAAGATCCCACGAGGGCGTCGGGGAGTCGCGAAGATCGCAGAAACACGAAGCCCTGTAAACTTTTTTGGGTTGTCCGTTGCGTAAGTCCGACAAAAAGGCAGGCAGTGTGAGTTCCGCTTCGTCGAGCACGAGATAATCCACGTCTTTGAATTCATCGGGTTCAGCAGTAAAAAGAGGCCCTCCGGCAACGACTTTTAAATTCGACGCGTTACAACGGGCGATGATTTGTTTGGCCGATTTCCGCTGAACCGCCATGCCGCCGATAAAGGCCATATCCGCCCATAAAAGGTCTTTATCCGTAAGGCTATCCACATTTACGTCCACAAGGCGCTTGGGCCATTCCTCTGGTAACAGGGCCGCAACAGTAAGCAACCCAAGCGGCGGGAAAGCCGCCTTCTTTCCGATAAAACTTAAAGCGTACGTGAAAGACCAAAACGTATCTGGAAATTTTGGGTAAATCAGGAGAACGTTCATATCAGCATGCTCCTTTCCTCCGCATTAATATGGAGAAAATTAGTTTCTTTTTTTCCTTACGGAATTGACAGCCTCTATTCCTTCAGGATCTGAAACCTTAAAAATTTGAATTTTCAATCGAACCTTCTTGGCATAGACACACCTCCTATTTCTTTTTTATCATATTTTGCTCTTCGGTGTGTCCACTATTTTGGGGTAGCCCCACATTTCCATGTGTCACTGGAGTGGGATACCCAACTGTCAACAATTCATATTTTATGGTGACGGCCACCCCATGATCGGCACCGTGCTGATGCTGTTCTTTGGGCTACCCTCGATAACCCGGTCGCTATAAGCCACGTAAACAAGCATTCTCGGCCTCGAGCTGATCTTTCTTTGTTTTGACTTCTGAAAGCGCCTTGCGAAGCTCGCTCGTCCGCCCCTCCACCTGCTGTTCGATATGCATACCAGGACCTCTTAGATCAAAATTATAATTAAACGATATTTGTTCTCGTTCCTCGGCAGTTTTCGCATCGCTCATTTTGGCGCGATATTCGGTGTGGCCACTATTTTGGGGTAGACCCAGTTTCTACAACCATAATTTTCTAAACAATTTAGGAGGGTTTGTCTATGGGGTAAAAATCTTATTTGTATTGGTGGATAAACCCATACATAGGGAATTATCCTATCTTTAATCTGAACGCTGTCAATCGGAAAATCAAATATTGCGTTAACTTGGAGATAGTGCACGATTTTGAAGCCTCTAAAAACCGGCGTTTTATCTTCCCAATCATTCGACTATCGCACGCAATTTCAGGAAATTTCGATCCACTTTCCACCCGGGGTTAAATCGACTACTTCTTGCTGGATCTTTTCCGATGGGACATCCGTTTTGTTAAATAACTTGAATATGCCATATAAATATCTGGGGTCTTTGGTCCGTTCGTTTAGATCGTGGTTGAAATCAATTTGTTGTTGGTCTGTTTTTGACATTTCGATATGATTTTTGTCCTTTTATATATGATAATCACCGGCTGCTTCAGGTTGGTAATGGATTTCCTTAATTTTTAGCCTCTTTATACCAGATGGTGCATTCCACTCGATCATATCCCCAACTCTATATCCCAATAGGGCAGTCCCGATGGGAGCCAAAATGGATATTTTATTTTTACTTATATCCGCATCTTCAGGGAATACAAGGGTATATTTTGTTTCCTCTCCCGTATCCAGATCTTCAACAGAAAATTCGGAGTTCATGGTGATCACATTTTTAGGTACCTTTTCCGGCGCGATGACACCGCAGTCAGCCAGTGCGGTTTGCAGTTCATTCAGGTATTTTTGATCTCGAATATTGATATCATAGGATTCTTCAATAAGTCTTTCCAATCGTATCAGATCGAATTCTGTGATAAAAATTGTTCTTTTTTCCATGTCTAAAAAGTTCCCCTAAAGTTAAGCTTTTTTTTGCAAATGCCGTCTTCGGAACTTACGCTGCCTTTTGAGGCCATTTCGGCGAAAAAGGTAAACACTTGGTTCCTCTGTCCATTGGGTTCTTGACAATCGTGAGCAACATCTTGAAGGGTTTTACGGCATTTACGGAATGAGGCACATCCGCGGGCATCACGACGACTTCTCCAGACTTGGCAATCATTTCCTTGCCCCCAATCGTCAAAGCCACCTCACCGTCCACGACCTGGACCATAGCATCGCCGGACGTGGTGCGGGTGCTCAATCCTTCTCCTTGATCAAAGGCAAAGAGGGTCATGCTCAATGCATTGTTCTCGACGAAAGTGCGGCTTATGACTCTTCCTTTTTGATAATCTACGAGGCCCGCAAGGACGTGGGGTTCTGAAAATGGGATATTTTTGATAAGATCCTTTCCATTCATTTTTCCCTCCACTTCTGCGGGGAAAAAGGACTTAACGCTTCGTTCCTCCGCAATATTTTTTTTACATACCCTTAAGCAAAACGCTCGTACATTCGCCTCGCCCTTCATGCGGTGCGAAGGATTCCGTCAAGCATCTCGGAATTGCGGAAGGTCGTATAGCCCATGTCATCAAGGGGATAATCCCAGGTTCCGCTCTGATGAATAATATTCCCGCCGAATCCCGTTTTAAAGCGGTACAGTCCAAAGTACGGGTGAGTTTCGTCTTTCCCGGGTGAAACCGCCCCCAAATCATAGTTCAGGCACCCTTTTGACCGAGCAATCTGCATTCCCGTCCATTGGGTTAAATAAGGTGCCATCAAATTCCGTTTCTCATTAGAAGAGGCGCCAAAAAGATAGGTTGCCGTCTGGCCCGAGATCACGATAATGGCCCCAGCGAGCAAATCCCGACCGTGCTTTGCGAGAAGGAACAAAACCTTTGCTGAATCGGGAGCCGAGGATTCTGAAGGGAAAAGCGCTGCGAAGTGCTTGTATTCGCAGAGTTGAAAATGGTTGCGCTCTGCTGTCTGCCGATGGAGTTCGTAGAAGGCCGGGAGTAAATCCGGAGAGGCTTGGAACACCTTAACCCCTCTTCTTTGAGCCAACCGGATATTGTACCGCGTCTTGGACTTCATTCCGGACATGAATTGTTCTTCACTACGGCGCAGATCAAGCACGAGTCTATCAGTAAAAGTGAGATCAACCATCGCCTTTCGAATATTCCAGCACTTCGTGCCGAAATTCATACGCAACTCCTGTAATCGCACTTCAGGACGCTCGAATAATTGGCGCTGGAAACCACCAGTGACTGAATGATCTGCATACTGTGATTTCCAAGGGAGATCATACCGGATGAAGGCTACCGAGGGATGCAAATGTCTCTTTACCTCACCAGATAGTGCCTCCAGGAAAAGTCCGTACTGATCCAGTTCAGGACTGAATTCAGGGCCCTGTGGAACGTAGGCTACAGCGATCCCGGGCAATACGGTCCTCGTCAGAACAAGGAAATCACCATCTGAGCCCGAAGACGTGAAATCGAAAGCGAGCGGCGTCCAACCAAGGTGAGACTTGACGGTGCTCCAGAATCCCGTCTGGAAGACGATATCCGTAGGGAGAAGCCTCCCCGCTTCCTTTTGTCTCAAACGTATCTTAATGTTATCTCGGTCCATTGCTTATAAACTCAACTTTTCAAATTGGTGAATAGTTATCCAAACAAAAAATATCTCTATAGGCCTATTAAAAAGATAAGTTGAATGGCCCTTTCTTTTGATAATGTGGATTTGAAATAATTCACAATAAGATCAAAAAAGAAGAGACCCTAATGGCTCATGGGGAGGATTTCTCACAAACTCAAGCCGAAATTCGGGTCCATGTGCAAATTGACCGTTACTTACTTTTGTTGATCGCTCGCCAGCCACCAAGTGGCGAGCAGATCGGCCGGTAAATTTTACTCATGTCCCGGGCCTGCTCGATGACGTAGAACAATTTTGGGTCAATGCGCCGAACGTCTGGGAGTATCCATTTCAGATCTCGGCGCCGGCAGGCGATATAAAGCTCACTGACCGGTCCCCGCATGCCCTCGCCCTGAAACACGGTGACCGGTTGACCCTTTTCTCTCAAATACGTTGCGATGACGGGACCTTTGTCTGGAGTGATAATCCTGAGGATTTTGGTTCCAAAGGCCAGCTTTCGCTCTACAAGAATCCCCACCACATTGCCGGTGGCAAAACCGAATGCATAAAAAATGACCAGCAGTGGTTTTTCCGTGATCTGATTGATTACCGTGCTGGCGACGGTCACCCAGATGATGATTTCAAAAATGGCCAGACAAAATGCAATGGCGATTCGTCCTTGAACCGTGACGATCGTTCGAACGGTGCCGATGGACACGTCACAGATCCTGGCAAAAAAAATGATGACCCCTGTCAGGAGAATATTTTGATCGATCATATTTTATATTATCTTTCCATCAAGCTTGTTGATTGCCAGAGAGTATACAGCCTTTTAGTCAATATATTTCAGTCCCATGCCATACCGGACAGGATCACCTTCCGCGATGTCGGAATATGCGGGTAGCCGACCATCCGTACAATGAGAATGGTTCTGGCCCTATATTCACCGGTCGTTTCGATATAGAAACCTTCGCTTGAAAAATTGTGCATAAACCCATCCGACGCACGGGTAGTGCCACTACTAGTGAATGGTCGGCAGGTGATGGCTGCCTCAGTGAGATTTCGCAGGGCGGCTCGGTCAATCATCCTCTCTCCATTATGTCTTCCATGTTGCTCATCAAGCAGACTGTCTATCCGATCATATTTGTCACAGAAGATATGATGTTCAGGGCCTTGCATATTTGTGCTTATTTTTTTCCAGAACTCGATTTAGCCATCCAAAACACTGATAACCAGGACGATGATACCGGTCGACCTGGTTGACTCCACCCGGTGAAGTGACATTTTTCGTCAATTCAATCCATTCGACGAAACATTCCGCACCGCACCAGCACCATGCTATGATTCAATGATGGATGGTATCTGGAGGTTTCAGTATCAGGATGCAACGCCTTATAAATTATTCGATATATCCACTTGCCTCAAGGCGCCAATCTTCTTGTCATAGAGAATTCTACTTTTCACATAGCCACATTCATTTTGGCTTCAAGTCAAGCACGCTGTTGTAGGTTCCGAAAACATTCGGGCAAGTCTGATCATTCCGAGGATCTTCTATCCACTTTTCATTTGCTATAAATTTATACTCATATTTTCCCGGCGGGATCATCACGGTGCAACTCCATCTACCATTTCCATCATTTTTCATGGGATGAGAGTTAGGACTCCACTCGTTAAAATCCCCTGAAAGGAAAATCTCACTGGCATCGGTGGATTCAAATATGAATGTGACCTTCTGCCGCTTCATTTTGGGTACCTGCTTTGTTGTTTTCATACAGCACATCCTTTTAATAGTTAGATGCAATCGTAAAAGCACAAATCTTTTTCAGGCGATATCTGATCGGCCTTCTCCCCTGTAAACAGGAGGCGGATTTGATCTTTCACCAAGTTACTTAAAATTTTGTGAAATGTTTGAACACCAAATGGATAAATGTTATTTAAACAATTGGTATGGATAATTATTCTAAGAAAGCCCTTAGAATTTTTTTTCAGTAAATTAAAAAGTTCCCATGCCGAACTTCCGTCAAAATCTCCCGTCAGTTTTAAGTGCAGGCTTTCACCGCTTTGATGTGAGGTGATTTTAAAACTCGATGCCATAATACGGCCTCCCTTAAAGGTTTCAAGATTATTCTTATGACCCCCAGCCTGGAATCACACTTTTTATGCTAAAGCATGAGACTGGAACAAAAGAGTTATATGAAAAAAGGCTTTCTCCTTCTTTTCTAAATGCAGAATTATCAAATTCGTCACAGTGCAAAATAGTTTTACCTTCTTTCATGTTGTTTCTCAGGTAAAGACAATCTGATCGGTAAATACAAGTACTGCATATTCCTTTATCATTCAGCTTTTGAACCATGATGCTTTCCTTTCTGAATTAATGACGATAGCTAAATTAGTGATCTTCTTACATGCCTAAAAGACCGATCTCTGAATAAAGTTTTTTTAAGGCGTTGTCGAAAATGAATGGATGTGGTATAGACCTCAGTCTTTCAGTTACTTTCCGTACTGACATTTTTACTTCACCGCCGAAATCATCTTGGACATTTTTCAGCATTTGAATTAATGCGTCGCTGGCAAGAATTCTCACTTCGTAGTAAGTATTGTCATCGTCCAGTATGCTGATTGCCTGTCGAATCAACTGATGGGACGGGCTTTGGATCTCCCCGACATGCTTTAGCACCTCCTCGCGAAGGCGCCAGTTTCCTTTGTATTTCAGTATCCGAATCAGTCCAGGCTGACATTCGGCCAATTTGCCGGTGTCTACCAGTTCATCAAGAATATCCAAAATCACCCCCCAATCAGTAAGGTTTCCAAAGGGGTCTTGTTTCATTGAGTTGTTCCTTTTTTTGCAAGGTCGTCTCTTAAAGCATCAATTGATTAAAATGGATATTGCCCGAACGCCTAATTTCCAAGTATTTAATAATTAATATGTTTTTCATATTCCATATACCTATCCCTCTGTACGTTTGTAAGATGGCCATAATATAGTGAATCTTTATGATCAGCTGAAGCCTGAGGTTCGAATAGATGCCGATCAAGGAATTTAACCTTGCCTTCTGGTGTAATAAGTTTAATATACTTATCTCCGGTATCATCAATAACGATAAAGAATTTTCCGGAAGCTTTGTTTTTGACCAACTCCATAAAAAATGACTCCAGACATATATTTTTTGTCGATTTTGGACGCTATAAACGTATCCCCTTTTGCGCTGTTCACTAATGTGATATTAAGCAAAAGGGATGCCAAATCTGTCAAATGGATATAACAGTTTGATATTAATGAAGTATCTAATTAAGGGCAGTACCGAATAAAATAAAAAAATGAGAAAAAAGCGCCCCTGCAAATGAATGAAAAGCGATATAACATTTTGAATTATATAGAAATTTTAAGATGGGCATTATCGCCCAATTAGGGCGTTTTTGGCACTCAGGGTTGAGACATCTTCCGAAAAAGTGCACGCCGAGAAATTCCTAAAAGGGTAGCGGCCCGGGTTCTATTACCACCCGCCTGATGTAGGGCTTTTGTAATGAGGGATTTTTCCAATTCTTGCACAGCCGTGCATAAATTAATTTCTGTTGTTATCGATGCTGTCTTGGACTTGGAACCCGGTAAAAGAAATTCAACGTGGCCCAAGGTTACATAACGCTGTAATACATTGCGCAGTTCGCGAACATTGCCGGGCCAATCATACTCCATGAGAATATCCATTATACGGCCTGGAACTCTGGTCATTTCGGAAGGGGCTTGCATCTCGCGCAAAAAGTGTTCTATCAACAAAGGAATGTCCTGTTTTCTGTCACGCAATGGCGGCAATTGAATTTGTATCACATGAATACGGTAGAAGAAATCCTTGCGCATTTGACCGCTGGTGACTTTATCGCCTAAAACGACATTTGATGCCGATATAATACGAAAGTCCGCCGTGATAGTTTCTGTGCCACCCACCGGTCGATAACTCCCACCTTCTAAGGCCCTTAGCAACTTGGCTTGCATATTTGCGGTTAACTCGCTGACTTCATCCAGAAACAAAGTGCCTCCGTCAGCCATGTCCAGATAGCCCGGAGAATCGACATGGGCACTGGAAAAGGACCCTTTGCGGTGTCCGAAGAATTCTCTTTCAAACAGGGACTCTTGAATTGCGCTACAATTCACTGCCATGAATTGCTTGTTTTTCCTGGAGCTATAGTTGTGTATGGCGTGAGCAACCAGTTCTTTGCCCGAGCCGGATTCACCAAATACGGCAACACTCGCATCCGTTGCGGCGGCCTTAATAATCATCTCATATACCTCTTGCATGGCTTGCGAACGTCCAAGGATTTTCCCAAGTCGATAGCGTTCTTTCAATGAAGATCGTAACGAACGGTTTTCGTTGTCTAATTGCTCTGCCATATGCTGGGCAGCAATCTGTTGTTCTTTTATCTCTGTTATGTCCTTAAAGGTTGACAATAAGGCCGGCCGACCCTTGAAAGTAATAGGGTTGTGACATGTTTGCACCCAAAATATTTTGTTACATCGTGTCAGAGAGTGAATTTCCTCAACCTTTTCTCTGACAATACCATCTGCTGTAGACTTGTAGAGGTTGACGATTTCGTTCGCATCGCCTGTGGGCGGGTGGCACACCCTCCCATTGCGCATCTCCTCTGTAGAAGGAACGTTGAACATTTCGCAAAAGGCTGGATTCACGTAATAAAACCGTGAATCTTGAACTAGGGCGACACCTTCGTTAACTAGCTCAGTAAGAACCCGGTAGCGTTCTTCGCTTTCCTTAAGGGCTTCTTCGGATTGCTTTAACAATAATACCTTGCTTAAACGTTCGCTAATGGCTCTCAAAAGACGATCTTCCTCTTCTAAAAAAGTACTCCCATCTTCGTCTGGGGGTCTCTGTAAATAATAGATATCCACGTCACCAACATGTTTATCGTTCAGGATAATTTTCGTTTTTTGCCACCAGCGTGTTGGCTTGAAATTCTTGGAGGTATATTCTTGGCCGTCTAACCTGATACGGGCACAGGCGTTTTCCGGATACCTCCAAGCGGCAGGAATGATCTCAACAGCGCGCTGCATTATCCATGATAAGGAAACATCCTGATTCTCAAATAAATTGGAAATACCATATAAACAGTTCAGTTCCTTGATCCGTTCAGTAAGCGCGTTCGATGTGGCAGAAATCTGCAATGATTTTCGACAATCTTTATCCTTCGACCTTTCTTGCCGTTTAGAATCAGAAACTAATATGTTTTTTTTGCGTTTTAATTTCATGTTTATCATTTTAGACGCAAAGAATTTTTTAAAAAAAATAGTTTTATACTTTAAGGGACGGGTGCTTCTGTAAAAAATTTTCTGAATGGAATATCTTTTCTTAAACCACATGATCACGCTATAGACGAATAAAACTAGAGAGCAGGGATCGTTAGAGGAAAAATAGAAAGCTATTCTTGAAATATCAATAGGTTCGTTGCATTATTTTAAATTCTTTTAAAGATACGATTTCGGCGTATGCCTGTTCTTTCTTTGATCTTCGTTTTTAGCTACGCCCAAAAAAGCACGGTCTCCAAAACACTCAAACAGCATCCGATTTAAAAAAAAAGACCATCCATTCCACGCTTGCCTACGGGTTTGAAGCAGAGGCCTATACCCTCCGGGCCGGAGGTTAATAGATACCTGCATAGAATCGAGATCTTTTCTATTAATGTTAAATTATACCGAGTTCAAAATCAGTGATAATATTGTGTAACGAAAAAAGCACCAAAATAAAAACTATGCGTCCCAGGAATTTCTGTCAGATCAGGTTAAGTACAGTCCAGATTCATCATATAAATATTCAATAACAGGAAATGGGCAAAATTACAAGATATTGATTCTTCGAAATAGTTGAAAAGGGTTGACGCGCTATAAGATACCATAACCTCATTATAAACAGGATATCAAATTCGAACTGTAAATATCAAGTCCTTCTTGTTTTTCAGATATTCCGTTGTTACATCAGCACCATTACTTGTTGTGATCTGTTGAGAAGATCTCACGAAAATCCGACTTTTCAAAACCTTTGTGATCTTGCCACTATACGAAAAATTAATGAAATGTCAATATGTTATGATATCAAATAGAGATCAAAAGCTAAAAATCGCTACAAAAAATTGTTTTTAATCTCAGTAAGCCTAACCAACCTTTACCTCTCCTGAATAAATTTGATTTAACGAATTTAGATCCTTCAGGATATCAATAACGATAAATTATGACTGTAAAAGTTCTCTCAATAATGTCTGTCGCTGACTTGTGTCTTGATTCTTAATGGACATGGCCAATGCTTTACGCGTTCCAACCAGTACGGCCAGTTTTTTAGCCCTGGTGAGACCGGTATAAATCAGATTCCGAAACAGCATCTTGAAGTGCTGTGTGAGGATCGGAATGATAACCGCTTCAAACTCGCTCCCCTGTGATTTATGGATCGTAATGGCATAGGCCAAATCCAGTTGGGCGGTCTTTTCCTGATCGAAATCAGGGAGCGCGTCGATTGTGGCTTCGGCTTCCATGAATACCGTAATATTGGGTTAGCCTCACTCATACTTGCCGAGATCCCTTTGAAGCTTGCTGATTTGATCCAGCACTTCGGTGAATGTTTCACTAAACTTTGTGAAATGATACTCTACACTCTCCCATACTCTCCGTCCCTTTCGCATTTAATAAAGGGGCCGGATATGCTTTCCAAAACCTGGAAAAGTGTTAATGAGTTCGTTTTTGAGAGCACCGGCGTCAGGATAGCGGTTTTTAGGGCTCTTTTCCAG
>ENA-OSEO01005533-OSEO01005533.1-sediment-metagenome-genome-assembly--contig:-NODE-5533-length-12054-cov-3.827586_pt1 | contig 12054 bp, 14 predicted proteins | sample MGYA00237883_ERZ534232 | MGnify/ENA metagenome assembly ERZ534232
TGGTAACACGCGAGAGTCTCAAGAGCAAGAGCAGAAATTCGGCCTTCTTGGGTGAATATCTTACCGGAAAGGTGCGACTCACAGTTGTGGACGGCGCGCGGCGTTATGCCGGCGCCGGGGGGGGACTGTAATGTACCGCGGCAAAGTCCCTGGGTCTGTCGTGCTGCAGGATGGGACCGTGTTTTCCGGGTTCGGCTTCGGTGCGCAGGGGAGCGTCACGGGGGAAGTAGTCTTCAACACGGGAATGACGGGATACCAGGAAATCGTCACCGATCCCTCTTACTACGGCCAGCTCATTGCCTTCACGTATCCGATGATCGGGAATTACGGCGCAGCGGATCACCTGCGCGAATCGGCGAAAGCTCACTCGCGGGCCATCATTGTTAGGGAGATCAAAAACACGGCGTGGAACGCGTCGTGCCCTGAGGCTTGGGTAGATTGGCTCACAGAGCGCGGAATCGTCGGCGTCGGCGGCATCGACACCCGGGCGCTCACCAGGAGAATTCGCGAATATGGCGCCATGCCCGCGATCGTAGCTGCGGGCGACGGCCTGGACCTCGACCGCCTCGCTCAGGAGGTGGCCGCGGTGCCCTCGATGGCCGGCCAAGACCTGGTCGGTCCCGTAACGTGCCTGGAGCCATACGTATGGCCTGCCTCCGATCCAGGTCGGGAGCCGCGTTTCCATGTGGTCGCGCTTGATTACGGAATGAAATGGAACATCTTGAGAAACCTCGACTCCGTCGGTTGCCGGGTCACCGTTGTTCCTGCTTACTGGACCGCCGCGCAGGTTCTAGAGCTCCGTCCGGACGGAGTCTTTCTTTCCAACGGTCCGGGAGATCCCGCGGCTGTGGGATACGCTGTCGAGACGCTGCGTGGGTTACTGGGCAAGGCACCGATCTTCGGCATCTGCCTGGGGCACCAGCTGCTTGCTCTTGCGGTCGGCTTTTCGACTTACAAACTGAAGTTTGGGCATCGGGGCATAAATCATCCGGTTCGCAATTACGTGACGGGCCGTATTGAGATAACGAGCCAGAATCATGGGTTCGCGGTGGAGCTCCCTCCTCGGGTGACCGACTTGCTCGGCGAGAGCTCCGCTGCGAAGACGAAGATCGCGATGCTGGATCGCGCCGACCTCGTGCTGGATTCGGCTTACGGTAAGGTGGAGATAACCCACCTTAACCTGAACGACGGTACGGTAGAAGGAGTCCGCCTCGCTGAGTTGCCGGCTTTTTCGGTCCAGTATCATCCCGAAGCAGGGCCGGGTCCGCATGACGGTCACTACCTGTTCCGCGAATTCGTCAAGCTGATGGAGAAGGGGCTCTAGGCTCTGAGTTCTGCGCCCTTTTCGCGGCAATCGCGTTTGATCTGCACTCTTCCCCGGGGACATCAAGACCGTGTTCTCCGTGGCGGAAGCCGGGGACGTCCAAAGGAGGGGCATGCTGGAAGTGGGGGACAAGGCACCGTCATTCGTGGGCGCCGGGATCGACGGCCTAGTGGAGCTGGCTCAACGGCCGGCGGAGCACTCGGTAGTTCTGTATTTCTTTCCCCGCGCCTTCACGCCTGGTTGAACTACCGAAGCGGTTGAGTTCAACCAACTGCTCTCTGAATTTGGGAGCCTGGGCGTCTCGGTGATTGGGACGTCCGTTGACTCACTGGACAAGCTGCGCCGCTTTCGCGACGAGTACAAGCTTAGCTTTCCACTTGTGAGCGATCACGACCGTGCCATTGGAAAGGCCTACGGGACCCTCCGTACTTTGCTCGGGACGCACGAACGCGACACATTTCTCATAGCACGAGATGGCGCCATTCTGCTAGCCTATGAGCGGGTTGGCGCCAAGGGCCACGCGGCCACCGTCCTGGCCGATGCGAGGAGGCTCCATGAGGAGGGTCTTATCTAAGTTGCTCGGAAGTCCGGGCTTCGCCTCTTCCTCGGTCCGGCTCCTCGTCTGGCTGGGAGCGAGCGGTCTCTTTCTCTATTTCATCGGAATGGCCGCTGGGCTGGATGGGGTCGCTATTGTCCCCGACGCGGCGAGTGCGGTGCCGGCGGTGACCACTTCCACGACTTCCGTCCCCGGTGGGATCTCTCAGGACGTCGGGACGGGGACGAGTGGAGGGCCTTCCTCGATAGCAGCGGCTGGGTCAGGCCAAGCGGTCGCCGGGATATCCCTCACGACCACGACTGCTCCCTTGGTTTCCGGCAGCGAGAATGAGCCGACTGCCGTTGCGGAGCCACCATCTCTCGACGTTGACGTGGTCGTATACAGCACGCAGACCTCGGGGCTTGCCGCTGTTCGAGAACTTGCGGTTGGGGCGCCCGGTCTCCAGGTCGCCTTGATTTCCAGTGGCCACCTGCTCGAGACCCCGCTCGCCCAGGGCCTGGGGGTGGAGGACGCAAGGGAGATCGGGCGGGTCAACGGAGGCTTCTACTCTGAATGGCGTGCCGCGGTCATCGCGAAGTACGCCGGCCGAGGAATCAAACCGTACACGTGGGGCCGCTTCGTATATGAGCCAGAGGTCTCGGCTCAAGCCCTGTGGTCGTTTGTGCGTGGCGCACAGGCGCCCAACGTTACGTTCTATTCCGCGAAGCTTATTGCCGCCCGCTACGAGGCCGACGATCGGTACGTGGATATCCAGGTCGAGGGTCAAGGGCTCGTCCGCCTGAAAACCAGGTTCTTCATTGACGCGAGTGTCGAAGCCGACTTGGCCCGAATGCTCGGCGCGGACTATCGGATCGGAAGGCATGAGGCGGAGTACAACGACGTGGTCGGCCCCCGACCGGCTCATCCAAGTGCAGCCAACAATTATGAAACCGCCCCCCAGCGCTTCTCGCCTCTTCTGACCCTCAGAGTACAGACGTCAGGGAGCGCTCCCCGTCTGTCCCAGTATGCTCATCCGCAGTACGATCCCCTGGCCTACCCTTTGACCGCACTCAACAAGAGGGTCCTCGATAGTTTTGGACAGAGCTGGACGATGCGGATAGCCATCCTCCCGAACGGCAAGCGCGAACTCAACGAAGCGTGGAATGACTGGCCCGACGTGGGTCTCTCATTCGACTGGATCTTCGCGCCCGAGAAGAGGGGGGAGATCCGGAGACGAGTGCTGCAATGGTCCATTAACCGGGTCAGATATCTTCAGGAGCATGGCTATCCACGGGTCGGCCTGGCCTCGGTGCCGCAGAAGCTGTACGTGCGTGAGGGCCCCCGCGTCGTTGGGTTGGATACGTACACTGTCGACGATCTGCGCGCAGGGACCTACCGCGACACCGTGGCGGTCGGTTGTTACGTTGAGTACGATCGGCATGACGCCTTCTACCCAAATCAGATCGACACCACTGCGTATGTTCACGTCCCTGTGGGCGCCTTGCTGGCGGCCGGTCACCCTGCGCTCATCGTCTCGACCGCCATCTCGACCGACTACCAAAGCTACTGCTCAGCGGTGCGGATGGAGCATACCCGTGCCAACGTGGGGGGTGCGGCCGGTGCCCTTGTGGTGCTGGCGGATCGACTGGGTGTTGAGCCCGACCAAGTCCCGACCGCAGATGTTCTCGCCGAGCTTCTGGCTCGTGGTTACAAGCTCGACGACTTGAACTGACGGCGAGGGGCGGCGGGCGACCATCGGCCCGCCGCCCCGATCCTTGTCGCTACTGGCGCTGGAGAATACCGATGGCAATGCCATCTGGATCGGCGAACATCGCCCAGAATCCTATGCCCTCAATCGGGTGCTTGGGAACAAGAACACTTGCGCCCCCGGCACTTGCTTTCTGCAGGGTGGCGTCGATGTCGTCGACCTGGAAGTAAGCGTTGAGGCCGCTGGATGGGGCCATCTCCGGCTTCAGCATGATGCCTCCCGCCGGATCCGATCCGGTCTTCACCATGTGATAGGAGGGAGAACTGCGATCGAACTCCCAGTCGAAGACGGACGAATAGAAGGCTTCGGCCTTGGCCACGTCGCTGACCATGAGCTCCCAGTGGCTGATTGGATTCCCCATTTCGCATCCCCCTTATTCCTTGGCGAGTTCCTTGAGGTGGGCGGCGGCTCGGCCGCCGTTCCCGTTCGCCAGTGTCTGGTAGTCCGGGATGCTATATACCCTGATCTTGTTATCCAGAAAATCAGAGAAGGCAAGGAGTTTTCCGTCGGGTGAGACGTCGAGGCCGGTGCACTGATTGCCGCCCACAATCGCATCGAGAATCTTGCCTGTTGCCGTGTCTATCGCAAGAATCGATCCCCATTCCGGCCCAGGAATATAGTAGGTCTTGGGGTTGTCCTTGCCCCTGTTTGAGACATAGAGCACCTTGCCGTCGGGACTCAAGTCCATCGTGTTCGGCCGCTCGTCGGTGTCCGCCAGCTTTGTGACCTTCTCTGTGGCGAGATCCACGACGAACACTTCTTTCGTCGACATGTCGTCCACATAGAGACGGCCGCGAAGGTCGTCGGCTACCATGTGCCGCATCGCCCCGCCCGTCTCGAAAAGGATCTTACCCTTGCCTGTCGCGAGGTCGATTCTCTGTATGTCACCGTTCTCGAAGCCCGCGACGAACAACCTACTGCCATCAGGCGTTACGTACAATCCGCGGGGGGTCACCACGGTCTTCATGCGTCGGACCAACTTGCCCGTGACCAAGTTGATCTCGGACACGTCGTTGCTCACCCAGTTGGACGCCCACAAGGTCTTTTCATCTGGGGAGAGCAGGAGTACTTTGGTCCAACTGCCTCCGGTCTTGAAGATGCGCTTCACGGCCCGTGTCCGTCGGTCGATCTCGTAGACGGAGGCGGTCTCCATCTGGCTGGCGTACGCGGTCTCACCATTTCGGGTGAAGATGACCTCCACGGCTCCGTGCTCACCCAGTTTCACCTGGTCGAGCTTCTTGCCTGTCGTGGGCTCGAATATCTCGAGGCCGTGGCCACCCAAGAGCGAAACCCACATCTCTGTGCCATCCGGGGTGAAAGCAACCTGTTTTGGATTGGGTCCGCACTTGTATCTGATCACGCTCTCATGGAGAAGCCCTGTCGGATCGAGCCAGACCGACAACGACCGCGCCTGGTCGAGCGTCACCTCGCGTGTGACTGTGTTGTAGCCTTTTTTGCTGAATTCGAGGCGGATCCCGCCTCCCGGCACGGCTTGTGAGAAGGGCGTCTTCCCCTTGAGCACGCTGCCGTCCTGCAGAGTGATCTTGAGATTGGTGATCTCCGGGTTGCTCTTGACGGACAGCTTCGCCGGTGGAAGGTTGGCCGGTGTGGAACTGGTGGAGGAGGCGGAACCTGAGGTTACGGCTCCATTGACACCAGTCTGGGATGGGGTCTGCTCGGCTGACGTCCCGGTCGTGAGGGCAGCCGCCGGGACCTGGGTTGTTCGCGCAGTCGAGGGCTCGCTGGAAACCAGGCGGTAGACTCCAATAGCGAGCGCCAGCACCACTACGACAGCAGCTCCCGCCGCTAGGAGACGCCTGCGCGACCGAGACTTCCGCGCCCTCACACTCTCCAGCGCTTCCCGCCTGCTGTGGGGGTCCGTGGGTGAGCTACTCTGGATTTCCATGCATTGATGATAGCGCCAAAGATCCAATTCTGATCGAGGCGCGCTCAGGGGTGCTCAGGGAGCCATCCGAAGGTCTGCTAGTAGAATGATGCTGGAGAAAGGGAATGTGGAGATTTGTCAAGCAGGCAGTGGGGTCATTGATGGTCAGCCTATGGAAACGCAGGGAACGGCCGCTCCTTCTCACTCATGAGCCACCGTTTCGCGGAGGTCGTTTTGCGGTTGGCCGGCTTGTGGATCGGGAAGGAAAGCTCTACAGAGTCACGCGCTGGGAAGAGATGAGGCCCCTCTCGCTGGAGCGGGGGGGCCTGCTCAGAGAATGGACTGTGTGGGGCCGGAGAGTCTCCGACCGCGAGGTCCGCGGGGAGATAGGGGGCGCAGCGGAGCGCATGCTCGAGGAAGACGACAGTGCGGAGGAGAGTCGTGGAGCGGACGATAGACAAAGTGACGATTGAGTGCGTTCGAGGCGACATCACTCGTCAGGCGGGCTTCGATGCCGTCATCAATGCGGCCAACGCCTGGCTCAAGCCCGGGGGCGGAGTGGCCGGAGCCATTCATCGCGCCGCCGGACCCGAGTTGGCCGAAGAATGCCGGAAGCTCGAGCCAATCGCGCCGGGCCAGGCTGTGATCACGCGTGGTTACGCTCTGCCCAACCCCTTTGTGATCCACTGCCTCGGGCCCGTCTTCGGTCGAGACGAACCGAGTGGAGTGCTCCTCGGCGACTGCTATCGAAACGCCCTTGCCCTTGCAGAGAAACACGGTCTGACTTCGGTCGCTTTTCCCGCGATTTCCACTGGTGTTTTCGGCTATCCGGCGGGTGACGCGGCACTTATAGCCCTGAGGGCGGTTATTTCCCTGGCCCCCGGACTCGCATCTGTTACCGTCATTCGTTTTGTTCTCCACGACGAACCAATGCTTCGCATTCATGAGGAGACCCTCGAAGCACTGCTCGCGCCCGACAAGACGTCATAAGCTGTGCATCGATCGAAGCCCGCCGTCCAAACAATCCCAAAGGAGCAGGCGTGAAGACTTCACTTGGTCCCGGCACTGTAGTGTACCCGACACCGGTGTTCGTGGTCGGGACGTACGACTCGCGAGGCAAGCCTAATGCCATGACCGTTGCCTGGGGCGGCATCTGTTGCTCCGATCCGCTGTGTGTGGCGGTGTCCTTGCGACGGGCCACCTATACCTACGCCAATCTCGCGGCCCGCGCCGCCTTCACGGTCAGCGTGCCGTCGCGAGACCATCTTGCGAAGGCGGATTATCTGGGAATGGTGTCGGGCAGGGACACAGACAAGTTCGCCGCAGCCCGCCTGACCGCGGTGCGGTCGGATTTGGTCGAAGCGCCATACGTCGATGATTTCCCCTTGGTTTTGGAGTGCAGACTGGTGCACACCGCGGAGTTGGGAATCCACACGCTGTTCGTTGGCGAGATCCTCGATGTCAAGGTGGAAGCCGAATGTCTAGACGAAAAAGGCAGGCCCACGGCCGAACTGATCAGAGCTTTCACCTGGGGGCCGTCCGAGAATCAGTACTACGCCATCGGGGAGAGACTGGGGGAGGGTTTCTCCGCGGGCAAGGCCTTAGGAACTGAGAGTTTCGCGTGAGCCGTCACAGGAGCGAGAAGCTCAGTAGGCCCTTCCATAGAGGTGAGAGCATGAAGCCCAAGGCCATCCATTTGCCGATAACACTGGCTCTGGCGGCGATGACCCTCGTGCCCCTAACACTGCTCTCCCTGTTGGGATGCGGTTCCGGCCCCGGCACTGGGTCCTTGTCAACCTCGGGCGCTTCGTCGACGATTCCCGACCGAGTCCTGAACATCGAGGAGGCTCTCGAGGCCGAGACGGGTCAACACGTGAGAGTCCAGGGCGCACTCGTCGCCACCGGCACGGAGATTGTCCTCGCGTCGGTCCTGCTGGAGTCATATCCACCGCAGGCCGGGGGAGCCACCATAGCCCTCGAGGGTATGGACATCGACTCCCTGGTAGGCCTTTCTTCGACCTCCGGCACTGAGGGTCTTGCGGAAGTGACGTGGTCCGACTACTGGATGATGGTCGGCGGGGTAATGCGGGACGGGGTGCTGGAAGTCACAGATACGCCTCGCAAAGTCGCGGAGGCAGGTGATCGGACGGAGTCGCGATTCAGCCCGGTGAGCGAGCCTATCTCATCCGCGGACCCCGTCTGGTGGGCATTCGATCTCAAGAATCTCGCTCAGGTGCCACTGGTTCTCACCTTCGCCAGCGGGCATAAGGCAGAGGTTGTTCTTGCCCAGGACGGTGTGGAAAAGTATCGCTGGAGCGAAGGAAAGGTATTCACAGAGGCGATTGAAGAGGTCTCCGTACAACCGGGTTCCAGAGTCTCCTTTGTCCTAAACGACACGCTGAATGTACCGCCGGGCAGCTATGAGCTCAGCGCGGCGATCGTTGGGTCGCCGAGCTTCGAGGGGGAAGGCGGCGCAGCCGAGGCGCTGCCTCAACTCCACATGTCGATCACCGTGGACTAGTCGATTGCCGGGTGGCGGCAAGCGCCGCGGGCGATTGTGGGTAGGTGTGGAACTGTCTCGGTTTCGCCAATTCGCCGATAGATGGGGTTCTATCTCCTGGTATTCTTAGATATCGGCCAACGGAGTAGCCAAGTAGCCTTTGACCCGAGGAGGCAACATGAGCGGGGCTGGTCGTTTCTCTGCCGACGATGCAAAGATGGTGGGCGACAAACTGGGCGTCGATTGGAGTGCCTTCGACGTCGAACAGTTCCGCGCCGGAATGGACGTGGAGTTGGAACACGGTCTTCACGACAGCGAGACCAACGTGACAAACGATGACATCATGACCACGGGCAAGATAGCCTGGGCTCATCTCAAGGAATTCCCAGACTACTACACCCGGTTGGAGAAGATGGAAGAAGAAGCCGAGGCTTTCTGGGAGTCTCAACAGGGCACATAGGAGTAGCACATGATAGTCACCACGAAAGAGCTGTTTCGGGTCGCCTACGGCCGGTTTGCCGTCGGCGCCTACAACATCAACAACATGGAGCAGACACTCGGTCTCTTCAAAGGGAATCTGGATTCGCAGGCTCCCTTCATCATCCAGATCTCCCGTGGCGCGCGCTCGTATGCCGACAAACAGATGCTCGAGGCCATGATCCAGGCGGCCGACAAGATCTTCCCCGAGGCCATCTTCGCGGTCCATCTGGACCACGGCGATCTCGCGACGGCCCTCGACTGCATCGAGAGCGGATTCTATTCGTCGGTCATGATCGACGCCTCGCACGAGCCCCTCGAGGAGAACATCAGGATCACCCGCCAAGTGGTCGACGCCGCTCATGCCCGCGGTATTTCGGTCGAAGCGGAGTTGGGACAACTCGGTGGTGTCGAAGAGCACGTCCAGGTGGACGAGAAGAACGCGAATCTCACCGATCCGGATGAGGCGGCGGTGTTCGTACGGGAATCGGGCTGCGACAGCTTGGCCGTCGCTATCGGGACCAGCCACGGGGCCTACAAGTTCAGCGGGCATCAGGGTCTTCATCTGGACGTGGCGGCCGAGATACAGAAACGTCTGCCCGGCTTCCCGCTCGTCATGCACGGTTCTTCCTCGGTGCCCCAGGAGGAGATAGAGCGCATCAACGCCGCCGGCGGGGCGATCAAAGGGGCGAAGGGCGTCGATGAGAACGAGTTCGCCAAAGCGGTACCGCTGGGAGTCACCAAGGTCAACATCGACACCGATGGACGACTGGTGTGGACGAGAGTGCACCGCGAGTTCTTCCGGGACAACCTGGAGAAGTTCGACCTGAGAGATCCGGGCAAGCTCTTCATCGCGGAATACGCGAAATTCATCGCCCACAAGAACGAGAAGCTCCGGTCGGCCGGCACGCTCGAGACGGTCCGGGCGGCGGTGACGAAGCCATGACCACCAAGGTAGCCATCAACGGATTCGGCCGCATCGGCCGCCTGTTTCTTCGCGCCGCCGTCAAGAGCGGAGCCGATCTCGAGGTTGTCGCCATAAACGACCTCGCCGACGCCCCCACCCTGGCCCACCTCCTCAAGTACGACAGCGTCCACGGCGTCTGGCCGGGCAACGTCGCGAGCACTGACGAGGCCCTTATCTTTGAAGACAACACAGCGAGAGTCCTCTCGCAGGCCGACGTCAGGCTTCTCCCCTGGCGAGAACTCGGCGTCGATGTCGTCGTGGAGTGCAGCGGCAGGTACGCGGACAGGGCCGGTGCCGGTCTCCACCTTAGCCAAGGGGCAAGGAAGGTCCTCATAAGCGCACCCGCCAAAGACCCCGACCTCACCGTGGTTGTGGGCGTGAACGACCAGGATTACGATCCTGCCATCCACCACATCCTCTCCAACGCAAGCTGCACCACCAACTGTCTTGCTCCGGTGGCAAAGGTCCTCCATGACTCTTTCGGTATTGAGCAGGGATTCATGACTACCGTGCACGCGTTCACCAACGATCAGCGTATCCTCGATCTACCTCACAAGGACCTGCGTCGGGCTCGCGCCGCATCCCTCTCCATCATCCCCACCTCGACCGGCGCCGCCCGGGCCATCGGACTAGTGCTCCCCGAGCTAAAGGGAAAGCTGGACGGTTTTGCGCTTCGGGTGCCGGTCCCCGATGGTTCGGTCATTGACCTGGTACTGACGCTCGCGAGAGAGGTCGCCGCCGAAGACATAAACGCAGTCGTGAAAGCGGCCGCCGACGGGCCCCTTGCGGGAGTTCTCAGGTACAGCGATGAGCCACTGGTCAGCTCTGACATCGTGGGCGACCCGCACTCCTCAATATTCGACTCGGCTCTCACCATGGTCATGGGTCGCCAGGTCAAGCTGGTCATGTGGTACGACAACGAATGGGGGTTTGCCAACCGCATGGTAGAGATGTGCACAAGGTTGTTCTAGGAAAATAGGCCGGGTGTAGTTAGCCTGAGATGTAAGGCTTCGGTTCTAACTGGGCGGTTCCTTCCATCCGGTCCTTACGGCTTCAGTCCTGCTATTTCCCCATTAGTTGACGATCGCGCTATGGGTCGGCTAGACTCCCAGGTCCTTGCTTCATGCACAGTTGGAGGTGCTGGAATCATCGCCATGAGTGGGTCACACGCCGAAGTCTGCATGCCCGATCGCAGCGAGCAGCAGCGAAAAGAGGCCCTCGCACTCGCAAATGAAGTCCGTTCCTCGCGGTGTCAGCTGAAAGAGCAGCTCAAGCGCAAAGAAATCAGTCTCGCATCGCTTCTTACCGATTACCCCGGCTATCTTGAAACCGCCAAAGTGAGTGATCTCCTGCGGGCCATGCCCGGCTATGGGCCGAGAAGAGTGGACAAGCTCCTCTATCTCTGCCGGATAAGCCACAGCAAGACCGTCGCCGGCCTTACCCCCCGGCAGCGGGAGAACCTGTGTGAGGTTTTGCAGGAGTGGGATCAATGACAATAACTACTCATTGCTCAAACAGACCCGAGATCACTACACATGTGACGAGTATTCTGGCGCCTTCTTGCCCAAGTTCTTATTGCGGTCAGCGTCCGGCGGGCTGCCGTGAGCTGAGGGTCCCGCCTGGTGACCTTCGCTAAGCGCAAATAACTCTCTTCTCGCTTAGGCACGCCTCAGCCAGCATTCCAAGCTGCAACGTTCGTTGCTCTCCCATAGTTATGCATCATCAATTGCTGATCGCAGGCATCACTCGCCCAAACGAGTGATTGTTTCAATCCACGCCCCGGCTTTGACCGTTTGGCCGCTCACCGGTTTCAATCCACGCCCCCGCGCGGGGGGCGACAACAACCCAAGAGGCCACGGCACGATATCCGCTATGTTTCAATCCACGCCCCCGCGCGGGGGGCGACTTGCCGGATAAACGCAGCGTCTGCTGCGGTGAGTTTCAATCCACGCCCCCGCGCGGGGGGCGACTATCTCGACCCCAACGCCCGACGGTCCCGCATGGAGTTTCAATCCACGCCCCCGCGCGGGGGGCGACCTGACCCTGGCGCCCTTCGGGGCGCTGGGGTGGTTTCAATCCACGCCCCCGCGCGGGGGGCGACGATCTATTACGACATTGACATCGGACATTCAAAGTTTCAATCCACGCCCCCGCGCGGGGGGCGACGTTGGGCGCTTAACACACTACAGGACATATTTGAGGTTTCAATCCACGCCCCCGCGCGGGGGGCGACGCCCGCTATGAACGGTCCAAACTCCCGTGGATGGTTTCAATCCACGCCCCCGCGCGGGGGGCGACCGAGGAAATCGACGTTGGCGAGGTGCTGAACGCTCAGTTTCAATCCACGCCCCCGCGCGGGGGGCGACGAAAGTCAATGTGGTGTCTTCACGAATATTGAGTTTCAATCCACGCCCCCGCGCGGGGGGCGACACGTTTTGCTAATGGCGCGAGCGTATCGCGGTGTTTCAATCCACGCCCCCCGCGCGGGGGGCGACGCAGTCAATCCCGGCGTCCAAGTCCCTGTCGCTGCCGGTGGAAAGATGACCCCCTAGCGCCGATTGAAAACGGACCCCCCTTCACGAAGAAGGTAGGCTTCTC
>ENA-OSEO01005534-OSEO01005534.1-sediment-metagenome-genome-assembly--contig:-NODE-5534-length-12053-cov-5.006847_pt1 | contig 12053 bp, 6 predicted proteins | sample MGYA00237883_ERZ534232 | MGnify/ENA metagenome assembly ERZ534232
TTGTCTCTGGGCACGAAGTGCCTTTAGCGGTTTGGTTGTTGGGTTTTGGATTCTGTCTCATGGTGCAGGGGCGAAGTTGGTCCAGTGCGGGAGGTCTCGTCGCAGTTCCAGTTTGAACTTTCCTCGCATCGGGGGCATCGAACACTTTCTTCGGCTGACGGCGCAGCCCACGGCCTTCGTGCTTCCACCAATGGGCGACGGACGGAGGGGCGAACGTGAAGCGGCTGCCCCGGCCTCTCCCGCCGCGCTGCCGACCGGAGTATCGGCAGAAGAAGCCAGTATCCATCGCATAGTGGAGCGCTCCGTTGACCGTCGAAGAGGAGTACGGACGACCTGTCGCGGGGTTCATCTCGCGGCGCAGGCAGACTTCGATCTTACGGCTGTCACTGTCTTCAATCCGCGCAGACCATCGCGAAAGCAGTATCTCGATGGAGCTTGCGGTGCGTTCGGGCTCCCGGCGGATGGGACCATTGAAGGACCAGAGCACACGAAGGTGGGTCTTCTTGCCCTGGCCTCTGCCTACTCGCTCGACCAGGTTCCGGCGCTCCAGGTACCCGAGGGACCGCCGGACCGTCGTGGGAGAACATCCACTCGCAGCTCCAATCAGGCTGAGCGGCAGGCTGACCGTGCTTCGCAGCCCGTCGCTTAGCTCCGCTACGACATCCGCGTGTTCAACCAGACTCACAAAGACCCGGGTTGTCGAAAACCGTGCAGAGACGAATACATCGGGGAAGCGACGCGGTCGAGCATCAAGGAGCCAGCCGGCTTGCTCAACACCAGTTGGAGGAGGCGATTCACAGCACGCGCTGGTCACCGACCGTTTCTGTGTGGCACTCTTTGTTCTCATGGGGAAGGTCATGTACTCCTTCCCCTGCCTACAGCACGGAGACTAGGTGGGCAATCTCCTCAGGGCTGAGCGTTTGAAGCTCGTCCAAGAAGGCCCACCTGAGCACCGAGACGGACGGAAGAGATCGCGTCATTCAGCCATCCGGGAAGGACGGGGATCAAGAGGATCCCGCATGCCGGGCTCGATCCGATAGGCGATCGAATCGCCGACGAAGTCGACGTGACGATAGACCTCCACCCCGTATGGGTCGGGCAGCGAGTGATCGTCCTCCGCGGCGAGCGTACGAAGCGAGAATAGCAGGGCCGTCCCGACCACCGGCCGGATCGTCATCTGTCGTATCTGTGCTCCTCCCTCGTGGACATCACCGTTCGGCGAGTATAGCGGGGCGTCGTCGAAGCGGGAGGTCGCGCGAGCAACGCGAGGGTCAGGCCTTGCAATCGCGTATCCCCGCCCGCTCGCCCGATCTCGCCATCGGGACTCACGAGGGTCTCTCCGCCATCGTCGCCGAGGAAGTGCCGTCGGACGTCCGGTCCATGGAGAGCGCGCGTTGCCAGGGTCGGAACAGAGCGCAAACCGCAGCGCGATGCACGTGATCCGCGCATCGCCGCGTGATTGGTCGCGGTAGGGACGCCGGTTGCCCGGCGCCCCGCACAGATCCCAGCGTGCGGAACTACCGCACTGGGCTCCTGCCTCAGGTAGTGACGCACAGGCGTCGATCGGAATCGGGATGTATGATCCGCGGACTGGGCAGCCAACGGTTGATCAGCCGCCTCATCCGGTCCCAGTTCACCCTGCTTCTCCGGCTGCGACGCCGAAGCGCCCGGAACCACAACCAGGCTAACTGGTAGCGAAACTGATTCAGCGCGTGCTTGTTGCCAGGTACCCCAAAGTATCGGTAGTGCCCTGTCAGCACGGATGTCAGCCATCGACCGACAACAAGAACCGGAAGATGCATTCGCCGCCTGAGCTCCACCTTCAGCTCGCTCCATTTGGCACGCATCCGCTCGACCATCGTCTGCCGAATCACCTGAAACTTCCCGTTCCTGGTCTTGCCACAGATGTGGGTCATCCCAAGAAAGTCGACCGTCTCAGGTTTCCCCTTGCCACAGCGTCTGCGGTTCTCTGCCGCAAAGCGGCCAAACTCGATCAGACGCGTCTTCCCCGGGTGCAGTTCAAGGTCGAACTCGCTTAACCGCTCCTGAAGCTCCCTCCACCTCCTCCGCAGACAGCGGCGCACCACCGCCCTTGTTCGAAAGCTTCTCCGGTACTACGGAACGGTCCGACTTCCCGTTTTCCGCAAGGTGTGCTTCGATGCTCGCCCGGGGTCTCACGACCGCGCAGGACCTGGAACGCACAAACCTCGCGCTAACGGTGCGTCCAGTGTTGCCCCTCGTCTGTCTTGACAACGGAGGCACCCTGAAGTCTTGGGGCCAATTCCACGGCTCAATACCCGGCTCGCATCTGCCCCTGTCAACGCTTCACCAAGCTCCTCGCGGACGTTTCGGCGCATGACTCGGGGAGACACAGAGTGGGTCGCTAGCCCTTCCCTGTTCTGGACTCTCACCATCTACACACCTCCGGCTTTTGACAACGCACCAAGATCCTCACCAAAGGGCGTCAGTGGGCAGTCAGCCAGACGCCGAGCAAGCGAGGGGCGGAATGGACCGCGAGGTTTCTGCATGGGGATCGCCCGCTGCCCTAGGTAGACGGCAGGTTTCTTCTCTTGTCCTCGTACATCCGCGTGTCAGCTTCGGCAAGGACTTGCTCGATCGTTCGACCGCACCCTGAACTCCAGTGAGCGCTACCGATGGCAAGAGTCACGGGGAGTTCCAGCAGCGGATTCGTCATGTTCCTCTGGGCAACCTCCGCCAGAATGCGATTCTTGACAAGGGCGGTTTCGCCGTTGGTCTCTGAAAGGATGACCAGGAACTCGTCGCCTCCGTAGCGGACCAGGATATCGGACGCACGGACGCTGCGTTGGATGACTACTGCCACCGCCTGAAGCACCTTGTCGCCCATGGTATGGCCGAATCGATCGTTGATCTCCTTGAACCGGTTGACGTCGATCATTAAGAAGCCGATTGAATGGGCGTATCGTTCCGATCGGCTGACCTCTCGTTCAAGCAGCTCTTCAAGGGCGTACCGATTGAGCACCCCTGTAAGGGGGTCATGCCGCGCCATGCGGGTGAGTCGCTCCTCGTACACCTTGCGCTCAGTGACGTCGCGAAAGATGCCGCGTGTAGAGATCGGTTCCCCATCTTTGAATCGACAGCTCACGTTTCCCTCGACTGCGATTCGCTTCCCGCTCTTTGAGACGAATTCCGCTTGTACGTGATCGGCTGCCTTTCCAGATAGCACCGACCGGAAAAGCTGTATGCAGTGACTATGGCTGTCGGGGTGCAGGATATCGATAAGGGTGAGCCGATCGATCTCGCTCCTCCTGTACCCGAGCGTCCTTAGCCACGCCTCATTCACGTATTGGAGGCGTCCGTCCGGGTCTACGCTCTGGATCAAGTCGTGGGCATGCTCTATCAGATCGCGGAATCGCCCTTCGCTCTCTTGTAGGGCTACCTCTACCCGTCTTCTTGCCGAGATATCCCGTGCGATGCCGAGGACCAACCGCCGATTTCCGATTCGCACCGGGTGGGTCCGTATCTCGACTGGAACGAGAGTCCCATCCCTGCGGGTCAGGGTGAACTCATCCGGGCCGGTGGAGCGCCCGAGCACGTTTCTCGCCAGAAGAGAGGCCGCTCTCAACGAGTCCCCCGGCGACAGGAGCTTCAGCCTAAGGAAGTTACTGCAAATGAGCTCCTGCCTGTTGTAGCCGGTGATCTGCTCGGCTGCGGCATTGCCATCCACGAATGTTCCCTTGAGGTCGCTGAGGTAGTAGCCGTCGGGAGCATGCTCGAACAGCATCTGAAACTTCTCCTCGGACTCTCTGAGCTCCGCATTCAACCGCTCCAGTTGGGCTACCCTCTCGCGCAGAGGTACCAGCTCATCGTGCTCGTCGACGTCGCTTCGTCTTGCACTGCCCATGCCCCACCTCGGCAGACGGTGTGCTCCCATGATGACTCCATCACTCTGGCTTTTCCCTGGACGAGACGATCCAGGGCTCAGCGGCTCTCCGAAAGCCACCGGGGATCGGCCCGAGTCGTTTCCAGTCTCTAGTGGAGGTCGTTGGAGGAACCCCCATGGAGAAGTGGCTCGAAACAGAAAGCGGTGATTGAAAATGGGCCGACACGGCGGTCCTGTTGGGAATCAAGGACGTAACCCCCTGACAATCGACTGGAGCGATGACTCCAATGCCGATCAGAACGATGCCAAGCAATCTCATAGCGGACTACACACCTCCCCCGAGCCGGGGCGGCAGTCGGGACGGACAGCCCCCCCACCTCTTACGTGGGGGGGAGACTGCGATCCACCAGGTCTCTCCATTCTACATCACACTTGCTGATCCGCCCCTTCTTCCCTCCGCACTTAGTCTGTGCCAGGGCCCCTCGCTTTGGCTCGAGACGAGAGGCTGGCGGGCTCCCGACTGGCGCGGAAGAAGAGCACTAATAGTCGAAGCTGAGCGCCGCGGATACGGAGATATCCATTGCCCATGCGGAGGCGTCAGCTCGCTTGGACAGAGATACCTGCAACCCCATGTCGGCTCGGCCGGCGACAAACCCAAGAAGTGCAGCAATGGTCTGACTCGTGCTCGCAGGTTGCCCGAGCGGCTGCACGCGAAGCAGAGAATAGGTCGCCCGGAGCGAACTCGTCTCGGACAACATGTAGTTGTAGGATCCTCGCGCCCTGAGCGTATTCTGATCTAGGATGCTTATGGGGCCGGAAAGCCCCGCGTGCAGTAGAAGTTGCCCGTCCGGGTTCGGAACGAACGCTGCGTCGGCAGAGGCGGTGACAAGGAAACCGTGGGGCTGATCGTAGGGGTCGACGAGCTGATATCCGATGCCTGCCTGAACAGCCCACCCGCACCGTCGCGCATCGCCGGTGGCAAGGATCAGATCCTCGATCTTGAGGACCTGACGAGGAGTGAGCATCACGCCTGAAGCGCTCTGGATCTGGTTCACCACGTCGGCAATCTGATCGTTGGTCGAGGCGTATTCCTTGCTGCCGATCGTCTTGGCGATCCCCATCAGCACGCTGTCGCCGAGCGGCATCGGGATCGCGCCCGCCTCGAGCAGTTCCATTTCGATCTTGAACGCCTTGGCCAACGGTGTCACATCCGAGAACCGCCCGTAGCCGAGCCCACCGCTGATGTGGATCGCCGGTTGAGGCTGGCCCGTTGCGACGGACGCCTCTACGCCGCCGAAGCCGAAGGCCGGCGCATCCGGTGCGAAGTAGTATCGGAAGGTCCCCGCCGCGTCAGCGAGCCCCCTGGTGGGGAAAAAGTCCGTCAGCAGGACATCAGCAGTCCCCGTCAGGGTGTAGCCGAAGTTCGGAGAGTCATAGAGCCGGCTGTAGTCCAGCCCTACACGACCGCCACTTGCATCTACTCCGGGCGTTGCCCAGTCGTCGAAGTAGCGGTAACTTCCGGAGAGCCCGAGGGACTCCAGATTCGTTTCCGGTGATACATAACTGCAAAGAGTGAGGGGTGCAGCCGAAGCCCCGAAGCCCAAGACTACGCAAATGATCGCGAGGAACAACACCGTCCGTTTCATCTCAACAACCTCCTGTTACTGCCTGTCGCGCTGCAATGCCGCTGGGCCTATGCCATGGGTCACACGCACTCCTCTACACCTGAAATGTAGAGCTCCAAGGCCTTACGGATGAGCTCGGACTCCGAGACACCCTCCTTCTCCGACGCTTCCTGCAGCTGGGCCAACAACCTGGCGGGAGCCATGAAGTTCTTCATTACGAGCGGGTTCTGTGGATCTCGTCTTCTTCGTGCCATGTTGCATCACCCGGACCACTATACAACTAACTAGTTAATTAGTCAAGAGCAAAGGGGGTCAAGTCTTGCAATGACACATTGTGCATACGCTCCGGGAATGAGATAGACGCTTATCCGATGTAAGCCCGTGCGTGGAGCGCAGAGCACATGAGGTTCGAGCGGCGATCGTGACTTCCCTGCGCACCGCGGGCAGGACTTGTCTGGAGCCCACGATCATTTCCGGAGAGGGGCGGGGCGGGGCCCGTTTGCTCCCGATTGGCGAACTCGAAGACGTGTGAATGGAGGACTTGAACCGCATTACACCCTGCGGTTCCAAGGCAGGCTGACTGGGCAACCGTCTGGGTTGCTGTGTTGACGAGGTGTGTCGAATCCGCATCGAGCTGTGAGAGAGCGATAGCGAACTGATGCTGGATCCTTCATAATCGGCCGATGCCACGCCGTTCCCCTTTGCGGAGGCTGGCGAAGGGGAGGCGTTGCGCGATGAGGATCCGAGGAGCGGGGGTTGTCTCACCGCGCTATGCGTGGGCGCGCGGGCTTCCGTTCTACTACGGCTGGGTGATTGTCTTCCTCGGTGCGTTCTCTATGTTCTCGACGACGCCGGGTCAATCCGATTCCTTCTCGCTTTTCATGAACTACTTCGTGAACGAGTTCGGATGGAGCCGCACCTTCGTCTCATCACTCTACTCGAGTGCCACTTTGCTCTCCGGGGCGCTGATGTTCTTTGTCGGACGGCTCGTCGATCGGTTGGGCTCGAGGGCGGTGGCTGTTCTCTCGGCCCTCGTGCTGGGCGCTGCGTGCATGCTGCTGAGTTTCGTTGTATCGCCGCTCATGCTGTTCGCCGGATTCTTTCTGGCACGCCTCACCGGCAAGGGCGCGCTCGACCTCTCTGCCGCCACGCTGGCGCCCCAGTGGTTCATCTCGCGGCGGGCACTGGCAATCATGTTCGTCGGGTTGGGCGGAACGCTGGGCGGGGTCGTCTTCCCGCTGTTGAACAGCTACCTGATCTCGACCTTCGGGTGGCGCGAAGCGTATCGCTTTCTGGCAGGCGGTCTATGGCTGATCTACGTTCCCATCGCCCTCCTTTTCCTCATCAACCGGCCTGAAGATGTCGGAATGACGCCGAATGCCAAGCCGCGCTTGCGAGATGCGGCGACGACTCCATCGGTCGAGCCTGAGGAGCCTTCTTTCCGGCAAGCCCAAGCGGTTCGCACCTCGGCGTTCTGGATCATCACGTTCGTGGTCTTTCAAAGCTCTCTGGTGGGCACCGGCGTAGTCTTGCACTTTGTCTCTATTCTCGAGATTCAGGGGTTCTCGATGACCTTCGCCGCCGCCATCATGGGGATCAAGCCCCTGGCGGGCCTGTTGGCCGCAATCCTTGCTGGACTCGTCCTCGATCGGATCCGTCGGCATCATGTCGTGTTGGCCGCCAGCTGTTTTCTCCACGTGACGGCATACCTGTTGCTGGCGTTCCTGCAGAGCGCGACCATGGCGTTCCTCTATTCGATTCTCGGGGGCATCGCTTCCGGGGTGGCTGTCATCTGCATCGGCGTGTTGAATCCAAACCTGTTCGGCAGGCGGTACCTGGGAGGGATCCTCGGCGTGACCGCCGCGCTGAACGTTGTTGGCTCCGCGATCGGTCCGATCGTCTTCGGGGCGGCATTCGACTGGCTCCACGGGTACCGGGAGATCATTGTCCTTTCCTCGATGCTCCCCCTTTCGGCCGGCATCCTCTGTTTGCTCATCCGCCGGCCGATTGGGAAGACCGGCTGGGGGATCCCGCGGACATAGCACTCACCTCATGGGCTTCGAGGCGCTTCCCGCGGAGAGATACTGACAAGTGACCCTCAAACCCCACTCAGAACCGCCCTCCGGGGTTAGGGCTTGGCGGACGAGGTCGACCCACAGGTTCGAAACGGGGCGATCGTGATCTCTCCCTCCGACCGTGTTCGCAGCTGGGTGGCGGCCGCCCGAGCCCTGGCGGATCGGTGCCAAGACGAGCTGCTCGATTCGTACGTGCCGACTCACCTCGACGATCGAGAATGGAAGCGGCGATGGCAGTGGGCGTGAGTCGAGGGGAGGTCTATCTTGTGTCGCTGGACCCGACGGGGCTATCCTTGGTGCCGTCTGCCGGCCAGAAGCTACCCTCATTCCGGCCACTCTCACGCTATCGTCGCAGCGCCACGCTTCCGCCACGCCCTTTGCCGCGGATGATGCGCCGGTGCTCGATGAGCTGATCCTTCACTGCCGCGTAGTGTTCATCAGCCCAGCCCAGGTTCTCTCTCAGGGCCTTGTTGCCGGACTTCCCGCCGAGGGCCGTCAGGGCGGAGATGAATGTCTCACAATCGTCTTCGATTCCCAACGCGGTCTCCCGCGATTCAGTGGGTGTTTCATGATCGTCTGCAACATCTCCCGGCTTGCCCACCAAGGTGGATGGCGCATCTTCTGGTTGCACGGAACCGGGCGAGAAGATGACTTGACGGGCTCCCAGGGCGGCGTAGTCTGAAGGGTTGCAGGTGAGCACAATGACCTGGAGCCCATGGGTCGCGGCCAGGTCAAGCATGCGCTGCAGGTTCTGCACGCGGTTCGGGTCGGAGAAGGCAAAGGAGTCGTCAAAGACCACGGGCAGCGAGCCGCCATGGTTCGCCGCTAGAACCTCGGCTACAGCCAGCCTTACGGCCGCGGCTACCTGCTCGCGGGTGCCGCCGCTGAGCACATCGAATGAGAGGGCACTTGCACATTCGGGACGGACGAGCTGTATGCCCCTGAAGGCGCCGTCTTCAAAGGTAACCACGGCACGCGCAGCAGGGCCAAAGATGCTCTGCAGATACTCCGATATTCGCTCGGCAAGGGGCTGCGTGAAGCGATCGGCCAGCACCTTCTGCTGTTCCCCAAAGAGGCGATTCAGCAGCTTCACGGCTTCCGCCTTCCGAAGGACGCTTTCGTAGTGCTCCCGGGTGGCCTGCTCGCGCGCATTGGCCTGAATCAACTCGGCCTGCGGGTCTTGACTGCCGTCGAGGGACAACGCGGCCCGGCTGGTCGCCCGTTTCTCTATCGCGGTCTGCTTCTCACCTTCCTTGGCCCGGACTGCGCGTTCGAGCCGCTCGCGATCCTGTTCCAGTCGGTCCGGCTGCAGATCGGCCAGCAAGCGACGGGTTTCCTCGACTGCTCTCTCGGCTTCCTCTTTCGCTTCGGAGGCCTCGTTCAAGGCCCGGAGCCTCGATTCGTCATCGCCATGGTTTCCGATGAGCAACCGCAACTGGGCCTGTTTGTCATTGATATCACCGCGTTGCTGCTCGATCTCAGTGTTGATCATCCGCAAGTCGCTCTCAGCGGCTTCGATTGCGGTCTTCGCCGCCTGATCCGCGGCCCTTTCCTCGGTCTCCTCTTCCTCGGCCCTTTCCAGTGCTTCATCCTCCCGAGCGCGCCAGGCAATCGCTTCATCGTGGTTTACGGGGTCTTGCGCATTGGGGACCCACTTCGACCGGCGTTCCACCTCGCCCTTGGCCGTGATGAGTGCTTCCTGCGCGCTCGTCAGGTCGTCTTCGACGCTCCCGTCATCCAGACCCTCAACGCGGGACTCCTCCCGCTTGAGTCTCGACTCCGTTTCCTGGCGCTGCGCCAGGGTTGCGACTGCCTGTTCGAGCGATTCCAGCCCGAGATCGTCCAGCGCCTGAGAGAGGTCGTTTCTCGCTTCGCGGAGTTCTTCCCGCGCTTCAGCGAGACTGCCACCGCCGCCGGGTTGGATACGAAGATGAACGCCGTCCCCGACAAAGACATCGGCGGCTTCCGTAACTGTATGGATGCTTCCGGGCGGCGCCTCCTGGTCCCCGATGCGGACCGCCTCATCCGCGGCGAGCACTTCTATGCCGGATGCCATTGCATCCAAGGCTGCCTTTGCCCGATCTCCGCGGGCCTTGATCTCTCGAAATCCCTCCAGGGCATCCGCGTCAATCTCCGGCAATTGGGCCAGGGCCCCCCGCAAAGACTTGATGGCCTCCCGAATCGTCCGCACATCCTCTGCTCGTTTCGACAGGCCGTCGCATTCGGCCTCACAATCGAAGCGTTCTACCCAGGCACGTGCAAGCTCTCTCCGATGCCGGATGCCTCGGGTCGTCTCTGCGGCCGCTTCATGGGCCTTTGCCGCTTCCTGAGCGCGTTCGTGAAGTGCCTGACGCTTCGCGTTAGCCTGTTCGCACTGCTCCAGCTTCGGAGCCATCGCTTCTTCCAACTCGCTGATGGCTGTCCGGAGGGATTCGATCTGCTCATTCACGTTCTTCAGGCCGGAGTGTTTCTCTTCGGCACGGGAGGCATCCGCAGTCTGCTGTTTCTCCTGAGCCTTCAGTCTGGTGGCTTCGTCGAGTTTCTCGGCGACTTCATCGCGCTGTTGCGTCAACGATCTGAGGTCAGCCGTGCATCGGTTGATGGTTTCCTGGGCCTCCTCGAAATCCGTGATGGCCTGGACCAGACGACCCAACCGCGTGGCGGCGGCCTGTCGGGCGGATTGCCCAGCAGTCAGGTCGGATTGCGCCTGCTCCAAGTCAGACCCTGCCTTGGCCTTGCCAGCCTGGGTGAAAAGGCTCCCGCAGAGCTGGGCGAAGTAGGCCGCGATTTGGGCATCGCGTGAGGACTGCATGGCAACAGCGCCCCCCTCATCCTGGAGGCGCTGCAAGAGGGCCGTCTGCTCCGCTGCGGCATCGGCAGAGGGATCGCTTACGCTCTTACCTTGCCACACCCACAGGTGAGCCCATTGTCGGAGTATCCGGTCGGCGATGTTGCGGCCGCCGCCAACATCCTCTACTCGGAGCAGCGCATTGAGCTGGGCCTCCGCCTCATCTCCTTGCCACGTGCGGCCGCCGATTTCCGCCAGCTGCGTGGTGCCATGGGTCCCGCTGAACCGCTTGGCCAACTTGTAGCGCCTGCCTTCGACGGTGAAAGAGATCTCCACTTCCGGATAGCCGGGGTGAAGCGTTGAAACCATGCTTCTTTGCACATCGCCGGTGACTCTCGATTTGAGAAACAGCCCTCGATGGACGGCTTCGACGAAGGTGCTCTTGCCCGATTCATTCGGCCCGCCGATGAGAGATCGGGCCTCATCGAAGTCCACCGTAGTCTCGCGAAGAATACGGTAGTTGCGTACCGTGGCAGACTGCAGTTTCATGCCCGGGCCTCCTGCCGATAGGCGGCATGCAACTCGCGGAGCGCAATGGCTGCTCTTTCCGCCTCCTCGTCCCCGCTGACGCTGGTCATCTCGACCAATTGCTGGGCAACGGTGGCTATGAGCGGGTCGGTTGTCTGCTGGGTCAGCGCCTTCACTTCTTCATCTGTCGGGGCGATGGACGTGTGATTCTCGACCTTCAGGCGCAGCAGCCGCGCTGCGAGGGAATCAAGGAGTTGCTCCAGCCGGTTGGACGCCTCGATGCCGAGAGATCCGCTGAGCGATAGTCGAAGCAGGTCCTCGTTCGCACGTTGTCCGAGGCTTGTAGCGACGCGTGAAGAAAAGGGATCAACCCCTGCGTCGTCCGCGAAGTCGAAAGACATCTCAGACCACCGGAGACGTGCTGTGGCAACCATTCGGACCTGCGGCAGTTCCCCCCGCCGAGGGTCCACAACGAGGATGTTCCCGGGCTGTTGGCTTTCACCCTTCTGGAATCGGTCATTCTCCGGTGTGCCCGAATACCAAGCCTTCGGCGTTACCTGCTTCGTTCCGTGCCAGTCTCCGAGCGCGATATAGTCGATCTCGTCCATCGGAAGCCTCGACAGATCGATCCGGTTGGCCGTCATGCTGCCCAGCTCTTCATCATCCTGCGCCCCAGAGAAGTCCTGCGTACTGCCGTGAGCGAGCACAATTCGTGGTTTGGTCGGGGAAACGCTCTGCAGTACATCCGGGTTGCGCAGCCACGCCGTACCGTCACTGGGCTCCAGCCTGCGAAGTAAGGGACAAGGGAAAAGGACGGCTCCATCGAGTTCCAAAGGCTCCGTATCCAGCAACACCTTCAGGTTCGGAGCAAGGGCGCTGCTCTCACGCTTGAGGAACTCCTGCTCCCATACGCTCCCCGGTCCGCCGTGGTCATGGTTGCCGGGGATCACGAACACCGGCACTTCTATCTGCCCGATAGCACTGCACGCCTCCGCAACGGTGGCCTTGTCGGCACTCGGCGAATCGAATAGGTCCCCAGTCACCACGACGAAGTCTGCACCCTCATCCTTGGCAGTGACCGCTATACGCGCTATGACCTCAACGCGGGCTTTCTGGACGAGGGATCGCTTGTAGGGGTCGGCAACCCCCGCAAACGGTTTCCCTATCTGCCAATC
>ENA-OSEO01005535-OSEO01005535.1-sediment-metagenome-genome-assembly--contig:-NODE-5535-length-12051-cov-3.847586_pt1 | contig 12051 bp, 8 predicted proteins | sample MGYA00237883_ERZ534232 | MGnify/ENA metagenome assembly ERZ534232
TCGGGGGAGGGCTAACTCAAACCAGTGACTGATTCACCATCGGCTGCCTCCCCTTGATCCAGGCAGATCAGGTCACCTTGGTCAATCTACGGAGTGCTTAGCCACCATAACCACCTTCTGGTCGCCCACTTTCGAAAAACTCGACAGGGCCAAGCTTATTTAAGGTCGTCTCTAATTCAGTTGTTAAAGTCCATTTTTGAGCCAAATCTGACTCTTGACTTTTACCGCACTCTTTCCGAGAACAGATATGATTACGCAGCGCTGTTATCGTCCCGATTGAGGCCCCCACGATCGCTGTCTTTTGGTGATTTCGGATCTTGGCAACCGCCGACCGTTTCTTCTGTCCTCCAATAGACGTAGAGCATTCATAGCTAAGCCATGACTGACCGCTTCCACTTCGACCTGGGGCAATACAAGATGTCGCCGGTCGACGATTCGCATATGTGGATCATTGGAAATTGCACTGCAGGGTGTAATCGCTGGTTCGGCCCTGAGAACACGATGTGGCAGCATATACCATGATGATAAAGTCTTCATTCTGCGACGGTGTATACGAGACGTGCTCATCTGCATTTCCAGAGTTCGTCGACCTGGCAACAGAACGCGCTGGGTCAGCAACCCGGTGAAGATACAGGTCATAGTTACACTCCTCCGAGATATTAGTAAGGCTGATCTGTATAGGTCTTCCAACGGTACCGGGAAACAGATATTCGTCTCTGATTGCTATCTCACAGAAATTCGCCTGAAGTGTCGTATTCGATGCCAATCGATAGGCTTCTCCGGGAGAGTTGTTGGGCTCATATGGGTCCTGATCACAACCGAGGCAATCCCGACAAATGTTTGGAAGATTCACATGTTGTTCGACCGCGATCAATGCCGCGGGACCGGTTTCCCAAGACTGTGTGTCACACGTAACAGTTACGAAATTATGATATTTGCCTGCGCACATAGGAGTTGTACTGACGAATGTAAGCGAATAGAAATCAACGACGTCAATATTGGACCATGTCACCAGAGGCAATCGGATTTCCGGCGCTGTTCCCTGGCTCAAATCCTCATCGTATTGCGCGCCAGCAGGCAAGTGGTCAACAATCTGTGTCCCTACAGCGATCCCTTTCCCTGTATTGGTCAGATAGATTGTATAGGTCACAGGCCTACCAGCAATCACGGTTTCAGGCCACACGCTCTTGGTCACTGTGACGACGGGGGCACTCTTGGCAGCTGTTTGGGTCGTTGCAGTCGCATCGGCCATCCGAGCAAATTGGTAATGATCGTCCCGTCAGTGATGGGTATAACGATGTCCACACCGAAGGTCAAAGTCACAGTGTCCGTTGCGCTCCCGGCCATTCCCAGAGATGGAATGGTCCATGTCATCACCGCACCCGCTTCGGCACTGAGAGGCGGGGTCTCTATGGCCAGGTTTTCGGGCTGGCTTGACATCGAATCGCCAACATATGACGTGTGCAGGGGCACAAAATCGGTAACGACAGAAGTGCTCAACAGAAGATGCGACGAGTTGCTCACTACAGTCCCATATGTCAGCACATCACCAGCCTGAATTTGGCTTGGTGCTGTTTTGGTAAGCGTATCTGTTTCGCGGAACGCGAATTCGCAATTCGTGATATCCCAAATTTCTCGTGCGGGCAGAAATGAATATGATTGTTCCCGGGTTGTTCCCGAACTCGCCCACACAGCTTTCGTCGCCAGCAGTCCAAATGCCAGAATCAGGGCAAACACGACAAAACCTACAAATGAAACTCTACCTCTCATGAGATCACCTCTTATTGTCTTTCGTGAAGAACCGATGAAGACATCTGCATTGTGCCAGATGCAGGAGGTAGTGATTCGTCCGAATCTGCGGGAACTAAAACTCTGGACTTAATCTCGGGCTTCAATATCCCTCTCTAACGAGGGTTTCGCCCGCTTCCCTTTCGGGAGAGGCAAACATCACTTAGAGACCAGGGTCATTGCTGTTCCCCTAACCAGTGCTCCTGCCCTCGCCGGAGTCTCCGATCGTGAAACTCCACGGCTCTGGCGTTTCGCTCACAATGATCGGTTCCTCGGGCGGCAGCTCCCGTTGCACCCGAACGGTCCAGTAATAGGCACCGTTGGGACCGCTACGAAGGTGGGTAGCAGCATCCAGGTAGATTGTCAGGGAATTATTCCGTGTAGCTTCTGCTGCCCCGTTGAATGGTCCGGCTTCGTATCCACTCATCACCACTTCAAACGACTCGTCCGGACCCAAATCACGGCTCCAGCTCCAACGGAACTCCACCTTACCATCTTTTGACTGGTATCCCGGGCCCGGGTTCTTCAGCACCGGAGCGGGGTACAGTACAAGGGCTGTCGGCGTCACCGTAGCGGTCGGTGTGAAAGTCACTGTGGGCGTTGCGGTCTCGGTTGGAGTGAGCGTTGGCGTACGTGTGGCAGTTGCCCCGACGGTCGATGTTGGCGTTCGGTCCTGCTCCGCATCCACCTGTCCCCTGAATACTATCGTTTCAACCACTGCGGCTACCGGGGCCATTGTCCGTAGCTCTCCGCTCTGCTGTCCTGTTGCAGTGGAATGTTCGGAAGTCGAACCGCTCTGGGTTTCGTTGTCAGAGCTGACGAATGCTCCGTTCCATTGCCGCCCATCAGGCGTCAACGTCGTGGTGGCGGACGACAGAACCGGCACCCTCGTCCGATCAACAGTCGCGGTGGGTATGCGCATTTCCGTCTGTGTTGGCGTGGGCAGCAGCGTATCCGTGGGTATGGTAGTGGGTGTGCCTGTCGCTGTCATCGTTGGCGCCGGCGTCTTGGTCGGTGTGCCGGTTGGAGATGCTGCCAATGTGGCCGCCATTTGTGCCAAGGGATGGGACGGAGTCCGCGTCGGCACTCGCGTTGGGGACGCAGTCGCACTCGGCATGGCGGCAGGGGTAGTCGTCGGCGAGGCCGTCGCTGTTGGGGTCGATGTCAGAGTGTGCGTCGGGCCAGGCGTCGCAGTAGGGGTATTCGTCGGCGTGAGAGTCGGCGTCTCGGTGGGCATATCCGTTGGTGACGGCGTCGGCGAGGCAGTAAAAGTCCATGTCGGTACCGGCGTTTCGGTCGGCCGCGCGGTCAGTGTTGCGGCCACGGACGTCTCATTTTGACGGGCAATGGAAGTTTCCGTCGCCTCTTTCCAGGGCGTGGGTGTCGCCGTAGCCGTAACGCTCGGCGTAGGTTCGGGTATCGCCTGCACAACCGCGGTAGGCATTGCGCCGGGCAAGCGCACCACTCCGGCGCCCAATAGCCCGGCAGCAGCAATCAGCAGGGCCAGGATCACCCCTCCGACGATCACCGGCAGGGCAGTACGGCGCGCAGATAGGAGCGTTCCCCCAGCCGGATACTCTCCGCCGGGCAGGCGAATCACAATGACCGAGACGTTATCTCTACCTCCATTTCGAAGAGCCGCGTTAACCAGGATCAAGGCGGCTTCCTCTGGCGGGTAGCGATACACAGCCTTCGCAATCAACGCGTCCGGGACCGGCCCTGACAAACCATCAGAACATAGGACGATTACATCTCCCTCAAGTAACGCGACGCGAGACACGTCGACTGTCACCTTGGGTCGTCTGCCCAGAGCTCGGGTCAACTGCGCACGCCGCTTGTGTGCCCGTGCTTCTTCGGGGGTCAGCGTGCCACCGTCCACCTGCTCTTGGACCCAGGAATGATCCTTGGTCAACTGGCTGATTTCTCCGTCCCGAACCAGGTAGGCACGGCTGTCGCCGGCATGCGCCACAATGCACTCGCTCTCATCTAATAACACCAACGCTGCGACTGCCGTCGTGCCCATTCCCGCATGATCCGGGTTGGCCTCGGCCCTGGCGTGAATCTCTTCATTGGCCTGCGTCAAAGCGTCCTGCAGTGCCGTTTCGGGATCGGTTCCAGCAGCTGCGGTCGAATAATAGCGGGTTGCGATCGTCTGCACAGCCAAACGGCTGGCTACCTCGCCCTTGTTGTGTCCGCCCATCCCGTCGGCAAGCACATAGAGGGCACCCAGTCTTGGCACAAGAGATTCGTGCTCTTCACGAAAGGACCCGACACTGTCTTCATTGTTCGACCGGCGGCCGATGTGCACTTTCGAAGCACTCTCGATCTCACCGAATTGGCCAATGACCATTTCGTCATCCATGAAACGCGCTCCCCAAAATCAGTAGCAGCCCGATAATTCCGGACAACAGGAATAGCGCTGCCAGGATCCAGTACCAGGGCAGGGCCGATTTCCGCGCAGATCTTGTGCCCTGGACTAAACGCTCGCTTCTTCGCACAGAGACGGCCTGTTGAAGGTCGGATACGAAAGCAGCGACCGTGCCGTACCGAGAGGGTGGGTCTTTGTCCAGTGCTCGCATGAGAACGGTCTCGACTTGGGCGGGTACCTTGACCAGGGTCCTCGGCAGACGCGAGGGTGGCAGTGGGGACCGGTGCAGAACCTTCTCGCGTACGCTGCTCGTTGACCCTCCGGTGAAAGGGGGGCGACCGACGAGCATCTCATATAGAACACAGCCCAGCGAGTAAACATCCGAGCGTTCATCAAGTATCAGCCCACGAGCCTGTTCCGGAGACATATAGGGCAGCGTGCCCGTCCCTGACTTGGATAGGCGAGTCCCGTGTGGTGTATCCTCGGCAATCCCGAAGTCCGACAACACCGCATGGCTCCCGTCAACCGACAGGAGGATGTTGCCCGGTTTGATATCGCGGTGTATCTTGCCCAACGCATGGGCGTAGGACAGAGCCTCTCCGATCTGTGCCAGGATGTCGATTGCTGCATCCCAACCCAGCCACTTTCGTTTATTTTTCTTGCCGCCGTCCTTTTCCAACCAGTCCCTCAGAGATCCGCCTTCCATCCATTCCAGAGCAATACAGCAGACAGGCTCCCCTGCGACGTGCAGTTTGGGTACCCCTCCCCAACCGACTGCCCGCCACTCCCTGGGCAGCTCTACCGGCCGAATTATGTTGGGGTGGTCCAGTTCCCGCAGCACGGCTAGTTCGTTCGCCAGTACGCTGTAGCGATTGCTATGAGTGACTTTCAACGCCACGTACCCATCGTGTCCTTTCAGATGAGCCTTGTACACTGCCGACATGCCACCTCGTCGCTTTCTGGCATTGCCGGATATACGCACGAAGTCTGATAAGCGGTCACCGGGTTCGAACTCGATCTCCAGACGTCGCTCGCACTTCGGACAATACAACTCATTAGAGTCGATGTTCGATCTGATATCACATTTCGGACATACGCGGTACATATACACCTCTTGTAGCCAAGCGGGCCGGGTCGGTTTGGGATTTTCGAGACGGGATTAGGCCAAATCCCGTTCCGTCAGGCATTCCCCTGTCCTTCCGCCGGCCCGGCCTGTTTTTCAAGACGGATCCCTGTCCGGTCTTGAACGTCTGAACTGCTGTGTATCCAGGTCTTTATCCATGCCGTCCAGCGCATCGCTGATATCGGTGGTTTCATCGCTCTTCCATTCAAACCGGAGCGTGGTGCGGGTGCCGAGTTGGACGATCGCCCCATCATGAAGCGGCATCCCGCGCGAGGGGACGTCCTGGTAGTCCACCTTGCTTCCAAATCGGCTGCCAAGATCGCGAATCCAGAACGCTTGTCCGTCGTATTCTATCTGGGCATGCTCGCGCGAAACAGGTTTGTCGGGAATCTCGATGTCATTCTGGCTCCCACGACCAATCCTGGTAGAGGATCTGGTCAACTGGAATCGCTGTCCCTCTTTGAGTTCCAGGCTGCGCTCCACGACCAGGGCAGCCAAGGGCATCACATCTTCCGTCATACTCCCGCGGTCGACATCACCGGTAGCGGCATCGTCTCCGCCGTGCACATAACCGGTGTCCAATTGGGATTCGAAGAAACCGCTGCTGATATCGCCCCCGGCGAAGTCGCTGTCGAGCAAATCTTCGTCCTCCGGATGACCTTTGCGAAGGACACCCATAAGGATCAGCACAATGCCGGCGATCAGCAGGATCAGAAAGATGCCGGCGAACAGATAGTTGGGCGGGTTCCCCTCCTGCAGCGTTTGCGTCAAGCCCTGCACGAAGCTCAAAGTCGGTGTCGGAGTCGGAGTCAGCGATGGTGTTGGCGTCGGCGTCCATCCAGCCTCAACAGTCAGTATGGCAATCGCGGTGGCGGTCTTGGAATCGGCGGTCGCGACGGCATGAGCGGTCGCAGTGGCAGCGACAGAAGTTGCTGCATCCGCAACAGCAGTCATGACATCCGCCGTCAGTCGCGCCTGTGTAGTGATGGTCGCTGCCACCGATGTTCTTTCGGTTTCTATGGCAGCGGCCGTCTGGCTGGCCCAGGCAGTTGCTACGGCGGCCGTGGCCGTCCCTTCGGCGCGGGCCGTCGCGGTGATGGCAGCAGCGGTCTCTGCCGCCGCTACCTGTTTGGCCTCCGCGGTCAGTGTAGCCGCCTCGGCCGTCAGCCTGGCCTCGACGGTCGCTGTGGCCGCACCGGCGGCAGCCTTTGCGGCCTCGGCAGCCGCTGTCAAGGCCACCGCGGTCTGCTGCGCCTGAGCGGTCAGGAGGGCTCTCGCCGCTGCCGTAGCCTCCACAATGCGCTGGATCTCCGCGGCGCGCGCCGTCGCTGTCGCGGTCGTGTCCGGGGTCTGCGTAGGCGTAGCCGTATCTGTGGAAGTTGCGGTTGGAGTCGGCGTATCAGGAACCGGCATAGCGGTCGCTGTGGGCATTGGGACTGACAGGGTTGTCTTCCGCGCAACCACCTTGTTGTCCAGATCGGTCAGTTCGACACGAAGTTCCTGTTTGCCGGGGTTCAACATACTCGTGTCCAGCAAGAACTTGTCATACGGAGGTTTGACCACTTCTCCAACGAGCATATCGTCTATGAAGTAACTGACCTTGGCCACACGCTCCACCGGCGTTATTTCCAGAGCCACCTCCACTGGAGCCACGACAGCCGCACCGGGCACGGGGCTGGTGATTTTCAGTTCCAGAGATGGCGGCAGGGGCCTTACAGGGATGTAGAACAAGCGCTCGTCCATAGGAGAACCGGCACGATCCAGCTTGACGACGATGCTGTGCTCGCCACTGGGGGCGTCTGTCTGGTAGTGAAGTCGATACTGGCTGTGCATCTGCCTCGCAATTCTCCCAAATTGATCCGGCAGGTCTTGCGGACGGTTAGCCACAAAGGCGCGCCCTCCGGTCAGATTGGCCATTCGTGCCAGCTCCTGCTCGTTGATCTGCCCTGATGCCAGGCCAACCGTGTAGATCGGGATCCTGCGAGTCGGCGAGGTTGCGGTGTCGATCACATCGGCGAATGTGTGTGTACTCGCAGCGACGGTCTGACCGTTGCTGAGCACAACCTCATCTTTGCCGTCGGTAAACAGCACGACGGCACGGCGTCCTTTTGGCGATTCTGAAGCCTTTGCCATGGCGGTCATCGTCGCGTCATAGAGGCAAGTTCGGTTCTCGCTGTATTCCATCCCGTAGATGGCGTTGATCGCCGCACCATGGTCCATCGAGAGATCGTGCAGAAGGTTGGCCTGCCGATCGAACGAATATACAGCCACCCGGTCGTTCTCATTGAGTGCATCAACGAAACCGCGGGCCGCTTCTTTTGCCGAGTCCATGGCCATTCTGCCTGTGCTGTCGGTGACACTCATGCTGCGGCTGGTATCGATGACCAGCACCACGCTAATCGGCTCGTCAGTCTGTTCTGCGCCCGCCAGGGCCATTTCCTGGCCGTCCTGTATGACGCTGAAGTCCTTGACCGACAGACCGGTCACAGGGTTGCCGTCCGACCTGGAAACCGTGACATAGGCAAAAACGTCGTCGACAGTTCTGTACGGGACCTGCTCTGCCCGCACGTAACTAATAGTCAGCAAATCCGGCCCCTGGGCACCAGTGTCAGGGATCCACGGGGCACTCATACCTGCAATTGCGACCACTACAGCAGCCAAAATCAATTTGAACCTCGACATCTGCTCCCCCTATTGATGTATGATGGTGTTTCAGTTAGCACGCCAGATGCGCATATTGTCGAACCCTACGACGATTGGCCGGTTAACGGCGTAGACGAGCAAGCCGATATTTCCAGCAATGTCACCTCCAGTTTCAAAGCTGCCCAATTGAGTGCCGTTCACAAAGGCTGTAAGTCTTCTATTCCCCACAGCCAATCCCAGAGTCAGCAGTTGATTTGGATCAGTGTTGGAAATTCCGGTTGTGGATACTGGTAATCCCACATCCACGCCACCGGCTTTGCCCCCGAGATAATACTCGCCATCAGCCGATACCATGAGATAGTAGTAAGTTGCCCGGTTGTCATCTCCAACGACAATCCCAAACCTCCCGTCCTTATCGCCTTCTACCATTTGCGCGTCGATCTGCACAACAAAATTACGGGGTTGTCCGCACGACTCACAATCGACCGAGTAATACCAACCCGTCCGTGATAGTGACAACCAGAATCTCCCGTCACCAATCGACCTGTTGAAATATGTGTCCCCTTCAGATAAATCCCAACTATTCCGATTATCGTCGAAATCATCAATGAACAACAGAGACGGATCATTCAAGTACGGTTTCAGCCCATCCAGGGCAGCTTGCGCAATGCCGGTATCATCGATCTCAATTGCTTTTCTCAGTGTTGTCGATGCTTCCACGGGTTTCCCCTGAGCACGCAGCTCATTGCCCATTTTGATGTAGTTTCTGATCAGTGTTGATTTCAGAAGATCGTCCGTCAGTCCGGCTTCAGACAGCAATTGTGATTCCGGGCCCAGGGCAACAATCGCTTCCAGCTTGTTGATTGCATCTGCGGTCCCTTCCGTTCGTGCCAGCCGGACATCGTCCCAGAGTTTTTGTATTTCGGCCACCTGCGGATCGGGGGTGGGAGTCGAGGTGATGACCGGGCGCGGTGTTTCCGTGAATACCGGGGTCCACGTCGAGGAGGGAGTCGCTGGCAATGTCGTCGGCGTCGCTGTCGATGAACGCGTGGGCGTTGGTGTCTTGCTGGGAGTGGCAGTCACTACCACTATCCACGGCGTTGCTGTTGGCGGTGCTTCGGTTGGTGTCGGTGTTTCCACAACGACGATCACATACGGCGTAGGCGTAAACGTCGGAAGCGGTGTGTCAGTCACTGTACTAGTCGGTGCCGGTGTGTCGGTGGCCGTCGCTGTGAACGTCGCAGTCGATGTTGCCGTGGCCATCGGCGTATCCGTTGCCGTCGTAGTCCAGGTCGGAGTCGCAGTTGCAGTTGCAGTCGGTGTATCGGTTGGTGTTGGCGTGGGGGTCGCTGTATCCGTTGCGGTCGCTGTCGCGGTGGAGGTCCATGTTGGTGTCGATATCGGCGTGTGGGTCAGGCTGGGCGTCGCGGTCGGGGTCGCAGTGGCCGTCCATGTCGGTGTTAGTTGTGCCATAACCAGCGTCTGCTCTGCGGAATATGTCTCGAAAGCGACAGTCGTCTGAGTGGCCAGGCGAGAAACACGCATTTCGGGTATCCATTTGCTCTGCGCCATATAGGCAAGCGAGCCGATTAGCACCGTCAAGCCGACTCCGGCGGCAAGTCGCCCCCAACGGACCGCCCACAGCATCATCCGTTCTTTTCTGGGATTGCGCAGAGAGCGGGCCATGTCTCCCGCAGTGGGATAGCGGTGGTCAGGATCTTTCTCCAGCGCCTTGAGCATGACCAGAGAGATTTCTTCTGGCAAAGAAGGCTCTATCTGGTGTGGATTCGGTGGTTTCTCGTGCAGATGGGCGTAGAATAGACCCTGTGTCAGAGTCTGGTCGAACGGGGGGCGTCCGGTCAGCATTTCGAACAGCAGGACACCGAGAGAGTAGACATCACTACGCTGATCGATATCCTCCCCTTTGACCAGTTCTGGAGACATGTATCTGGGCGTACCTGGGTGAGCGCCGATGTCTTCAGTCTCGTCTTCGTCTCCAGCCAGGACCTTGGCCAATCCGAAATCGGTCAGGACCACGCGGCCATCTTCCTGCACGATGATATTCGACGGTTTGATGTCACGATGAACGATGCCCTCTTTGCGATACGCATAGTCGAGCGCGTCAGCTACCGGCTCGATCAGATCGATCGCTTCGGTTACTTCGAGCTTGCCTTTTTGTTTCAGCAGATCGCTTAACATTTTGCCAGACAAATACTCCATGGCGATGAAATAAATACCATCCTGCTCACCCACTTCATAGACGGTCACGATATGAGGATGCCGCAGTTTGGCGGCAGTGATTGCCTCCTCTTTGAAACGGCGTACCAGGGATGCGTTCGCAGCGAGAACCGGCGACAAAACCTTGACCGCTACGAGTCGTTTGAGCGCTGGGTCCCTGGCCAGGAACACAGTCCCCATACCACCGTACCCGACTTCTTGCTCTAACACATATTTCCCCAGAGTTTGGCCTAACAGAGGTGAATACGTTGGTTCATTCATGCCTGGTTCGTGACTCCTCGACTGCAATATGATTGTCTCTTGAAAATCGGTGGCAGCAATTCATCGTGCTGTACCCGGTCGAGATCGATCGTCTTGTCATTGTTATTCGTCCTGCTTCATCCAGGCCATTCGCTCGCTCGGCCAATCGGGGCCCATAATGCCACCCAGGTCGGCAATTCTCTGCTGGTTGCTACCATCAGGCAGCATCGTCCATATACCCCACACTCCGCCCTGGTCGGAAACGTATGCGATATACTTGCCATCCGGAGAGTATGTGGGTAAACCTTCGTTGGCAGGATCGTTCGTGAGCTGTCGTATGCCTCCCCCATCTTCTCCAATGCCATAGATGTCCCAGTTGCCATTCCTCACCGACATGAAGGCAATACGCCCATCATATGCGGACGAGGGAGTATCATTAGGTTCCGTGGTCAATTGCCGCGGAATTCCGCCCCATGGGTTGGTGATGAATAACCCACAACTTCCACCACTGCCGATGCCCCAGTCGCACGAGGTCAGCGCCAGAGTCCCGGTTGATGTCCAGAGCGGGCTTCTCCCTCTTAGCTGGTTGACCGGCACTTTGTCCGTAGCGTATTGAAGCCCCAATGCCTGTTTACTGAAGAAGTCTGTGACATGGGAAATCAACGACATTCCCTCGAAAGACGAGTCAGCGAAGATGAAGGATTCGCCGTTGGGTGCCCAACTGGGTTGAATGTCTGCGGAATTGCTCGTCACCGGATAAAAGTCCGACCCATCGGGATTCATGCGCACGATGAACTCCGCATTGCCCGGTCTGTCGATTACCAGCAGTAGTTTCTGTCCATCACCTCGGAACGCGGGGTGATGCGCTTGCTGCTGGAACATGCGACGATTGGTACCATCTGCTTCCATTGCATACAGGTCATATCCGGGTGGATTGTAGTTCGTGTTATACACCGGGAATAGGATTGTCCCTTCCGGTCTGGGAGCTGGTGTCGGAGTGTCCGTCGGAACCGGCGTTGGTGTATCCGTCGGAGGTTCCGCTGTATTCGTCTCTGTCGGCGTCAGAGTAATCGTAGGTGTATCCGTCGGCAAAGGCGTGTTCGTCACCGTTGGCGTATGGGTAGGTGTAGCCGTATCGGTTGGCGTCGGTGTATGGGTCGGTGTCGAAGTCACAACGATGATTATTGGCGTTGGTATCGGGGTCGCCGTCACGTATAGAATCTTAGGCGGAGGCGGTGGGGTAGCCGTGACATATACCGGAGTCGGCGTTGGGGCCGGCGTAGGCGTATCGGTCGTGGTTGGTGTATTCGTCGGTGTCGCCGTATCGGTTGGCGTCGCGGTTGGCGTAGCCGTCGCAGTTGCCGTGGCCGTCCACGTCGCCGTTGCTGTGACAGTGTCGGTTGGTGTAGATGTATGGGTCGCAGTGGGCGTGTCCGTTGGCGTATGCGTAGGTGTCGCCGTAGCTGTTGGGGTATCGGTGGGGGCCGGTGTATCGGTCGGAGTTGCGCTGGCAGTCGGAGTCAGTGTACTGGTTGGCGTGACGGTATCGGTCGCTGTTGGCGTGACTGTTGGTATCGGGGTGTCTGTCGGCACGATGCCGGCCTGAACCATAACCGTTGCAAGGGGGGCAGGAAGATTGTCCTGCGAAGAT
>ENA-OSEO01005536-OSEO01005536.1-sediment-metagenome-genome-assembly--contig:-NODE-5536-length-12050-cov-2.651299_pt1 | contig 12050 bp, 17 predicted proteins | sample MGYA00237883_ERZ534232 | MGnify/ENA metagenome assembly ERZ534232
CAGCTCGCGGGAAAAGCGCGTTTTAGGGTCAACATTTTTTCTCAAAAGGGATGCTATTCCACCGTCATGAGGCAATTGGCCACCAGGGTTCCCACCATTCAGGAGTTGGGCTTGCCCGGCGCATTTTCCAAGATGACCGAGGAGAGAAACGGGATCATCCTTGTGACAGGCGCGACGGGAACGGGAAAATCCACCTCCCTTGCAGCGGTTTTAAACGACATCAACGAGAAATATTCTATTCACGTGGTGACCTTGGAGGACCCGGTGGAATTTGTTCATTCCCAGCGCAGGGCCACCTTTAACCAGCGGGAGCTGGGGACGGATTTCGACGCCTTTGCCTCCGGGTTGAGGTCTGCCTTGAGACAGGCTCCCAAGGTCATCCTCGTGGGCGAGATGAGAGACAGGGAGACGGTAGAGATCGGCCTTTCTGCAGCGGAAACGGGCCATCTGGTACTAAGCACGCTCCATACCATGGACGCCGGGCAGACCATCAACAGGATCATAGGCATGTTTGACCGGGAGGATGAAAGGCAAATTCGGGTCAGGCTTGCGGACACTCTCCGGTGGATCGCCTGCCAGCGTTTGCTGCCCAAGGTGGGAGGCGGTCGCGTGGCCGCCTTTGAGATCATGGGCTCCAACCTCACCATCAAGGATATGATCCTGCACGGTGAGAGTGAAGAAAAAAACATTTACGACACCATTGAAAGAAATCGGGCCTTTGATATGATGACTTTCGACCAGAGTATAGCGGATCTGTTCAAGAAGAAGCTCATCACAGAGGAGACGGCCTTGAGCTACTCTTCCAGGAAGTCGGTGGCCAAGAGGGGGATTGACTCCATTAAGTCTGCGCGGGGTGAGAAGACAACCAGTATCGAAGACCTGAGAATCGATGCGGATTACGGAAACCGCGGCTAGATCCCTTGAAGTTTAAGGTTCTTAGAAAACCTCCCTCCGTTTGGAAAACAAATCCGGGGGAAGGGGGACAACCCATCCCTCGAGGAGGTGGTCGATGGAGATTAGGTGTGAAAACTGCAACGCCAAGTTAAACATTGCAGATGAAAAAGTACCGGCCGGTCAGAGGGTGTTGGTCCGGTGCCCCAAATGTAAGAGTAGACTGACCGTGGAAAGACCGGCACCGAGCGAGGATGACCCGTACCTCTCCTTCAAGGAAGAACCCGTGGACGGAGGGAATCTGGAGGCGGACTATGGCTATGGGTTTGACGATGACGCGCTCGATTTCTTTGAAGAAGGGGTCACCCTGGCTCTTGTCCTGGAAACCGACCCCCAGCAAATGGAAATACTGAGATCGGCCGTGGAATCCCTTGGGAACAGGTTTGTTTCAGGGCAGAATACTCGCGAGGCCATCGGCAAGATGCGCCTGCACCACTTTGACCTGGTCCTACTCTCCGATAGGTTCGATGACATCCCATTGACGGAAAGTCCCATTCTCCATCACGTGAATCATCTTCCCATGTCCAATCGGAGAAAAATGTTCGTAGCGTTGATTGGGGATAATTTCAAGACCATGGATCAAATGATGGCCTTCGCCATGAGCGCGAATGTGGTCATCAATCGGGAAGACGTTGACCGACTGGCCGCTATCCTGAAACACACCATTTCAGACAACGAGAGATTTTACAAGGTCTTTATGGACACACTCGTAGAAGCGGGGAGGCCGTGACCGTTGCAAGGAGATCGACTTGAAGAATAGCTATCGACTCAGAGTGGAAAACTGTATCGGAACCATCATTGATGTCCATAAAAGCATCAGTGCCCAGTATGAAAACCAGGAGTTTCTTTCGCAGTTCGAACAGTTGAAGCAGGCAATCCGGTACTTGGATTTGGAACAGGTCTGCGAGAAGGATATCCTGAAAGTGGAGCAGGCCACCAATGACCTGCTGAGAGAGTTTAAAACGGTCTTCGAAACGGGGAATTTGGGGCCTGTCTATCGCTCCGTGAAAAACTGATTTTCTTTACGATTCCGTTTCATTGGACGCCCGTTGGATCCACCCGGCAGTCGAGAACGCCGGCATTCTTTACGGCTGAAAGAACGCTTTTCCAGATCTCCTTCAGCTTCCGGATGTCTTTTTCTTCTCCCAGTGCCCAGACGGACCCACCCGCTCCCGCTCCGGCAAACCTTGCCCCGCATCCGCACGCTTCTGCATGGCTCAGCAATTTGGCGGTAATCGGTATGAAGGCCTGCGGTGTGATCTCCTTTCGGACAGCCATCTCTTCCTGTAAAAGGCGGGCTGCCTTTTTCCAGTCCAGATCCTTGATCGCTTGGGCGAAATGCCCGACGATGTCATTCACCTTTATCCATCCCGCCCTCGTCCTGGTGGAGAGAAAGTCTTGGATCCACCGGCGATTGATGCTCGCCGACACATGGCTTTTGCCGCTGAAAGCGACCAGGAGACATCGAGAGAGTTCCCGTTGGCCTTCCCGATCCAGGAGGGCTTTCCTTTCAAAGGGGGATCGGGGATGACCGTGACGCCACTTCCACTCATTTACTCCCCCGTAAACAGCGGCCGCATGGTCCTGGAGCCCGCAGTTCCCCCCGCTGATGCCATCCTCAAGATGATAGGCCAGGTGAAGGATTTCCCTGGGAGGCAAATCTCTCCCTCCAAGCATGGCCTGCGCCCTGGACAGAGCTTTGATCAGGGCCACCAGGGCTGTGCTTGAGCCCCCCAGTGCGGATTTTACAGGGGCTTGAGATCGGATGTGAACTTCAATTCCATGAAAACCAAAGTAGGAGATGGCTGCAAAAAAGAGTCCGAAAGGGGGAAGAAAAGGGAGACGATCCATGGGGAATGCTTCACCGCTTGGAAAGCCCTCGGAGGAGATTTTGACCCAACCCGGATCGCAGGGGGTGAGGACAACGGATGTCCTGAGATCCAGAGCCATGTTTACCGTCACCGGTTCAATCCCGGCTAGAGGCAGGGCCATAGCTTTAATATCCCAGGTGCCCCCCGAATCAATCCGGCATGGAGCGGACGCTTCCACTGGATGTTCGCCGTACATTTTTTTGTGGAATTTCTTCAATTGGCTCCCCATACCAGGTTGTTCCCTTCCCATCACGTTGAAATCCCGTCACCGTTCAGGGGTTCGGGGTTACCTTTCTTTCGCCGACTTATCCTTCTTTGTGAGGCCGGAAACCTCGCAAGTTGGATTTCGGGCCGGCTGCCACGCCCTTACTATCCTCGAATCGTTCCATTCGCATACACTCTCCCTTCAGTGCGAATAGATCACCGGTCCAGGTTTGAAGTAAATCCCCCACCTCGAACCTTGAACCTTTGAACCGGTGAACGATTACGAAATCCCCGTCTGGTTTCTATTCCTTTTTTCGCGGATGCGACCGACGGTTTTGCTGGAGCCGATGTCTTGCAAGGAAAAGCCCTGCCATGGTTTTGCCGTCCTGAATGGTTCCGCTATAGATCATCTCCACGGCATCTTCAAACCCGATCTCATGGACGCGAATGATTTCGTCTTTGTCGAGATTTTGCTCGGCGGGTACAAGTCCCCATGCCAGAAACAGGTGGATACGCTCATCCGCATAACCCGGCACCGGGGTTATCTCCCCGAGCTTTTCCCACGTTGCGGCCGAAAAGCCGGTTTCTTCAATCAACTCTCTTTTTGCGCATTCGAGCGGCGCCTCGTTTTCTTGGAGCGTCCCTGCGGGAATCTCCCATATGAAGTCCCCCATGGCATGTCGATACTGTTTGATCAAGATCACCGTGCGGTCGTCGGACAGGGGAACAATGGCTGCTGCGCCGGGATGACGGATAATCTCCAGATCGATGGTCACACCGTTTTCCAGGGTGAGATTTTCCTTGAAGAGGGTAAATGTCCTACCCCGATGGATTGTGACCCTTTCATTTACCTTGGCCGGCATAAAAATCCCCATGTGGTATCGGTTTCCGTTCGCTATTTCCCCGTGGTCCGGGTGGGAGAAAAATCCCCGCTTTCCCGTTCCCACCGTGATGGCTTAAAACCATTCCCTCTCTCTAACGAAGCCTACTTTAAAACACCCGTAGTGTCCATCGGGAAATGGTGGTGATTGCAGTTCAGAGACTACGAGAGCTGGTCGGGAAAAATCATGAAATTACCGGTATCTGCAAATCCTCGAAAATCGCAAGGTCAAGGGAAAAGTAATACAACGGGTTACCGCTATTCCTCGAATGGCCACTGGAAAATCCCCCCACCTGTGGCCGGGTTCTTTTCCCCCACCCTGAACCTTGTTCCACCTGTTTTCCTTCACAGCCTTTGGGATTCGCATTTGTAGTCTTCTGACTCGGCCATGAGCTTCCTTCCAGTCAAGGGAGCTCCACCTCTCCGTGTCGTCTTTGAGTGCACCAGTCTCATCGGCCGTCATTTGCTTTCTCATCTTCAACGATTCCACAAATTGTCTCGCAATGAGACACCGGTTGGACGTCTCCACGCTTTTTCACCGGAGCCGATGCCCAACGGTTTTGGCGTTGAGCCCTGTTTCAGACTCTATCTCTTGGCTTTCCCGAGAGCGTTCGCTTCTCACACGGCGCAAGCGCCGGCGCGGCGTGTGCGCTGCGCGTCCAACCTCTCTGCCGCCTCTCCATCGGCGTGCCTTGTCGAACATCCCGATTCATCGGTAGGAGGATTCCCCGAGGGGTTCTCCTGTCACCATTCAGACCCGATTCGGTACATTGTCCGCAGGGCTTCGCACCCCGTCATCAGCGCAACGGTAGCGCGCCTTCGTAACTTTCCCGCCCCCGGGGCGGGATTACTCCAGGTAAGTACCCGAGTACAATCAAACCGTGCCACTTCGTGTCGCACCCCAACGCTGAAGTCACCTGCCGGTGTGGAGCGCAGCGGAACACCTGTGAGGTGCACTGACGGTTGGCGGAAGGAATTTCAGTAGCAGCTAATAGTGGTAACGGCACTGCACGAAATCTACCCTGTTATGCCCAACAACATAAACCAATCGATGCTCCTGGGTAATCCGGCGAGACCAGACCCCGGCGCCAAGAAATTTTAAGGGCTCCGGTTTTCCAATCCCCTGAAACGGATCTCGGATTACTGCTTCAATCAGATTGAAAAGTCGGATGGCCGTTCTACGATCAGTTTCTACCCAGTACCGCAAGTCCTCTCTAAATTCTGGCTGAAATACGGCTTCCCGTCCCTTTTTAGATTCAGACTGGTTAATCAAGACCGACCTCTCGACGAAGCTCATCGATGGTCTGGGGAGATCCCTGTTGTACTCTTACCCGTTCAAGAGCGCGGTTCAGCCGTTCTGCATTGGCAGGGGATCGAAGGAGGTGCGCCGTCTCAAGTATGCCGGATAATTCCTCAGCAGCTATCATGGCGACATCCTCGCTGCCACGTCTCTGAATGATCACAATTTCCCGATTTTTTATGACTTCATCAATCAATGACGCCAGACGGGCACGGGCATTTGTATAGGTCGTCTGTATTGCCATATTGGCCTCCTTTTTTATGTACAGATATATTGTACATATTTTGTTCCAATAGGTCAATAAGTTTGTTTTTTGTCATCCCACCAACGAAAAGCTCACTGGGAGCCGGATTTTTCCGCGATCCGGTGGAGCGACATGTTGGGCAGACGTCAGTCCGCACCATTCTCTTCAACGCGATGCGCAATGGATGTTCCCTCCGGCAGACCTCCCCGGGGTTCCCCCGACCATTTCCACATGCTATGGATCCTCAGAATCTTAGGTTCGCTGAATCCAACTTCTTCCGTCAATCCGTGAGAGAGGTACAGAACGTTGTTCGTTCGTTCCTGCGCAATGATGATTCCATCATCGATTTGGTCGACCGAAAGGACCTTGATCTCTCGCCTCACATCAGACGCGATGAACCGTGATACAACATGGCCAGGCTTGTAGACCCGCCGACGATGCCAATTGCGTATGGCTCGAAGGAGTTGTCTCATCTCAAGTCACCTTCATCTTCTAGATCGGGTAGGTGAGGGGCCTCTCAACCCCATTCCCCCCTTGGAACTGTGCATAAGGCTTTCACCTCACACGGCTCGATCATGTCAAAAAGTAGCCCTTGTGGATCGGCCCGGCTGTGACGCCTCCTAAATCAATGCCATAGCCCGGAACTCCCGGGCCGACATGGCCGGCAGCAGCTTGCTTTCCTTCTTGTTCCTGCGACGCCACCACGTAGCGGTGGTGATTGGCCCATCCGCGAAGCGTTTCATTCAGCTTCTTGATCAAGACCGGCATCGGCGCGCTGACACGTGTTTGCGGATCAAGGTTCTCACCTTCTGCATGAGGGCGTGAACTCCCCCATTCGACGGCGTAATGTTGAGGACTGGCCCATGCTTGCGAAAGGTTTGCCTGAGGAATGTGAATCCGTCTTTTATGTGCGTGATCACCGTCTTCTCTGGCGAGAGTCTAAGACCACGCTCGGCAAGGAAGCCTTCAATCACCGGCTGAATGGCATCTTCCAGGATGCTTTTCGATTTTCCTGTGCAGATGGAAATCATCCGCGTAGCGGTCGAAGTTGATACGGCACCGGCGAGGGACTTCATAATGGACGGCTTGCTCCAGTCCGTCAGGCACCATATTTGCCAGGGTGGGACTGATAATCCCGCCTTGGGGAGCTCCCTTGCGTGTGGGGGAGTGGATGCCGTTTTCCACATACCCCGGCCTTGACCACTTGTGGAGAGCGACCTTGTCCATCGGGATGTTTTTCAACATCCACTCAAAGGCGATGTTGTCGTAACATCCCTCGATGTCCCCTTCGAGTACCCATGGTGCCGAGTTCGGCTTGGAGAGCGCATTGAAGGCATAATCTACGGCATCGGCACATGATCTGCCTTCACGAAAACCGTAGGAATGCTTATCCTCTGTCGTTTCGGCTACGGGCGCCAGTCCCAGCTTGTAGAGTGCCTGTTGTGCTCTGTTGTACATAGTAGGAATCCATAGGGGCCTTAACTTGCCGCTCTTCTTTTCGATGTAGATTCTCCTCAAGGGCTCAGGATGGTAGCCACGTCTGCGCAGACTGCGTGAAGCCCGCCATTTGGCTCCGGCGCCTTGCCACAGGACGCTGTCAACGCCGGGGGTCTTCTTTTCTTTGTTGGAGGTCACCCGTTTCACAGCCAACAGCTTGGCGTAGAACGAGTGGGTCAACAGATACTGGAGTGACAGAACCTTATTCCATCTGTTTTCCTTCACAGCCTTTGCGATAAGCATCTGCAGCCTTCTGACTTGGCGATGGGCTTCCTTCCAGTCAAGGGAACTTCACCTCTCCGCGTCGTCTTTGAGTGCACAAGCCTCGTCAGCCTTCATTTGCTTTCTCGTTTTCTAAGGTTCCACAAATTCTCTCGCAATGACACACCGGTTGGCCGTCTGCAAGTTCTTTCGCCCGGGCCGATGCCCACCGGTTTTGGCGTTGAGCCCTGTTTCAGACTCCATCTCTTCGGCTTTCCCGAGAGCGTTCGCTTCTTCCAACCTCTCTTTCCCGTCTCTCCATCGGCCTGCCTTGTTGTTGATGATCCCGCCTATCGGCGCGGTTTCGCTTACCTCTCCAAGATCCCGATTTATCATGGGAATTGCTTCAGGCGAAGGAGGACGTTACTACGTTCCATACAGTTGATCCTATGGATGAGTTAGGTGCGTCCTCTACGCCGGTCGTCAGATCCAGGCCTCACGGGAGGCTCCACATTTGCGTACGGGCAGTTAGGAAACCCGTACCCTGACCCCACACCGCAAACCCCGGGAACCGGCCCGAGACCTTTATGCGCCGCCTATGGCGTATTTTAATCCTCCTAGGTCTGTCACTCGTTGACGGCGCTTAGAGACATTCATGTATTTTCACTCTATCATCCGGCTCTAATCCTGTAGGGGGTGGAACATCCCGATTTATCGGGAGGAGGATTCCCCGAGGGGCTCTCCTTTCACCCTTCAGACCCAATTCGGCAAATTTTCCGCAGGGCTTCGCACCCCGTCATTTGCGCAACGGTAGCGCGTCTGCGTAAGGTTCCCGCCCCGGGGCGGGAGTACTCCAGGTTAAGTACCCGAGTACACTCAAACCGTGCGACTTCCTGTCGCACCCTAACGACCAAACTCACTGGACTCACGCCCACTTCAGAACCGCCCGCACGAATTCACGGCGGCGGGAAGTGAGGTCCAGTGCAGTGCCTAGTTATCTTGTTCTATTTTTTGAATGGAGCAATAAAACATTCTACTGTTTTTTTAAATACTTGATTATTACTGTGATACCTATACCTGCAATAACAAACAAAAATACAAAAAATGTCACTAAGGTATAAAAATTTTTTTGCCTTTTCCATAAACTGCGGGTCGTTTTGTATCCTATTTTGTGTGTCACGATTCGGTTATCACCGCAACATGATGCTGTAAATTTAAAAGTATCATTCGAAATCCATTGGAGGGTACCATGAATGACTCCACCATCACTATGTAAATCTTCACCTTCAACTATCTCGAATGGTGGGGTTTTTCCTGTTAAATAATCTCTTAAGTTTTCGATCTTTATCACATGATAGGGGCCATAGTGGCTTTGGAGTAGAACTACATGACGGCCATCCCCACTGAATATATCAAAACTCCAGCAATCATGATAAAGATCGCCACCTGGCTCAAATTGAATTTGTTTGTTGTCCTCTAAAAATTGAAATATAAGCTTTTTAACACCAAATTCTAATGGAGTATCTGACGATTTTGTTATTATCCTTGGATCTTCACCGAACCATATTGCTATTACTGATTTGTCCTTTGAAATGAGTCTGTATAATTCTTGATATGATTCATTTACATTATTTTCTGATACCTTGTTTTCATCCCTACAAATGGCAATATTTTCAAAACTAAATAAAAGCGATATGAACAGGATAACAAGAACTCTATTATTCATGGTCTTTAAAGATAACTCCGGCAATGAGCTACAGGAAAAAGCTAACTTAAATTCTACAAAGGATAGATTGAGAGAGTGTCAAAACATGATAGAAAAAAAGCACCGGCTTTTTTTTGTTAGCTCAATTGACTTGTTCGGCAGTCCGAATTTCTTTGAGAACTGTATCAACACATTTATTAAGAGATTTTAAAAGCTTTTTCTGCTCATTTCCATAGCTTTCTATCCATGATTGCATTGCTGCCTGTAGGTGATGTACTACAGAAGTAGGAGGGGCCTCTCCCATTTCGACCTGGTACTCAAGAGAGTGTAAAATTGACAAAATTTTACGTTCAGGATCAAATGAAAATCCAGCTTTCTTTATGGTTCTTTCAAGATTTTCAAAGGCTTTACCGATATTTTCATTATACTCTTCCATTATTCTCCTATTCTCCTTACATCGAAACGGTCGTAATATGATGCCGAACGAAGCCCTTAACGCGATGGCTTTGGAGCGCAGCGGAAAAGCCAGTCGGCGTTAAAGGGCATGTTATGGCAAATGGTCTATCTCTTCCAAATCTTTGTGCCTTCCTGCAGCACGTTTATTCTTTTTGAGATCCTGGAGTGAAATAAAGTTAATTGGAATCCCATCAATTTCAATCACCTCTCGATTAGAGTAACATTCATCGAAGTCTACTCCAGAGGCACTGGTTATAACTTCAAGTCGAACAGGGGGCACCCCAATTCGAATTACTTTGTTTTTTTCTAAAAAAAGGTCTTCTGAAATTTCCTCATTAGGCATACCAAAATCACGACATGCTGAAGTAACCTTTTTAGAATTTGATTCACTCAATTCAATCCAGATATCCATATCACCGGTTGCACGTGGATAGCCATGGTAACCTACTGCGTATCCTCCGACTAGAAGATATCTAACATTATGAGAGTTCAGAAGTCTCAAAAAATCTTTGAAGTCTGGATGTAACCCGATCTTCGCCATAAATCATCCTTCTATTTATCTCTATAGCTTCAATTCGTTCACCTGGAGTTTTTGAAATCCAATATTTCTTTTCTTCTTCTGTATCATCTAAACACGTAATTTTCACGATTCTTTTATCTAAACTCGGAAGTTTATCCATCTCATCTATCCTCACATTATATTTTCTCCACCGGGTAGGTCAGGGGCCTCTCGGCCCCTTTCCCCCTAAGAACCGTGCGTGAGAGTTTCCCCTCACACGGCTCAAGCATCCCAAAGGTGAGCCCTTGTGGGGCCACCCGCTGATGAGAATCTCCCCTCACCAACTTTGCGATACGCACTGACAGCCACAATGCCTTTCGGGGGAAGGCGCACACACTGGCCGTAGCCGTGTTCATTTGCTTTCCTTCCTTGATGTGGTTCTCCCAGCTTTCTCGCAACGAGACACCCGCCGGACGTCTGCTCCCTTTCGGGCCGGGCAAATCTTGAACCCGTATCCACCCCGCTACAGGATGGCATTCGCTTCTTCCAGCATCTCAATCCCGCACCCCCAACAGTGTGCCTTACGGTTCACCTGCCTGGAAAACCAGGCAGAGGTACGAGGTTCCCACGTTGCACATAGTTGATCCAATCAATGACTTAGGTGCGCCCTCTACGCCGTGGGTTCTACAGTTCCGTGCAGGCAGTTAGGAGACCTGCATCCTGACCCATCGCCGCAAACACTGGGAAGCGGCCTTAGACCTATTAATCCTCGTAGGTCCGCACTCATTAACGACGCTTACAGGCATTCATTTAGTTTCACCATATCATCCGACCCTAGCCCTTAACCAGAGAGGATTTCCGGAGGGGTTCTCCTGTCACCATTCAAACCCAATTCGGTACATTGTCCGCGAGGCTTCGCACCCCGTCATCAGCGCGACGGTAGCACGCTCGCGTAGGGTCCGGTAGGAACATACCGGGTACTCCAGGTAAGTACCTGAGTACACTCAAACTATGCGACTTCGTGTCGCAACATAACGCTGAATTGAGCGGCGCGACCGCTATACTCGGGAAAAAGCGCCGATCTTGTTTCGCGTCTGCTCAAATGATATGTTCGGCCAATCCTTCGCTACCAGTCCCGGAACAAAGACACCCAGCTATTGGCCGCAACACCGTTTGTACTTTTTTCCGCTATTGCATGGACAGGGGGCGTTACGGCCTGTCCCCGGGTATTTCTGTGCCCGCAGCGTCGCTGTTGTGGGTGCCCCCGGTGCCGCTGTTGCTTTTGGATCGCTCGCGGCCCCCTGCCTCGGCATGTTCGGAAACATCTCATAGTGCCGGCGAATCATCGGCAAGATGACCGACTGCCGGAAATCCTCGAACTGCGCTTCATCCATATTGAGACTCGGCCGCATCTCCGCTAGGCTCTCTTCACGTTCCTTTTCCGGCAACAACGCCAGATTCCAAACCCAGGCATAGATTTCCATTGCGCCTTCGGCGGCTATTCCACGACCCATCACATGGTGCAACGCACCGGGGGTATCTAATCTCGCTAATCTTAGCATATCCCTTAAATCTCATATTATAAGGACGATTCGTCAATTATTTTCTGCACGAACGTCCCCTTATATTGTTGCCCTGGCTGTCACCTGCACTGGAATTTTGGGTAGCCTATCTTACGATTTCTTTTAATGGGCGCCTAAGAGACCTCTCCAAAAAGAACAAAAACGTCGAAATAGTCGTGCAGAGCCATCCTGAATCGTCATCGTCGAAGTCACAGTGATCGATTACATGACTGAGTATTCGTTTGCGATATCCGCATGCCCTTTTTCCGATTTGAGCCACTTCTCCGCGCGCGATGTAACCCGCCGTTTTCCTAATTGCATATCCCCATACTTTGGAAGTCTATAGCCTGCAACCCTTTCAGCGTGTTTGAACGCAAGCGCACAGAACATTGTGCAAAAAAAATGTGCATTGACGCACCTCGGGTCCATGCCAACCCAGTCAATTATTTCACAGAATTCCGGTTGGCGCCGATGCAGCATAGCTGACATTAACCTTTGCTCCTTAGCACTGAGCGCTACGACTGCTGTCGATAAGCTTTTGAGGTCTGGAACAGTAAACATGAAACGCATCAGCTACGATTCTCCACAAAATTCTACGCATCCAACGGCGAGTTGAGCGGAACCCGTCAGGGCTTGTCCGAAGGATTCCGTTCCAATGAGTTGTTCGCGCCGCCGCAGGC
>ENA-OSEO01005538-OSEO01005538.1-sediment-metagenome-genome-assembly--contig:-NODE-5538-length-12038-cov-4.235515_pt1 | contig 12038 bp, 12 predicted proteins | sample MGYA00237883_ERZ534232 | MGnify/ENA metagenome assembly ERZ534232
TTTTCGCGGGACCAAGACCGGCCATGTGATCATGATACACCCTGAGGGAAGCTTCCAAACCGTCTCCCTGGAGAAGGTGAACTCCCTCCAAATTGCGGACATACATTCCCCGTTTTTCACCGGGATGTTCAACGTGTTCGACATCATCCGGCAGGTCAATTGAGTAGATCTTGGTGCAGATCTTGAATTCACGAGCGGTCTCGTAAAAAATTCGTGCCGATTTTCCCAGGTTCGTCCCCCATTCAAAAATCAGAGCGGGTTTAAGCGTGCAAACGGCGGCCACCATCAGGCACTGTTCGTTGATCGGATACGGGTGGATACCTACGACCGGCACCAACTTGCGGATGATGAATTCGGAGATTACCCAGTTGTTTACCTCCAGTTCCCGACACTGTGGGTTAACCACGACCTGCTGATGCGCAAAGCTGCTAACCTTTAGTTTTCGTCTAAAACGATTCAGGATGTTTTTCATACGGTTGCCGGTCTGCCCTTCAACAGTTGAAGAAATATTGCTTCGTATTTCCGACTGATTTTATCCCAGGTGAATTTTTCCTGCCAGTTTCGTCTGCCTGCGGCCCCCAATTGTTTTCGCAATATCTCATCTTGTATCAACCGCGACATGAATCGGGCCAGTTCCGAAGGATCAACGCGCGTGTATCCTCTGGCATCCTGCGCAGCGGGGCAAACGTCTCCGGCGCCGGTCCAACGGGCAATCTCTTCCGCGTTTCCCACCGGTACCGTTAGAAAAGGAGTTCCGGCAGCCGCGGATTCGTAAAGCACCAGCGGCGAATATTCCATATTTGATGCAAAAACAAAGAGGTCAGACGCCATGAATGCCTGGACAAGCGCAGGCCTCGACAAGTTTGTAATGATAATCTTTTTATCGGGTTGATTGTTAATGTTATTTACGATTTGTCCTAATTCATCATCTTTCCCGACTCTAATCCCTATTGACCTCAGTGATGTTTTAATCACATGCTTGGCAATATATTTTAACCCGTTGGTTCGCACAATACCGAACATTCTGATTAAAGTCTGCAGGATATTTTCATCATAGTGAACCGGTTTATTGCCATTTAAAATAAGCGTGGCCGGCCGACCGCAAAAATCAGCGAGTCCGAATGCCTTGGCTACCTCAAGATGTCCTTTTAGACCGGTAAAACTTCCCACCGTCAAAAAAATAAGGTCACTCTCTCCAACACCCAAATAATTGCGAAAATTTTCGTCCGGCGATATATTAAATTCAAGCTCGCTGGCGCCGTTGGGCAAGATCGAATAATTGTTGATTTTGTGTTCTTTTGTAAAATTGATATCCCTGTAATCCGAAGCGTAAAAAATCAAATGATCAAATTTCCGGAGGATATCGGGCAGCTGCCGGAAATACTCAGCATATGCGGGTTCATACAGCCCTGAGAATCCACAGGGAATGAATATTTTAACCGATGATATTTTTTTAAGTACAGGCCAGAGGGCATCGAACGTCCACTGCTGGGCGGCTTTGATCATCACCACTTCAAACCTGCCGTTTTGGACATATTCCTGGTATTTTTTTACTTCGCCCTTCATTCCGCTGACCCAATTGCCAAACACTGAAAATTCTTTGATATGAACCCCGTTAAGTTCGGAACTTTTGCGGGAAATCAAGCGTCTGGTCGCCACGGTTACGTCATGACCCCTTGCGGCAAAACGCTCAGCCAACTGCTGGATAACAACCTGAACCCCGCCGATGCTGGGATAATAGTATTCGCAACAGAAAAGGATTCGCATGGAGGTTATCCGTTCATTTGATCAGGGACTTGTTTCGACAAAACCAGTCCCACGTTCTTCGTATACCGTCATTAAAGCTTATTTGCGCTTTCCAGCCGGTTTCACCTTTGAGTTTAGAACAGTCCAGCACGTTTACCGGCACATCAAATTTTCGCATCGGAAGGGTATTCAACCGTATCGATAGGCCCTCAGCTTGCGCCAGGGGGGAAAGTGAATTCAGTATATCACGGTTGCTTCGACCTTCACCGCTCCCAATATTATATACATCACCGGGCTTTCCCTTAAACAGGGCGGCGATGATTCCGCAGGCGACATCCTCAACATGGATATAATCGCGAATCGTTCCCGATTCTCCATAAAGATTTAATGTCAGGCCCGTTAAGATGGATGCAATAGCTGTTGCAATGAAACCTTGGCCGATAAATGGTCTCTGCGTTTCTCCGTAGGCATTCCCAGGTCTTACACACACGATCGGCAGATCCTGCGTTACATGGAACATCCGGGCATACTTTTCGGCGGATAGCTTCGTGATACCGTAGGGAGAAATCGGATTTGTCGACTGCTCCTCGTCGATTGGGGTCTTATCCGTGTGCCCATAGATTACCCCTCCCGAAGAAACCAGAAGGATCTTTTTCAAGGAGAATTTACTGGCCACATTGAGTAAATTTACAAGGGGCGGCAGGTTCTCCAGAATATCCTGAACCGGGTTGTCATAGCTCGTCTTGGGAACCGTGGCGTATGCCAGATCGATAATTTCATCTGCTCCCCGCAGTATGCCCTGCAGAAAGTACTTATCTCCGAAGTCACCCGGCACATAGACGACGCCGGGCGGAAGAAGCCGCGTGGGAGTTTCATTTCTTGCCACCACCACGACCTTCCTCCCTTTTTTAAGGAGAGCGCGTACGACAAAAGAACCGATAAAGCCGGTTCCGCCGATGACACAGCAGCATTTCATCACTTAAAAACTTGTTCCGTCGGCTTACGGAGCAATTTCCTCCCGGCCCGAAGGATATAGTCTAACGCGCGCTTCCCGGAATCTCCCAGAAATCCGAAGTGTTTCGCCTGATAATAGTGATAACGCAGATGGTTGATGCGGGCCTGAACCTTTTCTCGGATCGCCTCATGGGGGATATATTCACGATTACATAAAACCCGAGCCGCCTCACGGACAATCGAACCCAGCTCCCGCAAGGATGTTTTTCCGGAAAATTGCGGATATGCCCCGTGAATAAGCGCGGCAAGATCGTTCAATGATTGGAGCGAATATCGCCCCTGCGTAGCCCAAGCCAGGTTCTCCATATTAATTTTCAGCAGGTGCTGAAGAAACGGGCTGTTTCCGTCACGCGACATGCTCCGGGGCATTTCCCGGTAAACGTGCAGAATTTCCGGAATATTGGCCACCTGGAATTTTCTGGCCGCCCGTGACCACAATTCATAGTCTTCCGGGGGTTGTCGATCCGGATCGGTGCAATACCCCCCCACTTCTTTGAAAACCATTTTTCGAATCATCAGCGAACTATGAACAAAGGGGTTATCAAATAAAAGATCGAATTTTAAAGACAGGTTGTCCGCCGGATGTTTGTGGGATCGCTCCGTTGGGGCCGTTCCCTCCCAGATGGAAGCCCAGGTCCCCACCAAACCACAATCCGGGTGAGCCTCTAAAAATGCTACCTGCTTTGACAAACGATCGGGCAGCGACACATCATCCTGATCCTGACGGGCGATGTAGATACCCTTCGCCAGGGAAATTCCCCGGTTGAGAGTGGCCGCCAGTCCTTGGTTTTTTTGGGTGTAAAAACGGATACGCGGGTCGGCATAAGCTGCAACGATGTCGGCTGAGTCGTCGCTGGAGCCGTCGTCGATAATGATCAGTTCAAAGACCGATAATTTCTGCTGCAGGATGCAATCGATCGCTTCGGTTAAGTAATGCGCTCCGTTGAACACCGGCAGGATGATGCTGACGAGGGGTTGTGAAGGTTTAGATGACAGGTTTTTAAAGGAAATCATCACGTTTTTGAGTTTGTTAAGTCTTTTGTTCGATATCGGATAATTTTTGCAGGAACACCGCCGACGATGGCAAACGGAGGAATGTTTTCCGTTGCCACACTATTGGCGGCGACGACAGCGCCCCTTCCGATCCTGATCCCATCCAATATCGTCGAATTGCCGCCGATCCACACGGAATCTTCAATGTTGGTCCCCCGGATGATGAGGCCGCTCTTAGAAAAGGGTTGATTCGACGCCATACCGTGGGTTGCGCCGGGAATATTTACATTCGGCCCCAATATGACGTCGTTTCCGATTTCCACTTTTCCACAGATAAAGTTATTGACCCCAAGCCAGCAATCCTCCCCGACGCGAAGATATACCGGGGAAATAAAACAATTGTAAGCCAATGTAAGATTTTTCCCGAATTCGATCACATGCTCGTTTCTAATAAAAACACGGCGAAATTTTAATAAAGGAAATTCAATCTTCTTGAATTTTCTTCTGTTTAAATAGAAATACAGGAATCCGTTCAGATACTCGGAGCTGCCGGGGTTGCTTCGCCAGCCTCGATAGGCAAAAAGATAATTTTTTAATATGCCCATATCACCGCTGCTCAAAAAGAGTTTTCTTGCTTCCTATAATCCGATTCGTTGACATTATTTCAACCTTTTTTGAACATGATGCAGGCATAATACGCCAATGAACGGATGGACAACGCCTTCCAACAGATATAAGAGAATACGGGCAACGAAGGCAGATTTTTATGCTCCAAGTAAAAGGATCGCAATTTTTCAATACTGTGATAACCATGTCTCAAGTGAAGGCTTAGAACTCGATAATAATAATCGTCATGCACCGCGCACATTTCATCGATAAATCCTGATCGTGCAAATAAAATCTTCAAGCCTTTTAAGGAGTATATGGCGCGATGGCATGGCTTCCAGAAATTAATATCTTCGTCTACAGTAAAATCGTTCTGGTTATCATTTAAAACCGGTAATCCGTCAATAATCAGAAAACCTTCCTTGTTCAAACAACAGGCTGAATCTTGAATAAACTCCCAAGGCTTGTCGAGGTGTTCGAACAATGCACTGCAATAAATGATATCGACTTTCATATCGAAACGGGGACGGCACCAAACCCGGTCTGCAAATTCCTTATGCTTTTCCTTAAAATTTTCCACCGCAGTTATGGATATATCGATGCCGTAGGCATCCATACCCCGCTGAAGCATACCATTAAGATGGTCGCCTGTACCAAAACCGATCTCCAATACTTTTGCGGAACCATACAATCTTTTCTTTATTTCATGGTGTTTCCGGTTAAAATCTTCATATTCTTGTTGCCGTCTCTTCTGATCGTTACCGGCAAATCGTTCAAAAATTTTGAACTTTCGGTCATTGATCTTCCGATCGTCAAACGTTTTGAATATTTCATTAAAATATCTTTTATTGTCTTCCTCGGCAGACTGAGTCGAGATATAATTGTAAGAACGGCAATGTTGGCACTGGACATACTCATTTAACCTTGTTTCGGAAAGTTCATGTCGGCAGGCCAAACAGTATTTTATCGTTTTCTGTTCTTCCATAAATCCTGTTTAACAAAAATAGAATTGATGTAAGTGTCGGCAAACATGATGTATCCTTTTTTGAGGAGGGTGTTGATCATATGCTGTTCTTTTATTTCTGCATTATTTTCTGTGTAGGTCAGAGTCTCGATGCATATCACTTTTGGAAAGTTGTAATCATAATCAATCGATTCAATAATCGTCTCTTCAAGACCTTCGACGTCCAGCGAAAGAAAATCAGGGAATATTCCTTGAGCATAATCATTTAAGACGTTGGAAAGTGTATCTGTTCTTGCTTTTATGACCCGTCTGACATTTATTGATGTTTCTTTTTTAAGCATTTCACACTCCGAAAGCGAGAACGTGCTCATTGTCGGCGATGACATGACGTAAAAATCCATGAATCCTTTCTCGTGGGCAATTCCCATATTCAAGTTGACATCATTGTTCCTGTGTTTTTGAAGGAGCTCGAACAGTTCCGGATCCGGTTCAATATTGATGCCTCTCGAACCGTTTTGATAAAACAGCGCCGTATTATTCAGGGAAAATGGATGATTGGCGCCGATATCCAGATAAGTTGGACGGTGGATACCCAAACACTGAAAAATGAATTTTATAATGACGTCTTCCCCGCTTTGTGAATAGGACTTTTCATAGCAATCATCAATTCTGCAACTTTTTTTTGAGTAAAATTTCAAAAAATTGTTTAGTGAGGAAATCTTTTCTTTCAGCGTCATGTCTGTTGTCCGCCTCATTCTAAAGTCATTTCATGAAAAACCAGAAAGACCATATCTTTAAACGTGTAGTTGCATTATCAGGTTTTTTAGTATTCGGCGTACAGGTAGGATTGCCTTTTTTATTATATTTAAAGCTGAAGAATTCAAGACTTCAGACTTTTTAAAATAGACCGGGTACGTTTTTCTATAATTCCGCATCAGTTTTTTGTATGCTTTAAGCTTCTGACCAGAAAATTCTCCAATTATTTCACCCCGGCCGCATCTAAAAGTGTGATGAATATCCCCTTGAAGAAGTGCTTGACCGTAGTGGTCGATATAATCGGCATACAGATCGATCGTATAATAGAGTTGTTTCGTCCACTCCTGGGAAATTTGGGCTGCATGGGTTCTACCATAGTTTGCTATCATAGGAACAAAATACGGCAAATATCCTTTGGTGTTAAAATTATAAATAAATTTGGAGAAAGGATTTATCCTGCCAAAATCATCGGATGAATCTGGTGCCGGAAAGCACTCAGTATATATATTTCTGCGGACGCAGTAGTTGCCCTCCGGATACATAAATCTTGTTGCCAGCCAAAACGGTAAAAACTCTTCTTTCTGGGGCGGAGGGTGATCAAAAAATTCACTATAAGCAATTCTGCCGAGATGTCCATCCTCGGTCATGTATTGAGGAAAACCGTAAACCAACGAAAGATCCGGGTCTTTTTCCAATATGTCCACACAGGTTTCAAACCATTTTTTATCCAGAAAACCGTCGGAAACACAACACTGAAAAAGATATTCTCCACGACACATCCGTATGGCTTTATAGAATCCTTCTGTCGCGGAACTGTCAGGCTCTGAAATCCAACGTATGTGATGATAATGCTTTAGAATTTCAACGGTATTGTCCGTTGAAGCACCGTCAACAATAACATGCTCGTAGTCTTGAAAGGTCTGGTTAAGTATGGATTCGATAGTGTCAACCAGAAATCGGCCGCCATTTTTGACAGTTGTAAAAATAGAAACTTTGGGAACAGCAGACACGCTGAATGACCCCTGCTTTACTCAATAAAAGTCTTGGGTAGAATATAAAATGATCTGACTACCTAAATTTTCAAAGAGAAAAGGCACATTCAAAAGTTTGAGTTTTTTCTTAATCGTTAAATGTTTTTCAGGGGGGGCAAAAAAAAGCATAAACCCTCCCCCGCCTGCACCGAGCAATTTTCCGCCACTGGCCCCTGCGGAAATGGCCGATTCATATATTTCGTCAATGACCGGGGTCGATATCAGGCTTGTGAGGCACTTTTTTAATTTCCAGGATTCATGCAGCAGTCTGCCGAAATCGCTTATATCCTTATTGTCCTTAAAAATATTGACAGCCTCATCCACGAATCCCATCATGGTCTTTAATTCGCATTTTTTTTCCGGTGTTTTTCTGATCTGCTCAGATGCGATTTCAGATGCATTCCTGGCAAATCCGGTAAAAAAAAGGAGCATGTGACTCTGAAGCAATTCCAGCTTTTCTTTTGAAATAGTCAACGGGTACACATAGAATTCGCTCTCTCCGCCGAAATCTATGCGGTTGAATCCACCGAAAGCAACGGCCACCTGATCCTGCGAACCGACATTTTCTTTTATGAGATTCTGCTCAACATGGATGGCCTCACGGGCGAGCTGCCTTTTCGTAACAATTTCACCTTTTAGTGCATAAAGCGAGTGTAAAAATCCCACCGTAAAGGCGGAGCTCGAGGCTATACCGGATTTGGCCGGAATATCCGCCGTGTGCACCATTTCGACACCTTTTTCAATTTTTAGATGTTTCAAGCACTTATTAACTGAAGGGTGCTTGATTTCATCGATACTCTTGGTGGCTTCCCGGTGGGAATAGCGTATCAAGTACTTATTATCGAAAAAAGGAGGTAGATATCGGCAGCTGATATAGCAATACTTGTTGATTGTGGTGCTCAGTACCGATCCTCCGTTCTCTCGGTACCAAATGGGATAATCCGATCCTCCTCCAAAAAAGGAGATCCGAAATGGCGTTCGGGTGATGATCATTGGACAGGTCCTTCCTAAAGATTATTAGACATACTTTCCCAGTTCATCTCTGCGGGACAAAATCGGGTTTTGAATGGGCCACCAGATTTTAAACCGTGAATCGTTCCATCTATAACTGAATTGTGCCGTTGGATTATAGTAGGTAGATTGCTTGTAAGCAAAAATGGCGGTGTCGCTCAATACCAAGTGTCCGTTGCCGAAATGGGGTGGAATCAATACCTGTTGATGATTTCTGTCGGAGAGGACAAAAGCATCCCATTTCCCGAAGTCGGGTGAGGATTCGATGCAATTAACAACCACCAGGTACAGCTTGCCGAAGGGGCATGTAATCAATTTCCATGTCTCGATATCTCCGTGCAGACCCCTGAGGACATCCTTGCCGGAAACCGAATAATCGTCCTGAACAAATTTTACATCAATACCGGCCTCCCGATAGTCTTTTTCATTATAGGTTTCGACATACTCGCCGCGATGGTCTTCAAACGAATCCAGTTGAATCAAACGGACTCCTTTAAGCTTTGTCTTTTCAATAGTTATCATGAACCTTTTCCCCTCTATTCGATTACCGCATAAGACAAGGTCGTCCCAAAAGAGCATCGTTTCAATCGCAAATTGGGAATGCCGATTTCTTCCATGACGGCGATGGTTTCGCCTTGCCAGGCATCCTGATTCATTTCATCAAAGGCGATGATTCCTCCTTTGGGGATTCGCGGCAGCAGATGTTTCAGCATGATTTTTGTCGGCTCATAGAGGTCCATGTCCAAATGCAGCAGGCTGACCACCAGATGTGGATTTTCCTCAAGATAGCGCGGCAGCGTTTCGGATACATTCCCACGAATCAGCTGTATCTTCGGGATATGGCTAAGGAAACAGTTGCTCTGGAAAAGCGCGCTGCACTCCTTCAAATCTTCATAGGTGTCAACAGCATACCCTCCCTTGCGGACATGGTCGGACAGGCGTTTGTTGTCTTGCTGCGAAACGGATGGAAATCCTTCGAAGGTATCAAAACCGATAATTTTACGGAGGTGATGGACAGGCTCATAAATTTCCGTAAAATGCGCCCATGTCATGAGGCCGCCGCCATACAGGACACCGGCTTCCACAATCGACCCATGTACGTCCAAAATTTGTTTGTAGATTTCGTGCCGATAAAGAAACTTCCGCAATTCTTTGGTCGGCACATATTTCGTAAAATTGTGAATCTTCTCGAAGGTCGTTCCGAAACTATGCTCAAAAAAAGTCTCGAGCCTTTGTTGGTAAGTTATGTCACTGTCTTTAACATAGCGCTGCTCGGTGAAGCGGAAAGGGCTTTTTTTTGTCTTTTTCATGTTGTCGCTTATCCCCTCAAATGGTTGCAATCAGAATCCGGTAGCACTACCTTGGCCTCCAAATGATGTATGAAAGTGGGTCATCGAAAAGATTTCCAAAGCAGTGATGGTGACAGGCAATTATTTCGACCCGGCCCCGTTTTTCCAGTCGCCGGAGTGCGGTCAGGTAACCCGAAAGATAGTTACGCTTTTCATGATACCGGAGCGCTAGATAGGACAGCAGGTTTTCGGAATCGTATAGTTCATGCAGGCACTCCACGTTCACGCAAATTTCGGGTTTATTCTTCAAGAGAAAATCAATAAAAGGACCGTGTTTTTTTCCGACCTGTTCCAGCGCACCGAAGGTCAAAACCCCACTGTTCCTCTCAAGTGCGAAACTTGAGGCCGGATGAAAGAAATCGAATCGGTGCCCTTCAATTTTTCTGCCGTGCCGCTCGGCCAGGTGCCTAATTATCTCCTGGGAAGAAGCGGCCCAGTCAAGGCCGAATAGTCTTTTCTCGGGATACATATCCGACAGATAGGATAGATGATAGGCCGGGCCACAGCCAAACTCGTAGATGTTTTGGACTCCCCCGAGGTATTTCCGAAACAGCCACGTTCGATAGACATGGGTATAAGAAAAAACGAAATTCGGAGAAAGCGTCATGATATAATCCAGATTGAGTCTGGCCGGAACGTTCTTTTTAAAATATTTGGGGATGAGTTTTTCCACATTGTAATTCGATGCGACAAACTCATTGAGATTCTCCGTCCACCCCTGCTCCCAGTCCGATTGGCGCTCTGCGCCGGCTTTTGGAATTCTACTTGAATATATTTTCCGAATCACCCGCAGTATAATTTGATCCCGATCTTCTTTTTGAAAAAATTGGTATCGCAGGTCGAACTTCTTGATTAGATCAGCGCAATAAGTGGCAACATCCGATTCGGTCGTACCGAATAACAAGGCAAAGTCGCCGAATTTAAGCGTGTGTATAGGAGAATCGGAGTTCATGCTGAATTTATAACATGGATGAACTTGTCATTTTGAGATGTTAAAGCAGGCGTATCGCCAACAGCGACATCCATTTTCCCAAAATTATGCCATGACGGCATACGATAGCGTTCCGCCGAATGGAAACCGCTCGATCCGCAAGGTGTTCAAACCGAGCGCCTCTCGCACGGCAAGGGTTTCCCCCGGCCAAACCTCATGATTCAGTTCGTCGAAAGCGATAATTCCCCCTTTGGGTATCCGGTCGACCAAATATTTAAGTGCAATCATTGTCGGCTCATAGATATCGAAATCAAGCCACAATAAACTTACAACCAAGTGGGGGTTTTCTTCTAAAAAGCGCGGCAATGTCTCTTTGATATCGCCTTTGACAAGTTTTACCTTTTCGATATGCTTCAAGAAGCGGCCTTTATCAAAGAGGCGTATGGATTCTTTCAAATCATCATAACTGTCTATTGCCAGCCCTCCTTTTTTTCCATGAAAGGCTGTGCCGGTCGCGTCTTTTTCCGAAATGGATCCAAACCCGGCGAAGGTGTCGAATCCGATGATATTTCGCGTATGATTAATCGGCTCAAAGATTTCGCTGAGTTGGGCCCAGGTCATAAGTCCGCCGCCGAAAAGCACGCCGCATTCAATGATGGAGCCGTGTATATTGAGTATTTTGCGGAAAAGCTCATATCGACAAATAAACTTTCGCAGTTCCTGAGTCGGCACATATTTAGAAAAGTTCAGCAATTTTTCAATATTCGATCCAATACTTTTGGAAAAATACTCATCCATTTCGGATCGCAGTTCGATTTCAGTTGATGTCGTCCGCGCCGGTTCTATAAATCTTGCGGGATCTTCTTTGGCCATAATAATGTTCCTTATCGCCGTACTGTTTTTATTGAAGGATCATAAAAATCATTCATTTTATAAATGGATCTGATTCGCTCCATCTCTTCAGCACTCAAGGCCGGGAACTCGGAAGCTGCGACATTTTCCAACACTTCATCGGTCTTCATCATTCCAGGAATGACCGTTGATACGGCATCAAAATCAAGGCAAAACCTAAGTGCCAGCTGAGGAGGCGACCAATTCCGGCTTTCAAGGATAAAGGAGAACAATTGAAGGGATTTGGCCCAGCGCACTAATTGGTCTTTGGGCCAGTTTTTTCGATGATCAGTTTCCTGCAATTGTTCGTCTCCGCGAAGTTTGCCTGTCAAATATCCGAATGTGAGCGGGGTACGTATGATTAAGCCCAACTTGTCATTTTCAGCTCGATCAAACAGTCCGATTTCCAGTGATCTTTGATCGATCAGGTTGAAATTAACTTCTAAAACTTGAAAACCAAACTCATTTACAGCACTTAAAGCATCAACTGGTGATCGGGCGGATAGGCCGTATGATCGAATTTTTCCGTCCGATTTGAATGTTTCCAGTATATGGAGAAGATCTATATTGGCCCGGATGTCTTCTATTTTTGGACTATGAAGTAGATATAAATCAATGTAATCAGTCTGTAAACGTTTCAGACTTCCTTCCAGCGCTTTTTTTATATATCGAGAAGAGAAATCCTGAGGCATATCAAAGGTTTTATGCGGTAGTGTGCCGCCCTTGGTAGCAAATATGACCTTATC
>ENA-OSEO01005540-OSEO01005540.1-sediment-metagenome-genome-assembly--contig:-NODE-5540-length-12036-cov-4.444770_pt1 | contig 12036 bp, 8 predicted proteins | sample MGYA00237883_ERZ534232 | MGnify/ENA metagenome assembly ERZ534232
TTCTCCCCATGGAGCCTTTCCCTGTCGCGGTGATGATTGCTGGTGTATTATCGCAGTATTCACTGATTTTGAATGGCAGCGGTTTTGTGAGGTTATCGGTCAACCTGACTTGTCAAAGCATCCTGATTTTGCAACTCTAAACAAAAGGAAACAGAATGAGAGCGAATTGGATCAGTTAATTTCCCAGTGGACGGCTCCACTTGATGCTGAAGAAGTGATGGGGCGGTTACAGGGGGCAGGGGTTGAAGCTGCTGTTGTTAAAGGGAAAGATCTGTTTAATGATTCTGATTATGTCGATTTAGTATGGAAAGAAATTGAACATTCTGATGCTGGTAAATATCTCACGCGGGTACTCCCATTTACTTTATCCAAAACACCCCAGCAAATCAAAAAGCCCTTTCCTGCAAATTTGGGAGAAGATAATCACTATTTTTATACAAAAATTCTTGGCATACCCGTGGAAGAGTATCAAGAACTGATGAAAAATGGCATTATTTAGGACACATTGCGTTTCATTGATACAAAACGGGACGTTTTCTTATTGCAGTAATATTTTTAAATATTTAGCATTAACTTAATACTATAGTACAATTTTGACGTGCAATCTTAAGGCCAGTAAGATTTCTTTTGTCATGGTTCATAAGTGATTAAATTACGTCAGGAGGTGATCAAATTAAAAAAAGTAAGGGCACTATCATCATAAACGTAGTAATTCAAACAAAGGAGGGTAGATTCATGAGAGGAACTTTTAGCAAACTATCTTATATCTCTTTTCTAAGCCTATTGTTAATAGCTCTATTTTCATATAACGCAATGGCCCAAGAAGATAAAATTCAACTTCGCTTGGCATCCGCCGCGGCCGGCGCATCTTTATACCCGCTTGGGACAGCAATGGTGGAGGATCTCAAAAATAATATACCAGAGGTAGCTCCAACTAGTTCAAATATACCCACATCAGGGCCTATCGGCAATGTTATTTTGATCAGTGAAGGAAAAAGAGCTAATATTGGATTTTCTTTTAGTGATTTACCGGGAAATGCGTGGATTGGGGCCGAACCTTACAAAAATAAAATACAAAACATCCGTAATGTTGCTACATTCTATCGACACTGTTTCCAGTTTGTAGTCTGGGCTGATTCAAATATTAAAAAAATTGAAGATTTAAAAGGAAAACGTGTGAGCCCATACCTGAAAGGGATGTCAGCTGAACTATTCACCCGAAAGGTACTGGCTGCCTACGGGATGAGCTACAAAGATATGAAAGTGAGCTTTTTGGGTTTTAATGATGCCCCTAATAATATGAGAGATGGTCATCTGGATGCCCTTTTAGCTGCGACTTTTTTCTATCCTCAACCCGCATTTATGGAGCTGAATTCAGTTAGACAAATAAGACTATTGCCACTGGATGAGGACAAGATACAAAAACTGGTAAAAGAAAACATGGGCATTGAGCGTTTTGTGCTACCCCCTAACACCTATACAGGAGTTGATTATCCTGTGCCTGGCATAGCAGCCAGGAACCATTTGATTGTAAGGGATGATATGCCAGAAAATTTAGTCTATAAAATTACTAAGGTATTAGCAGAAAATCTTAATAAATACCAGGATATGTTAGTGTCAATGAAACAGGTAACACCGCAGCAAATGGCAACGGATGTGGGAATACCTTTCCATCCCGGCGCTTTGAAATACTACAAAGAAAAAGGGTTTATTAAATAAGACGGTTCATACAAAAGCCAGGCCTGTCGTATAAAAATATGAAGATGGTCTGGCTTATATTTACCAGTTGAAATGCTACGTGTCCCCTATTTACTATTTTGTTCATATATTTTATTATCTTTCGAATTTCCTGCAAAGTGAGGAAATAAATAAATGAAAAATAGTATGGAGAACAATACGGAAAGGCTTGACTCCCTCATAATCAAGGTTACCACCATCATTGCTATCGCAATGTCATTATTTCATATTTTTACTGGTTTCTTCGGGGTATTTGACGCTTATTTGCAACGGACGATTCATCTTACCTTTGCCGTGACTTTAATATTTTTGCCTTTTTTAGCAGGAAAGAAAAAATTTACACGTATTTTTGATCTTTGTCTAATGGTCGGCATGTTTTTTATCAGTGCTTATATCTTCTTCAATTATAATTACATCGTTTCGGAAAGGTACTCCATGGTAACGCCATTAACGACGGCGCAAAGGATTTTAGGAGCGATGATTATTTTATTGATAGTGGAAGCAACTAGAAGAGTAATCGGCAAGACATTAGCCATACTTGTACTCATTTTTGTTATCTATGCCTTTATTGGCACCTACCTTCCCGGCGTTTTACATCATACGGGGGTTTTCACGGATGAACTTTTGGATTATCAATATTTAAGCACAGAGGGACTATTCGGTATTCCTTTAGGCGTATCCGCTACTTATGTAGCGCCATTCATTATTTTTGCCACTCTTTTGAAGCATACCGGTATTTCCACCTTTATGTTCGACATCTCAGCAGCTATTGCAGGAAGGACAAAGGGAGGGCCAGCTAAAGTGGCCGTTATAACCAGTGGCTTGATGGGGATGATTTCCGGAAGCGGTACAGCCAATGTGGTCACGACCGGATCTGTTACTATTCCGATGATGAAAAAGGTGGGTTATAAACCCCACTTTGCAGCAGCTGTCGAGGCTGTAGCTTCAACTGGGGGACAAATCATGCCTCCTATAATGGGTGCTACAGCCTTCGTTATATCTGCGTTCACCGGTATTCCCTATATTACTATTTGTAAGTATGCCATATTCCCTGCCATACTTTATTTCCTTGCTGTGTATTTTATGGTTCAACTGGAAGCCGAAAAGATTGGACTGACAGGGATGGAGGAAAAAACAGAATGGAAGGCAGCAATAAAAAACTACTGGCATATGGTGATACCTATCCTTTTCCTTGTTTTTCTCTTGCTGAGAGGGTTCTCAGTTATGTTGGCTGGCAGTTACAGCATTTTAGCCGTAGTTGTTTTCAGTATGTTCCGCAAAGGGACCCGTCTCGACCCTTCAAAATTATTAAAGATCCTTGAAGAATCCGGAAAATCGATGGTCATTGTGGCGTTGCCTTGCGCAGCTGCCGGTATCATTATTGGAGTAGTTGCTTTGACAGGCATTGGGGTGCGCTTTACTAACAGCCTTATGGCCCTTTCAGGCGGAAATATCTATGTTGCATTGGTGCTGGCCATGATAGCAGCTATCATTTTGGGGATGGGGATGCCTACCACTGCAGCATATATCATACAGGTAGCGTTGGTAATTCCGGCCTTAGTTGCTATGGGGCTACCTGTTTATGTTGCCCATCTATTTGCGTTTTATTTTGCCTGTATATCCCTTATTACCCCGCCGGTTGCCATAACCTCTTATACTGCTGCAAGTATGGCCGGAGCCGATCCCATGAAGACGTCTTGGTGCGCCATGAAATTAGGTCTCGCAGCCTATATTATTCCCTTTATGTTCGTATTTGGTCCTTCTCTCCTTTTAGTCGGCTCTTTTTTTAAAATAGTTACGACTGTGAGCACCGCACTGATAGGAATCTTTTTTTTGGCGGTTGGACTGGAGGGATATCTTTTCACCCATGCAAATGTAATCGTTAGAGGCATTGCACTAATAGCTGCCTTATTGTTGATATCTCCCAAAATTTATATGACAATTCCTGGACTTTTGTTTATGGGTTTAGTCCTGATCTTACAAAAGATTAAGCATGATCGTTTATTGAATTAAGGAGGATTTTTGATTGTGCCGGATATTTTCCCAATATTTAAAATCGCGGCCGTACAGGTGGCATCGGTTTTTTTTGATCGTGATAAAACTATAGACAAAGCGGTCCGCTATATTGAGGAGGCCGGGGATAAGGGGGCCGTAATAATCGGTTTCCCGGAAACGTTTATTCCCGGACATCCTAACATATGGTATGGTGCAAAAAAAACGAATCCGTTGCCGATTCATGGTGGCATGTTTAAGGATTATGTTAAGAATGCGGTTCGAATTCCCAGTCCGGCCACAGATCGACTCTGTGCCGCCGCTAAAAAAGCGTGTGCTTTTGTGGTTATCGGTATGGCGGAACAGGATACGCTTTACCCTGGGACGCTTTATCTATCGCAACTCTTTATTTCCGATGCAGGTGAAATTTTGGGAGTGCACCGTAAACTGGTTAGCACCAATTGCGAAAAATTTATATTCACCTGTGGTGATGCAAGTTATCACAATGTTATTGCGACCCCATACGGCAAGATTTCTGCTATGAATTGTGGGGAGCATGCGCATAGTCTCTTTAAGTATTCTTTACTGGCTATGGGGACCCAGATACATTTGGCATCATGGGCTTCATTTCCCGATAATATCTATAACCAGTCTCAGCGAAATTCGGTTGACTTTCGGGTGCGTCAATTTGCACACGAGGGCAAGATTTTTATAATCAACTCTTGCGGTATCCTTGATAAACAAAACATAGACTACTGCTGTGATACCAAAGAAGAAAAAAACAACCTTGTTGAAAATAGTGGCGGGGGGTCGTCCATCATTTCACCAAGTGGCGATTATCTGGCCGGGCCAATGTTAGACGGAGAAGGGGTGCTCACTGCTGAAATATCACTAGAAGATGCCTTTCCACTTAAACAGCTTCATAATGTTTTGGGTCATTACAGCCGCTGGGACCTTTTTTCACTTAAATTTAACCGTGAAAGGATCTCACCATTCGCCCGGATATGGCCAATAGAGGAAATTTCTGATTTGTCCAGAGAAATTCAGGATATGAAGCAAGAAATAAAGGCGCTCAAAGAAAAAATCAATAACATTAGAGGTAATGGCGGTTCTTAAGCAGGAATAGGGCGCACTGGGACTAATCCATATATCGCGTCCAAAAAAGAACGCTTTCATCAAAATATATCCAAGATTCGGTTCAGCAAAGGGCTTTTTATGAACCATGACGAAAAAACCGATAATGTAATTATTCCCACAGTGTGTGCTACACATTGCGGGGGTACATGCCTTCTTAGAGTTCACGTTGAAGAAGGCAAGATTAAGCGAGTTGAAACCGATGATGGTAAAGAGCCTCAGCTTCGTGCATGCATGCGGGGGCGCGCCTTGCGGCAGAGAGTATATTCACCCGATCGAATATTGTATCCCATGAAGCGGGTCGGAGAACGAGGAACCGGCAGCTTTGTACGTATTACCTGGGGTGAAGCCCTGGACACTGTCGCCGATAGGATAAAACAAGTAAAAAAGTTGTTTGGTCCAGAAGCTATATTATATGCACATAGTGCTGGCGATCTTGTAAATCTTAACGTTTCCTCAACTGTAAGTCGGTTGTTAGCAATGGCGGGCGGATTTTCTGATAAATATGCCGTCCCCTCATACCAGGGGGCTATGTTCGCAGCGTTTGTTACCTATGGCACGGTTTTCTGCTCGAATACCCGGGACGATCTGCTGAATTCCTGCCTGATCATCATGTGGGGTTGGGATCCTGCCGTCACGATGACCGGAACCAATACACCTTGGTTTTTGACAAGGGCTAAAGAAAATGGAACACGAATCATCGTGGTCGATCCGTATTTTAGCGATTCTGCCGCTATATTTGCGGATAAATGGATTCCCATAAGGCCCGGAACGGACACAGCCATGCTTATGGCCATGGCCTATGTGATAATCAGGGAAGATCTTCAGGATCAAGAATTTCTAAACACATATTCCATTGGCTTTGATAGGTTCCGTGAATATGTCATGGGAGAAACGGACGGTATCCCCAAAACCCCCCAATGGGCCGAGTCGATAACGGGTGTTTTCGCCAATACCATTCAGAACTTGGCCAGAGAATATGCTACGAACAAGCCGGCGGCCTTAATGGCTGGAATTGCTGCGGGGCGGTCGGCTTTTGGTGAACAATTTCACCGAACAACCATTACATTAGCGGCAATGACGGGCAATGTCGGTGTTCACGGTGGCGATGCAGCGGCGATGTCTTGGGGATCTACCAGGGGGGGGTATCCTTACGGATTGGGGAATGAGGCCGCAGTTCAAAAATTTAATAATCCACTTGAGAAACCGATACCCAATATGCCAGCGGTTCCATATGGAGAAATCTATCCTCATATCCATTACGCTAAGGTTGCGGATGCCATTCTTAAGGGAAAGAAAGGGGGTTACCCGGCCAATTACAAACTTCTTTTTATATTAAACACGAATTATTTGAATACCCTGCCGAATACGAATAAGATCGTTAATGCTCTGAATACCATTGAATTTGTTGTTGTTGAGGAACAATACATGACTGCAACAGCCAGATATGCTGATATCATTCTTCCCGTTACATCTTTTGTGGAGAGAGATGACATAGCGTTAGGCGTTGGAATGGCGTACATTGGATTCCAACGTAAAATCATTGAACCTTTGGGTGAGTGTAAAACTCAAAACGAAATTGCTAAGGAACTGGCAATTCGACTGGCTATTGCTGATTATGATAACCGGACTGGGGAAGAACCGTTAAAAGAGGTTGCCCAGCGCCACCAAATTTCTGATTATGACGCCTTTAAAGAAAAAGGGATTCACTGGATAATGCGTACTGAACCCTATGTAGCATTTCAAAAACAGATCGATGATATTAAGAAAAATCCTTTTCCAACCCCGTCCGGGAAGATTGAAATTTATTCTCAGCAAATTGCTGATATGAAAAATCCGAAGCTTCCGCCGATTCCAATGTATATAGAAACCTGGGAGAACATACACGACCCCCTCGTCGCCAAATACCCGATTCAACTGGTGACCAAACATTCCAAACGTAGAGCAAATGCTCAATTTGACTCCTTACCTTGGCTCAAAGAGATTTTGCCTCACGCAATTCACATGAACACGATAGATGCCCAAGACCGAGGGATACGGGATGGGGATCAAGTGCGTGTGTTTAATGATAGAGGCGAGATGATTATCCCGGCCAAGATTACCGAACGGGTAATGCCGGGGGTAGCCATCCTGCCAGCCGGGGCTTGGTATTCACCGGATGAGAATGGTGTCGACAGGGGCGGATCGGCAAACATTCTGACTCGTGATGAACCATCACCGGGGGGTGCTTTTCCTTATAATACGGTCTTGATTCAAATCCGTAAGGTTTAAGTGAGGTGGTATATGCAACTGGGATTCTACTTTGATCAAACTTGATGCAACTGATATACAAGTATGGCGATTTGCAAGAGGCTTCCGGTTTTACATACGTTTCGGAGATAAAACACGCTATTGTAATAAAGAAAAAAGTAAACAAAAAAACGCTTCAGATTTTTGCAATCCTTCAAATTTGGGTCCAAAACTTGATTACCGTGACAGGAGGTAAGGGTATATGCAGTTAAATGAAGAAGATGTTTTTCAAATATTAAAAATCATCGAAAAATCGAATTTTGACTTTTTACATCTTGAGATGGGAGATCTAAAAATTATCGTAAATAAGAGTGAAACCAATTCCGATTTCACTCAAAAAAGTTTAAAGACTTCATTAGACAATGCGCCTAAAGTTTCTGATGAGCCGTCAAAACTAACGAAAATAAATGATCGGCAAGTTCTGCAAGAGAAAAAACAGTTGGAAACAAAAACTATGGAAACATCTATCGATGAAGGACTTATGCCGATCAAATCACCCCTGCTCGGCACTTTTTATCACGCACCAAAGCCTGGAGAACCTCCTTTTGTCCAACAGGGTTCTGTTGTAAAAGAAGACACGGTCGTTGGGCTTATTGAAATCATGAAAGTTTTCAATAGTGTCAAAGCAGGTGTATGCGGGAGAATTGCTAAAATTCTTATCGAAAATGGTCAATTCATTGAGTACGGGCATGAACTCTTTCTGGTAAAACCGGACGATATCCTTTAGAGAGATGTAAAACAACCAAATGAGTTTTTCTCGAATCTTAATCGCAAACCGGGGTGAGATAGCAATCCGTGTCATTAAAGCATGTGCGGCACTTGGAATAGAATCCGTTGCTGCTGTTGCTGAAGCCGATCGCGAAAGTCTATCCGCCAAAATGGCTGACCGTGTGATATGTATCGGTCCTTCTCAAGCGATAGATAGTTATCTAAAGCCCGAAACCGTCGTCACAGCCGCTTTAGGAACTGATTGTGATGCCATCTATCCAGGATATGGCTTTCTATCGGAGTCTCCGGAACTGATAGAGTTATGTGCCGCTCATCATGTTAAATTTATCGGGCCCCGTCTGGAAAATATTCACATCATGGGTGATAAACTCCGCGCACGAGAATTTGTCCGATCGTTCGGTATACCGGTTATCCCTGGCTCCGAAAAAGCAGAGACTTCCGCGGAAGCCGCTGCTTTTGCAGAACAAATAGGATTACCCATAATTTTGAAAGCGTCTGCCGGAGGGGGAGGGCGGGGCATCAAGATTGTTAGAGATACTGATGGTCTCAATGAGGCATTTGAAACTGCTGAGGCAGAAGCACGGGGAGCATTCGGCAATCCCACTCTATACCTTGAACGATACTATCCCAACGCAAGGCATATCGAAGTTCAGATTCTCGGTGATAGCTTTGGGAAGATTATTCACTTGGGAGAACGTGATTGTTCACTGCAACGCAGATACCAAAAGGTTATTGAGGAAGCGCCTGCCCTTTTCATTTCTGAAGAGCTTCGAAATAGAATCCATGAAGCTGCAGTAATAATTGCAAAAAATTGCAGATATGAAAATGCAGGCACTGTAGAATTTGTCGTAGATCAGGACACCGCAAATTTTTATTTTTTAGAAATGAACACCCGAATTCAGGTAGAGCACCCTATTACTGAAATGATCACCGGAGTCGATTTGGTACAGGAACAGATTCGGATTGCAGACGGCCATGCGATAGAATTTGACCAATCGGAAATTCGCTTTGAAGGTCACGCCATTGAATGCCGAATCAATGCTGAATCGCCTCGTAATGATTTTTATCCATGTCCTGGGTTGATTCTGGACTGGCGTCCACCAAAAGGATCGGGGATTCGGACCGATAGTCATTGTTATCCCGGTTATTTTGTACCGATTTATTACGATTCGCTTTTGGCAAAGTTAATTGTTCACAGCACTAACCGGCTTCAAGCCATAGAACGGATGCAGAAGGCGTTAGAAAATTTTTATATCTCTGGACCGGATACCGGGATCCCTTTTTTGAAGTTTTTAATAAATGAACCTGAATATAGATCAGGGAATGTGAACACGCTCTGGCTTGAGGGAAAACTGGTAAAATTCTTATCTTCATTAAACTCCGCAACTACATGAACTTTTAAAAAAAGAGAAAGCATGAACGATATACATTTTGTTGACACGACTTTACGAGATGGACAAGCAAGCCTATGGGCTGAGCACATGCGGACCGGCATGATGCTTTCGGTGGCCTCTCAGATGGAGGAGGCTGGATTTGACGCGATTGAAATTATTGCCGCAAGCCATTTTAAAAAATGTGTTCGCGAGCTTCGTGAAGATCCCTGGGAACGAATCCGTTTGGTTGCACAGCAGATTAAGAAGACACCTTTGCGCGTAATTGGGGCTGATAAAGTTAATTCAATGGAACTAACCCCCGACTCCATTGCCAAGCTATGGTTGGAACGCTTAAGGTCTAACGGTATAAGACAGATACGAATTTCCGATCCTGGAAATGATGCTGCGTTATGGCGCAAGTATGTTCATTATGCCTGTTCGGCTGGACTTCAACCCATTCTTAATATTATATATTCGATTTCACCAAAACATACCGACGCGTACTATGCGATTAAGGCGCATGAAGCAGCAATGCTTGAGGTTCCTTATATCTGTCTAAAAGATCCTGGTGGACTACTGACCCCTGATCGAACCCGCGCTTTAATCAAGGTCATATCCGAAAATGCTAAAGACATTCCTCTTGAGATTCATTCGCACTGTACCACTGGTCTGGCGCCGTTGTGCTACCTGGAAGCGGTAAAGAGGGGCGTCAAGGTTTTACATACTGCCATTCCGCCCCTTGCCAATGCCTCTTCCAATCCTTCCATCTTTAATATCTTGGATAATCTTAAAGCGATGGGATATGCATCGGCAATAAAAGACGCAGTCCTCAAGCCGGTTTCGAAACAACTCACTTTTATCGCTAAGTGTGAGGGATTGCCTATCGGGGTACCGGTGGAGTATGATTATTCTCAATACCTCCACCAGGTGCCCGGAGGAATGATATCAAACCTTCGCCATCAACTCGGAACGGTTAAAATGGAAGATCGTATTAATGATGTCTTGGAGGAAGCCATCAGGGTTCGAGCAGAATTGGGATATCCGATTATGGTAACGCCCTTTTCCCAATTTGTTGGTACCCAAGCCACAATCAACGTTATGTTGGGGAAACGATATGAAGAGGTTCCCGATCAAATAATTCAATATGTAACAGGTTTATGGGGCGAAGAGGCTGCCGCATCCATAGAACCCGATATCAAGGATAAAATTCTCAGTTTACCGCAGGCGAAAGAATTTTTAGGCTGGCACCCCCCCCAGCCGACGATCCGAGAAATACGCAGTCAGATAGGGTGTCCAGGCTTGAGCGATGAAGAACTGCTTTTGCGTTATATTGTCGGAAATGACGATGTGGAAGCTATGAAACGGGTCGGATTACGAAGGGAATACTTATCACCAAGCCAACCGCTTGTTATGCTGATCCAAGAGCTGACCCAAAGATCGGATTGTAGACAGATACATATCCAAAAAAAAGAAATGTCGCTGACCTTAGCGAAAAAGGCTAAGGTTGCATCATAGAAAACTGTACAGGGTCGAACAAATTAAATTTGAGGTAAAAAAACCGTAAGAATTATAGAACTCTGGATGACAGAAGATTCAGAATTTTTATCGTAATTTTTTATCGAGCAAAATATGGTTTTTACATATGAATTGATCGCTATAGCGTGTTGAAAAGCTTTATGTTTCATCACAAAAAAAATTAACAACAACTGTACATTAGATTAGAAAGGAGGTATTTCACTTTTATCAAAATGACTTGATACGCCACTCGGATAATCTAATTATTAACCAAAATCAATTAAAGGCCTGTAGCTCAGTTTTTTTCCTGTCTTGAGATATTGCTCCTAAAGCATGAAGGAGGATTACAAATGAAAGAATGGCAGACGTATTTACCTGAAGAAGATCGAAAAATTTATGAAAAAGGAGGTTTTCAAAAGGGGCAATCTTTTGGTAATAAACCAGCGCTTTTAATCATCGATGTTTTACCTTCCTTTACTGGTACCAAACCGATGAGTATCCTGGAAGCTATTGATGAATATAACACTTCTTGTGGAATGGCTGCGTGGGAGTCGATGCCAAAAATTAAAGAGCTTCTTGACAGTGCTCGTAAAGCCATTATCAATGTCACTTTTGTTAAACCCGATCCCCTGAACAAACATTTTGTTGGAGGTACAATAAAGGGAACGTTTACGAAAGATGAGATTGTTAGAATATTTGATATGCCAATTCACCCCATGGTCGAACCCCTTGCCAATGAGTATATCTGCAAAAAGACAAAAGCCAGTGCTTTTTTCGAAACCTCCCTGGCTACCTATCTTCACAGGGAACGAGTTGACAGCCTTTTGGTTACGGGATGTACAACTTCTGGCTGTGTACGTGCTTCCGCCATTGATGGCTGGAATCACGGATTTTCTGTTTTTGTGGTGGAAGAATGCGTATTTGACAGGAGTCGGCACTCGCATCTCACATCATTATATGAATTGAATGCTAAATATGCCAGTGTAATTACGCTTGGTGAAGCAAAAGAATTCTTGGACAAATCCTAAAAAAACTTAAATAGAATGAAAAATGGGCGTAATAATATTATTTCTTACTTCAATCAGCAGTATTTGCTCTCTTCAATTTAAAAGATAAATATAATAATAAAAACAAACACATACCCCATGATCATAAGCACAGAAATATCTAATATGGTTTTTGGTAAATTCATACCTTAATTTTGCACGGTCGGTGATCTGAAAATTGAAAAACCATCTGGGCGCCTTTTATGATAAGGGTTTATTAG
>ENA-OSEO01005541-OSEO01005541.1-sediment-metagenome-genome-assembly--contig:-NODE-5541-length-12035-cov-12.981770_pt1 | contig 12035 bp, 10 predicted proteins | sample MGYA00237883_ERZ534232 | MGnify/ENA metagenome assembly ERZ534232
GCCTGGGAAACGGTCAGGGTCACCACGCCGATGTGGAACGGCGCTTCCGCCATTGCGGTTCCCGCCATCAGGGCAAATAGCGCCAGCCCGGCAAGCAGGACGGTCCAGGACTTCTTCATGCTTCCAACCCCCTCAAAAAATATTTTATAAACACTACTGATATATTAGATGTTAGGGTCCGGAAATGTCAATCTTGCGCACAAAACAGACAGGGGGACGCCTCACGGGTGAGGCGTCCCCCTGTCGTCCCGCCAAGTCCGGGCAGGCCCTAAGCCGAATAGGCCTTCCTCGCGTATCGTTCCTGCCTCTCGAAGGACCAGTGAACGTCCCGGATATATTCCGCAACGCGGTTGAAATCCCCCGTCCTGAAAAGGCGGATGATCTCGGCATGTTCCTCGACGGCCTTCGTTTCCCACTCCTTGTTGAAGGTCTTGCTCTTGGGAAACTCGAAAAGGCGCTCCCTCAGCATCCGTATCGCGCGGAGAAGTTCCGTGTTTTCCGAAAGTTCGAGGTAAACCGCGTGGAAAGCGAGGTTGTTTTCGTAATAGCGGTCGAAATCCTGCTCTTCCACCGCGGCCCGCATCTGGGCGTTCAGGAATTCCATCCGTGCGAGATCCTCTTCGCCGAGTTTGGGCCCCACTCGGACGGAAACCGCGCTGTCCAGCGCCCCGCCGATTTCGTAAAGCGAGCGGACCTTGTCCAAGTCGAGACGGTTCACCATGACACCCCTGCGGGGGAAGATCGTGACGAACCCTTCCGATTCGAGCTGGAACAGGGCATCCCTCAGGGGAGTCCGGCTCATTCCCAGTTCCGCGCTGATGGCGTTGAGGTTGAGAAAGGCTCCCTGCCGGAGGGTGCCTTCGTTCAGTCCTTTCTTCAGGTACTGGTAGACCTTTTCGCGCAAGGACTTCAGGTTGTCGATGAATTCTTCCATGGAGGCGCCTCCCGAGAAACATCACATTGCAGTCATTAAACTCCAAAGAGACCCCAATCCGCAACTGCCGCTCTTCCGTGATGAACTCTTGCGCTGCCGTTCAAACGCTTTAGAATAAACAATCGTACCCCCCCACTTGAACCGAAGGAGGAGAAACCGGGCAATGAAGCTTTCGAAAATCATCCAGGCTCTCGAATCGGCCGGCCTGGAGCCGAAGTTTGCCCGCATACCCGGGAACGATCCGGATATACGGGACGTCTGCACCCGCACCGACCAGGTCGGGCCAGGTTCGCTTTACTGCTGCGTGCGGGGATTCAAGGCCGACGGGCACGCCTTTTCCTCCGAAGCGGAAACCCTGGGGGCCGAAGCTCTCCTGGCGGAGCACCCGCTCGAAACCTCCCTCCCTGTCATCCTCGCCAAAGACATCCGCAAGGCAGCCGCCCTGGCCGCCGCGGCCGTCCACGATTTCCCGGCCCGGCGCCTGCGCCTTGCGGCGGTCACCGGAACAAACGGGAAGAGCACCACCGCCTGGATCACCCGGTCGATCCTCCGCTCCGGGGGAATACCCTGCGGACTCCTGGGAACCATCGTCTACGACGACGGCAAGGCGGAGGAACCCGGCGACCGGACCACCCCGGACGGGCCCTCTGTCCAGCGCTGGCTCTCACGCATGGTGGCAAACGGGGGGCAGGCCTGCGTCATGGAAGCCTCTTCCCATGGACTCGACCTGGGACGCCTCGAGGGTTGCCTTTTCGACGCCCTGGCCTTCACGAACCTCACACCCGAACACCTGGATTTCCACGGGGACATGGAAGGCTATTTCAGGGCGAAGCTCCGGCTTTTCTCGAACCATGCGGGCCCCGGAGCGCGATTCGCGCTGAACCTTGACGACCCGTGGGGTCTCCGGCTTGCAAACCTCTACCCGGAAAGCGCCATCCCGTACGGGATCGGAAAACCGGCCCCGGTGAGCGCCCGGATACTCGCCATGGGCCCGGGAGGGACCAGCCTTGAAATCTCGGTGCCCGGCCCGGGTGCTCCCCTCCGGGTTCAAAGCCCTCTCGTGGGGATCCACAACGTGTCGAACACCCTCGCTGCGACAGCCCTCGCCGTGAGCCTGGGGGTGGGGCGGGGCGCCATCCGCGAAGGAATCGAAGGCGTTCCTCCCGTGCCCGGAAGGCTCCAGCGCTTCAGTTTTGAAAACGGCCTCACCTGTTTCATCGATTATGCCCATACCCCTGACGGGCTCGAGAAAGCACTCAAGGCCGTGGGAGAAAACTGCCGGGGTTCCGTCCACGCGGTTTTCGGCCTCGGCGGGGAGAGGACGATCGAGAACCGCCCCCTCATGGGACGCGTCGCAGCCGAATATGCCGATCACGTCGTGCTGACCATGGACAACCCGCGGAGCGAAGATCCCCTCGCCATCGCGCGGCAAATCGAATCAGGCCTTGAAGGCTCCCGGATCCGGTCGCATTCCGTTATCCTCGACCGGGGGGAAGCGGTTCACGCGGCCCTGGACTCGGCCCTCCCGGGAGACGTCGTCCTCGTTGCGGGAAAAGGACCCGAGACGACCATGATCCTTGCCCATGGACCGGTTCCCTACAACGACGAGGAATGCGTCAGGGAGTGGGGCAAATCCAGGGGCATCCCCATCGTTCCCTGAAAAAAGGGGACCCTTGACGAAATGTCGAGAGGCATGGTATAAGTTCTCACTAATTTATCCCTATGAAATCGCGAGATGACAAAATGATGAATCCAACCAACTCAAAGATGTCTGTCCGCTTCTTTTTTACCGGCGTGGGACCCCCTCGGAGGGCCGACGCCTAGGCGTCCGTGCCGTTTCGAGGCCGGGGTCCCCAAAAGGGGACCCCGGCCTTTTTTTATTGCCAAAAGGAGGAGAGAGAAATGGAAGGAACGAGCGGGAAGAACGGCAACCAGAAAGCGGAAAAGCTTCGGAACATGGTGAACCGACTCTGGAACAGGGTTCCGCGGTACCGTGAAAAGATGGAAAGAGCCGGTGTCTCCCCATCGGACATCCGGACAACCGGGGATCTGCGGAAGCTCCCTTTCACCACGAAACAGGACCTGCGGGACGAGTATCCCTTCGGGCTTCTCGCCTGCGACAGGGAAGAACTGCTCCGGGTTCACGCCTCGTCGGGAACCACGGGCAAGATGACCATCGTGGCCTACACGAAGAACGACCTGGAGGCCTGGAAGGACTGCATGGCGGATTGCCTGGCCATCGCGGGGGTCACCCCGGGCGACACCCTGCAGGTCATGTTCGGCTACGGCCTCTTCACGGGAGGGCTTGGCTTCCACTACGGCGGGGAGCACCTGGGAGCCACGGTCATTCCGTCCGGAACAGGCTTCACCGAGCGCCAGGTCCAGCTGATGCAGGACCTGGGGAGCACCGCCATCGCGTGCACCCCCTCCTACGCCGTGCATCTCTCCGAGGTCTTGGCTTCGAAGCGGGAAAATTCGGAGGAACCCGGCCATTCCCTCAAAGTCGCGATCCTCGGCGCGGAACCCTGGACCGAGGCCCTCAGGCAGACGGTCCAGGCGGGCCTCGGCATCCCCGCCCTCGACATCTACGGCCTTTCCGAGGTCATGGGCCCTGGCGTGGCCATCGAATGCCCCTGCCAGGACGGGCTTCATCTCAACGGGAACCACTTTATCGCTGAAATCATCGATCCCCTCACCGGGGAAGTTCTCCCGGACGGGGAAGAGGGGGAACTCGTCATCACGACCCTGACGAAGGAGGCCCTGCCGCTGGCCCGATACCGGACACGGGACCTGACGCGGATCATCCCCGGGAAGTGCGCATGCGGCCGGGAAGGAGCCAGGATCGCCCGAATCAGGGGAAGGTCGGACGACATGCTCATCATCAAGGGGGTCAACGTGTTCCCCACGCAGGTGGAGGCGGCCCTGGGAAAGGTGGAGGGACTTTCGATGAACTACGCCCTGGAGGTTTCCGAACGCAATTACGTGAAGGACCTGGCCGTCATGGTCGAAAGCACGTCCGGGCTGGGGGAGCTCGAGATGGAGCGGCTCGAGAAGGAAGCCCTGCGAGCGCTACACGAAGCCCTGGGCCTGCGCGTCGCGGTGAAGGTTCTCCTGCCCGGCAGCCTCGAGCGTTTCGAGGGGAAGGCGAAGAGGGTCCGGGTGACCTCGGCCGTTTAAGAAGGCGGGCCGGTCCGAAAGCTTGAGAGAGGCGGTGCAAGAGATGGAGAGAATGGATGCGTGGGTGTTGGGGTCAATGGTGCTGCTGCTCTGGGGAATCGCCCTGCCGGCCTGGAAAATCGGCCTGGAGAAAAGGAGAAGGAACGGATGACCTACGGGATATGGATTCTCTATGCGATCGTGCTGATTCTCCTGGCAAGGTGGGAACGCGGCCGCAACGTGCTCCTGCCGGGAAAGATCTCGGTTTTCGTGCAGGCCCTTGCCTACGTGGCGACCTACGTTTCCGCCGTGGCCCTCGTCGGGTTTGCGGGGCTGTCCCACCGGATGGGGCTGCAGATGCTGGTCATCGCGGCGGGCACGGTCTGGCTCGGGACCTGGTTCGTCTACCGCTACCTGGCCTGGCCGACGAAAGTCTGGCAACGGAGGCTTTCGGCCTCGACCCCCGCGGAACTGCTCTCGAGAGCCTACGGAGCGCCGCGGTTCGCCCCCTACGTGGGGATCCTCTCGGCCGTCCTCCTCGTCGTCTACATGTCGGCGGTCCTGAAGGGCGCGGCGGTCATGCTCGCAGGGGATCTCGGCGTTTCAATCCAGGCAGCCCTATGGGTGGTCCTGCTCCTGGTGATGCTCAACGTAGCCTGGGGAGGGCTGCGCGGCGTCCTGTTCACCGAAGCCGTCCAGGGAGGCATCATGCTGGCCGGTGTACTTGCCCTGCTGATCGCCCTTTTCAAGGCGATAGGCGGCCCCCTGGAGGGACTGCGCCAGATGGCGGCCCTGCCTGCGACCGAAGCGGCAAACCGGGGTTTCGTCGCCCTCTCTTCCGGTGAAGGGGGAATCCTGGTCCTCTCCCTCGCCCTGGTCACCGGGGTGGGCATCTGGGCCCAGCCCCAGATGATCCAAAGGCACTTCGCCCTGCAGGGAAAGGAGTCGAGGGACCGGGCCGTCACCATCGCCATGATTTCCATGGCGGTGGTCGTTGGAGGAGCGTTCGCCGCCGGAGCCTTTTCCAGGCTGGTCCTCGGCCCCGAGGCCGGGCACCCCGACACCATCATGCCCCAACTCGTGATGCGGCTTCTTCCTCCCATCGGAAGGGAACTGTTCACCCTGGCGATCCTGTCCGCTTCGCTGTCCACCGCATCGGCCCTCCTGCACATCATCGCGGGCAGCCTGGGACACGACGTCTTTCGGCGCAGGCTCAACGGGGGAACCTGGTTTTCCGTCGTCGCCGCTTCGGCCGTCGCGAGCGGCCTGGTCGCCCTCAAGAGCTCGCAGCTCATCGCCCTGATCTGCGCCACGAGCTGGACCCTGCTCGCCTCGGCGCTTCTCGTCCCCTACGTTTCCCTGGTCCTTTTCAGCCGCGGGGGAATCACGGGAGGATCCGCCGCCTGCTGGGGTTCCTCACTGGCGGGACTTTCGGGCAGCCTCGCCTGGTATGGTCTGGGATACCTTCCGACCTCGAAGGGACTGGTCGGTTTCGGGGCCCCCGGGATGCTGGGCAGCGTTCATCCCTTCGTCATCGGGCTCCTGCTCTCGACGGGGGGCATGATCGCCGGCATCCTGCTGGAAAGGGCCCTCCGGCCCATGGAAATCGGGGAAAACGGCTGAAAAGAGCCTTTCGGCCGCGCTTGACAGGAAGGGGAAATACGGATAATCTGCTTCGCTATATCAATGATTCGATAAACCATTTTTCCCGGGGGGAGTTCGCCTGATGCAAACGGAATACGCGGCCTGGCACAGCCCGGCACTGGGACAGAACATGGAGCTCAAGGCTTACGGCTGGAGAGGGAGGCCAATCCTGGTTTTCCCGACCTCGGGAGGCCGGTTCCACGAATACGAGGACTTCGGGATGACCGGGGCCCTGGAACCCTTCATCGAGGAAGGCCGCGTGTGCCTCTTTGCGGTGGACAGCCTGGACAGGCAGTCCTGGCTCAACGCAAACGCCTCCCCGGGGGAAAAGGTCGGGCGGCACGAGGCCTACGAACGGTACATCCTGGAAGAAGTCCTGCCTTTCATCCATGAACGCCTCCAGGGCGGGCAGAAGGTCCTTTCAACGGGGTGCAGCCTGGGAGCCTATCACGCCGCCAACTTCTTCTTCCGGCACCCGGACCTTTTCGATGCCGTGATCGGGCTCAGCGGCCTTTACGGGCTCGGGTTCAGCCTCGGTGAAAACCTTCGGGACGGGGCCTATTTCCATTCGCCCCTCCACTACCTCCCGGGCCTTGAAGACCCCTGGTTCCTGGAACGCTACCGTGAAAGCCGGATCGTCCTCTGCGCCGGCCAGGGAGCCTGGGAAGAGGAGTCGATACGGGAAACCCTCGAGATGAAAGCCATCCTGGAAAAGAAGGCCGTCCCGGCCTGGGTGGATCTCTGGGGGACCGACGTGAGCCACGAGTGGCCCTGGTGGCACCGCCAGATGCCCTATTTCCTCGGGAGCCTCGGCTATTGAGCCCTCCGGGGAAGGAATTCCGATCCCGAAGGGAGAGATTGACATGAACGTCGTCCTGGTTTCTCCACATTTCCCGCCCAATTACGTGAACTTTTCGATCGCCCTGCGCCACCGGGGTGCAAACGTCCTCGGCATCGTGGACGAGTCGCCCGAAAACCTCCGCCCCGCCCTCCGGGAGGCCCTGACGGACGTCATCCGGGTCGACGACCTTCACCGGTACGACCAGGTCGCCGCCGCGGTGGCGGCCTTCCGGGACCGATTCGGCCCCATCGACCGCCTCGAGTCCCACAACGAGCACTGGCTCGACAGCGATGCGCGCCTGAGGGCCGATTTCGGCATCCCGGGCCTGAAGCCCGACGAACTGGTCCCCATGCGCCGGAAGTCCCTGATGAAGGAGGTTTTTTCCGGTGCCGGGCTTTGCGTGGCGAGGGGCCGGGTCGTCCACGACCTGGGAGAAGGCCTGGCCATGGCGGAAGAGGTGGGTTACCCGGTCGTCGCCAAGCCCGACCAGGGCGTCGGGGCCACGGGAACCTGGAAACTGCACGACCGGCTGGAGATGGAGCGCTTCTTCGCGGAGAAGCCGCCCGTTGACATGTTCATGGAGGAATTCGTCCAGGGAAGCATCGTCACCTTCGACGGGCTCGTCGACAGGGACGGACGCATCGTTTTCTGCTCCTCCCTGCGCTACGCCGACGGAATGATGGAAATGGTCAACGACCGCCTCGACATCTTCCTTCACACCCTCAGGGAGTTGCCCCGTGACCACGAGGAAGCCGGCAGGAAGGCGGTCGCCGCCTTCGGCCTCAGGGAGCGCTTTTTCCACGTCGAATTCTTCCGGACCTCCGCAGATGGCCGGCTTGTCGCCCTGGAGATCAACGTCCGCCCGCCCGGGGGTCTGATCCTCGACATGTACAACTTCTCCTCGGATATCGACCTCTTTGCGGAATGGGCGCGGATGCTGACCGATACAGCCTATGTCCCGCTCTCCTACGAGCGGAAATATCACTGCACCTTCCTGGGCAGGAGGGACGGGCGGGGCTACGCCCACGATCATGAAGCCATCCTCGGGGCCTTCGGGGACCTTCTCGTCCACCACGAACGGGTCCCGCCCGTTTTCAGCCCGGCAATGGGGGACACCTGCTACCTTCTCCGGTCCCCCGAGATGGAGCGGATCAGGGAAGTGGCGGCCTTCGTGCTTGCGCCGGCCTAGGGGCGGATCGCCCGGGCCCGGGAAAAAACGGATCCATCGTTACCAGCTTGACGCCTGAGTAAAAAAAGGTTATCGTATCGCGAAACTCTCAGCGCCCCAGCGAAAGGAAGATCCGCATGTCCATGAACCGGCGCCTTGACATGGCTCTCCCGTGCAGCCCTCGCCCCGTGAGCTTCAATCCCGGGGAAGGCGCGCCGTGTCCTGGAGCCTGATTCAGTAATTTCCAGGGATTTCGGGCCGCCGACCTTCGGGTCGGCGGCCCTTTTTTTATCCTTCACCCATCCGTCCAGAGGAGGAATGCACCATGGAGAGACAACATCACGCGCGTATCGCCATCATCGGGGCCGGAACAATCGGAGGGGCTCTTGCCAGGGCCCTCGGGTCCGCCTGGCCTGTCACGGCCACCCGGAGGGACCTGAAGAAGGCCCGTTCGCTGGAAGGGCTGGGAGTCGCCCTTTCGAGCGACAACCGGGAGGCCGCCGCGGGTGCGGATATCGTCCTGCTTGCCGTGAAACCCCTGCAGGTCGTGCCCGTCCTGCAGGAAATCGCTCCCTTCACGGACGGCAAGCCCGTCGTCTCCTTTGCAGCAGCCATCTCCCTCGACATCATGAACCGGGCAGCCCCGGGAACCCGGTTCATCCGGGCCATGACCAACACCGCCGTCGAAATCTGCCGCGGCTACACGGTCTACGCCTGCTCGGAGCTCGTGAGCGAAGCCGACGAGAAGCTGGCCGTGGAAATCATGGACCACGTGGGGGAGACACAGCGCGTGGACGAGTCACACCTCGACGTGCTGACCGCCATGGCGGGAAGCGGGCCCGCCTACCTCTACACGGTGGTCGAATCCCTGATTTACGGGGCTCTCCGGATGGGACTGCCCCGGGACCTGGCCCTCCGTTCGGCCGCCCATACCCTGATCGGGGCCTCGGAGCTTCTGCTGGCTTCGGGCAAGCACCCGGCCGAACTTCGCGACAGCGTGGTCACGCCCGGAGGGGTCACCATCGAGGGGCTCTACGAACTGGAAGAGGGACGCGTCCGAACCGCCTTCATGAAGGCCGTCTGCGCCGCCTCCACGCAAGCCCGCAAGCTTGCCGAAGACGCCCGCGTGCAGGCGGAAAAGGCGATCACTCCCCATTTCGGCACGGAAGAGGCCCCGTTGCGCTCTCATTCACAAGCAGGTTAACCGGAGCGGTCTTGACAAGAGGGGGGAGCCCCTGTATGATGACGCAAATTTTCCAAAAGGTGAGGCTTCCAAATGATGAAGCGGCAGATTGAAAGCAGCAGTTTCGTTGGGAACAGGAAGGGCCAGGCTTATCTCTATACCTACGCTCCGGCGCAAACACGCCCCGGAGGTGCCCGGTCCTGTCCTCTCACCGCCTGATTCGCATTTCGTGAGAAGGTACAAGGCCGTCAGCCCCCAGGGCTGGCGGCCTTATTTTTTTGGAGGTGATCGGTATGGCAGGGTTGGATCTTTGGGTTGGAACCGCAATTTTTTCGATGGTTGCAAGCGTCGCCTGGGCGTCCTGGACGCTCGCCAGACAAAGGAGGGCAAGAGGATGAGTGTCGTATTTATCTTTCTTTGGTGCACCTACGGCTTCCTTCTGGTCGCCCTGGCCCGATGGGCACGGGGACGCGACCAGCTCCTTCCCGGCCGGGTCGGTTCGGCCATCCAGGCTTTGGCCTACGTGGCCACCTACGTCTCCGCCGTCGCCCTCGTCGGCTTCGGGGGACTCTGTCACCGCTACGGCCTCCAGATGCTTTTGATCGCCGCGGGAAACATCTGGTTCGGCACCTGGTTCGTCTACCGCTACCTCGCCTGGCCTACCCGGCTCTGGCAGCGGCGCCTGGGAGCGAAGACTCCGGGGGCTCTCCTGGGAGCCGCCATCGGTTCGAATGCCTTCCGCGTGTTCGCAGGACTCCTGACGGGAGGACTCCTTGTCGTCTACGCCTCGGCCGTCTTCAAGGGAGCCGCGATGATGCTCTCCGGCGTCACGCCCCTTCCCTTTTCCGCCAGCCTGTGGATCCTGGTCCTGCTGGTCACCCTGAGCGTCATCTGGGGAGGCCTCAGGGGGGTTCTCTACACGGAAGCCCTGCAGGGCGGCATCATGATCGTGGGCGTGGCCCTTCTCCTCTTCGCGGTGTTCAAGGCCGTGGGGGGCCCGGCGGAAGGTTTGCAGGCCCTGGCCGGGCTGCCTCCAACCGACCTGGCCAACAGGGGGTTCACCCGCCTCAGCGAAGGGCCCCAGGGCCTGTTCATCCTCACCCTGGCCGCCGTGACGTCGATCGGGGTCTGGGCCCAGCCCCAGCTGATCCAGCGCCACTTCGCGCTATCCTCCCGGGATGACGCCAGGAGAGCCGCTCCCGTAGCGATGCTGGCCATCGCCCTGGTCGTCGGGGGAACCTACCTGGCGGGGTCGATGTCCCGCCTCCTGATAAGGCCCGAGGACGTGGCCTCGCCTGACGCGGTCATCCCCCTGCTCGTTTCCAGGCTTCTATCCCTGCCGGGCCAGCAGCTTTTCGCCATGGCCATCGTGTCGGCCTCCCTTTCCACCGCATCGGCCCTGCTCCACATCGCCGCAGGCAGCCTGGGACACGACCTGACGGGCCGCCGCCTCGAAGGTTTCGCCTGGAAGGGCGCAACGGCAGTCTGCGCACTTGCCTCGGGGCTTTTCGCAGCGAAAAGCGGCTCGATCATCGCCCTGCTTTGCACCACGAGCTGGAGCCTCATCGCCTCGGCCATCCTCGTCCCCTACCTGGCCCTCCTGGCGGGGAAGGCCGACCGGATCGCCACCTGGGCCTCCTCCGTCGGGGGACTCGCCTCGGCGGGGCTCTGGTACGCCGCAGGGTTTGCCCCCACGGCGAAGGGACTCCTGGGCGTTCAGGTTCCGCCCGCTCTCTCCGCGATTCACCCCTTCTTCGTGGGACTCGCCTTCTCGACGGGGTTCTACCTCCTGGGCCTCCTTGTGAGCCAATGGTCCGAGGTGAAGGAATCGATCTCCCAGCCCGAGTAGGGAAAAAGGCCCGGCCCCAAAAAAGGGGCCGGGCCTTTCCTATTCGATACGGAACGAAAATCCGGGTTCAGGGTTTCGGGATAGCTTTCAGGGTAGAGACATCCACTTCGTTTTCCGGCGAGATGTTGTGGAAATACCATTTCCCCGTTGTGGCATCATACCAGAGGTTCCATTTCAAGCTCGCCCAAAGGACGACTTCCTGCCCCGTTGATTTCATGACCATTGTCAATCCGTATCCCTCTTCCGGCCGAACCGCCACTTTAGAACCGGTTGGAGCATACGTGATGTGAGCATAGGGAACCATCTCCCCCCACAAGGCCGGGTCCAGTCCCAGGTCCGAATAGCGGGAATCTTTCCAGGTGCTCGGCCATCCCCCGGTGCGGGCGTTGTAATCCATCAGGCGGCGAATCATTTCCGCGCTGATCTCCGCAAAAGTGCTCCCCAGGGGACTCAGCGGAACAACGGCAGAAGCCAAGCCCCCGCTGCCTGCGTACCCTACCGGGTAGACGGCCAGGGGCTCTCCCCCGTAGGCCTTCGTCAGGGCCGTGTCGGAGTAGAGGGAAACGGTCCCCGCCATCCCCTTCAGGCGGTCCCTGACCCCCGCGCCGGTTCTTGCCAGGTCTGCCCTGAAGCCGACGAAAGCCCCCGCTTCGCTCGAGGCCACCTCGTAGCAAACCGGCCCCACGCATTCCAGCGGACCGTCCAGGTAGCCGGAAAGATCCGTCACCGAAGCGGGCCAGTTGCTTGTCGAGGCATTGAACTCCACTGCCGCCGCCTTCAGGTTCCGAAGGTCGCTCACCACTCGGGCCGCCTGGGCCTTGTCCGTTCCGGCCGAAGCCACCAGGAGCAGGGCACCGGCCAGGATGCCGACGATGACCAGGACAATGAGCAATTCGACCAGGGTGAATCCTTCCGTCTTGCTTTTCCGCCAGGCCCTGGCCAAAAAGCCGTTCATCCCTTTTCCCCCCACCGGTTCAAGCGTTAACTGTATTCTTTTCAGTATAACAGGTTAAACCGGCGTCATCCACTTATCCTTCGATCATCTCGTCCATTCCCGCGCCAGGCGGGATCATGGGAAACACTTTTTCCTCCATGGCGATGCGGAACTCCACCAGCGCCGGTCCATCGGTGGAAAGCGCCTTCTCGATCGCCCCGTCAACCTCGCTTTCGGCTGAAACCCTTGTGCCCGGAACCCCGAAGGCCTCGGAAATGCGGGCAAAATCGACCAGCCCGTCCGTGACGGTGTGGGCATAGCGTTCC
>ENA-OSEO01005542-OSEO01005542.1-sediment-metagenome-genome-assembly--contig:-NODE-5542-length-12035-cov-2.985449_pt1 | contig 12035 bp, 11 predicted proteins | sample MGYA00237883_ERZ534232 | MGnify/ENA metagenome assembly ERZ534232
CAGGGAGCTTGTTACTGCCGCCTGATTATGAAAAAGTGTTCGGTTCAAAAAGTGTCCCATTCCGCTGATTGACAACACTTTTTGTCACCGACTTGCCCTTGAATTAATTCAGCGGTTTCACACGTGTCCTTACCCCATAATCGATCCGCCTCACGTAGCTCTGCCCTGTCTTGCCGTATCACCAGGTAGACTGGCTTTGGGCTGACTCCAGTGAAAAAGACGCCATCGTAGCCGGCACGCTTGAGTTCAGTGCCGAAAGCGCCTCCAAAATTAGCTTCCCCCAAGGTACATGTCAATGGCGATTTCGCCACTACCGTGCATCTCGAAGACATGGGTGCTCCGGTAGCCGTCAGTGGCCCGGTTACAAAACCGAGGATATTCTGTTTGTCCACAGGATTGGCTTGGGGACTCTGCCTTTCGTAGATGACTCGCACGCCTAGTCCCGCACCACCCACAAAGTCTTGGAGTATTTCTTTGCTGATAGCTTGCTGATACAAGCGGCCGCTAGTGAGGTCGACAAACAGCACGGATCCGGCGTATCCGTTGATCATCCTGCCTCTCCTTCCTTACCCACAACGATGGCATCATTCTAGCATTTACAGCCAGATATGCCTAACATTACAGGCTAGCGCATTTTCTATCAATCGTCTGGCCCTCATGTTTGCCCTCTACTCAACCAGGCCCAGGAAACAGTTCAAGATTTCGGCGGCCACTGCCTGTGGCCGCCGAAACCGGAGGCGGCTCGCCAATTATGGAGGATATAGCCCCGCTGGCCAACTACAACCTGGAACCGAAGAAAAAGCTGGCCAGATACCTGAGCGGCATAGACTAGAACATATCGTTCTGGTCGGCCCATTCGGGCAGATACCTGTAGTACTCGGGAGGGTGCGCCTTGTTCAGGCCCTTATAGGTCACACGGGCCAGAGAAACAGCGCCCTTTCTGTCCTGATGCAGGCCTACCAATTCCTTCTTCTCCAGACTGCCCAGATGTTTATTCAGGTCGTCGTCGCTGATGGCTAGCTGCTCCTTGATATCCTCCATGGTCATGTGGAGGCCGGGGTTTACCCGGTAGTTCTCGGCCAGCACCATCAACACGTCGTCTTCACCAGTTACCGGTTTCTTGGGCAGTGGCTTACCCAGCGGCATGGGCACCTTAAGCTCATCGTCTATTACTCTCTGGGGTACTTTCAGATCGGCCATCATGCCTCTTAACCCCATCCGGTATATCACCAGCTTGAGCACTTCGCTGGTGCCGGCGGCTATCTGGCTGCCTTTCATGTCTCTCATGATTCTCTCAACCGGATAGAATCGTGTGGCGCCGTTGCCGCCCATGGCCTGTATGGCCTGTGTAGCTACATCGAGTCCATTGTCCACATTTAACATTTTGGCTATTGCGGCTTCGACCGGCGTGTCCCTGCCCAGGTCGGCCAGGTAGGCAGCATAGTAGGTGGCCAGCCTGGCCATCTGCAGCTTCCAGACCATGTCCGCTATCTTGAACTGGTTGCTGACTATGTCTCCAGTCGGCTGGCGGAACTGTATTCTTCGCTGCAAATGCTGCACTGCGTATCGAAGAGCTTCGCGCATCTGGCCCAGCGGACGGACGGAGTTGAGTATCCTCTCTACGTTGAGCCCGCTCATCATGATGTTCCAGCCGTCTCCCTCTGCCCCCAGCATGTTGGCCGCCGGCACTTTGGCGCTATCAAAGCTCAGGTAGCCGTTGTATATCCCATCGTAAGAAATCAGCTCGTTCACTTTCTCGACGGAGAAACCGGGCATTCCTTTTTCAATAACTAAAGCGGTCAGATGACGGTATTTGGCGCGGTCTTCGGGACGTTCGCTGGTTTTGACATAAGTCATGTACCTGCTGGCAGCGCCGACATTGGTCTGGAACCTTTTCTTGCCGTTAACTATGTAGAAATCGCCGTCCCTGGTAGCGGCGGTCCCGATATCAGCCACGTCGGAGCCAGCATAGGGCTCGGTCATGGTGATGGCTCCGATCATCTCCCCCCGGGCGATTCTCGGCAGCCAGCGCTCCTTCTGTGCGTCGGTGCCGTAATGGATAATCTGGTGAATGCCGCCGAACATGGTGGTACCTAGAGGGCTGCCCGCCTCGCCGGCACGCGAAGCCTCCTCGAGTATGATGGCGGCGCCGGTTACTCCCCACTCTTCGGCATGGCCGCCGTACTTGGCCGGTATCTGGGCTCCAAACCAGCCTCGTTTGGCCATCTCCTTCACCGCCTCCCAGGGGTACTGCTTCTTCCAGGCGGCCCGCTCACCCAGCGGCAACAGTATTTCGTCTACCACCTGCTTGGCTTCTCCTGCCAGTTTTTTTTGGGCCTCGTTCCACCAGGGGAAGTGTTCCACGGTTTATCCCTCCTATGCAGTTAGTACTGTTGTGTCGGTGGGCAGAAATACAGGGACATGTGGCTCATTATAGCACAGGCAGGCATCCGGCAGAACTGCGAAAGCCGACAGACTCTAACCTGGCCCCCATTCCCGGAAGCCGGGCGGCTCTCTCTAAACACCTCGTCTGCCTGAACTGATTTGCCGCGTTGCTTTCGAAGAAGCAGTGCTGTCATTGCCTGTTTCCTGATGTCTGTGTCATACTGAAAGCGCCAGTCAGGAGGGCGAGAGAAGCTATGGAGAAAAGGCCGTACGGCAAGACCGGAGAAGAGTTCACCATACTCAGCTTTGGGGCGCAGCGGATAGTAGAGGGCCACAGGTGCCCGGAGACTGAAGCGGTGAAGATGATTAATTATGCCCTGGACAGCGGCATAAGGTATTTCGACACGGCCTGGGTCTATTCGCGCGGGCAGTCCGAGGAGCGCGTTGGCAAGGTAGCCCGGCGCCGCCGTAAAGAGATGTGGCTTGCTACCAAGGCGCTGGCTCGCGACCGTGCGGGAGCCCGGAGCCAGCTCGAGACCAGCCTTAAGAGGCTGCAGACTGATTACGTTGATGAGTGGCGGATGCACAATATCTGGTCGGTTGAAGAGCTGGACAAGGTGACCAGGCCGGGCGGCGCTCTGGAGGCGGCGATCCAGGCCAGAGACCAGGGACTGGTAAGGTACATAAGCATCAGCGGCCATACCAATCCTCAGGTCCAGATTGAAGCATTGAAACGGTTCCCTTTCGATAGCGTGCTTTGCGCTGTGTCGGTGCTGGACCACTTTGTGTTGAGCTTTGCCGAGGAGTTCCTTCCGGTAGCCAGTGCCAGAGGAGTGGCTGTTGCCGGAATGAAGGTCATGGGCCTTGGCGCCCTGGTCCACGTTTATGAAAAGGCCTTACGGTACACCTTTGGCCTGCCTGTCAGCACGGCCGTGGTGGGCATGGAAAGCATGGAGCAGTTGACTAAAAACCTGGCCGTGGCCGAGGCATACAGGCCGCTCACCGATGGAGAACGCCTGGAGCTGTTCCGTGAGGTGCTTCCCAGGGTGAATCCCAAAACCATGCCCTGGAAAGCCGAAGACTGGAACAACCCCACCGAGTGGAAGAAGCGATAATGGGCCTATAGTTACAGCTTATTTGCAGAGGCGCATCCAGTTGCGCCGGTTTCGGACCTGTGTAGTATAATGGGTCTGCCAGGTGGCAGAAATGATAAGCGTAGTCATTCCAGCGCTGAACGAAGAAAAATTCCTGCCTGATTGCCTTGAGTCCCTGAGGAACCAGGACTATGCCGGCGAATATGAAATCATAGTGGCTGACAACGGCAGCAGGGACAGGACTGTCGAAATAGCCCGCAGCTTTGGAGCCAGGGTAGTCATCTGCTCTGAAAAGAAGGGCGTGGCTTATGCCAGACAGGCCGGCGCCGATGCTGCCATCGGCGACATCATCGTCCAGGCGGATGCGGATACTGTGTATCCCAGACACTGGCTGGCAAGGATAGGGGACTGTTTTGCTTCACATCCCGGGGCCGTCGCCTTAGCCGGCCGGTTCTTCTACAGGGACCCGCCGTCCTGGGCCGTGGTCGAGTATATGCTCAGGCACACCGTAAACTGGCTGACCACCGCGCTGTTCAACAGGCCTCTGGCAGTTTCCGGAGCCACTTTTGCCTTTCGCCGGAGAGCGTTTCTGAGCGAAGGTGGCTACAGAGGTCTTTCGTATTCGCCGGACCAGTACGGCATTTCCGCCAGGCTGAGCAAAAGAGGCGGGATAATATATGACAGGGACCTGTGCGTTCTGACCTCCGCGCGCAGCGTAGAGAAGCCTTTTCTGACGGTGGTGCTTGACCTCATAGTCCATATTAACCGGTGGGCCTCATATGCCGGCGGCTCCTGTTTAGACATGGTGCAGGAGTTCACTGGAAAGACGCGGCCACGGCGCATCGCCGCCAGGATGGTTCCTGCAGTTTTGCTTGTGGTGTTGTTCTTCTTATACGGCTACTTCATACCGTCATCCCCGGCTTTTGGCAAGGTCTACTACAAAGGGAGCTCGGCCGAAAAGGTCGTGGCGCTCACCTTTGATGACGGACCGAACGAGCCGTACACATCTCAAATCATGGATATCCTGGCTGCCCGCGATGTGAAGGCGACGTTTTTCGTCATTGGCAAGAACGTAGAGTTCTATCCTGAGACAGCCAGGCGTATCCTGGCTGACGGGCATGTAGTGGGGAACCACTCCTACAGCCACAGCGCCAACCATGCTTTGACGCCGTACGGTCAAAAGGATATGAGTATGGCGCAGGTGGCTATATTCACTGTGGTCGGCGTGTGGCCCCACCTCTACCGTCCGCCGCACGGCAAGAAGTCACCGTGGGAGCTTGAATACGCGAGGAAGACGGGACTGATCGAGGTAACCTGGAGCGTATCAACCTATGACCAGAAGGCTGAATCTGCAGAGGATCTGGCACAGCGAATTGTCGCCAAAGCCGACCCGGGAGAGATAATACTTTTGCACGACGGCTATGGCACGCTCCACGCTGGCGGCAAGGCTGACAAGAGCCTTACGGTAGAAGCTGTGCCGCTTATCATCGAAGGGCTGAAGGCCAGGGGGTACGGTTTTGTTACCGTGCCGGACCTTCTGGATGAGCCGGCGTATCTCCGCCCGCCGGATGCCCCATAGGGGACAACATCTCCGGAACTTCTTCGGGGTGGGGTGAGCCTCGCCCGCGTGGTATGCGGCCACGCTGGATACTGTCAATCAGTACCGGAAGACTGCGGCTACAGGAGACCCGTCAGGAACTTCGCTAGCTTCCACCGCGTATACGGTTCCCGCCTTTGCCAGAGTGTAAGCTGCGGTGAAATCCAGCAGGTCATCATCGCCCGGCTCGGGCTGCTGGTGCAGACGGACTGAACGCTTCTCGGCATCGAACGAACCCCACTGCTGGACTTCGAGGGCGACCAGCAGTGTAGATATGCGTCCGTCGTACGCCGCCAGGAGTGCCTGTTCCACATCGTTAGTAGCCAGTCCGGTGCCTGCCGTAGCGCAGTAACGGTCCAAAGCTTCGGCCTGACCCCGCTTGTGGTAGGGCTCTACTATTGTCCAGGCTTGCTTTTGCAGATCTTCAGCGCTCAGGCCATCAGGGTTGCCTTCTATTCCCTCGCCCAAAAGGTACGTGTAGGAATTTGCCTGCCGGTATATGGAATGAAGGTAGTCTACGCCGGCTACGACCAGCGGCGCCCGCTCATTTTGCAGCACCTCGCGCAGGCCCCGATCAATCTGCTGAAAATAGCGCAGGATGTTGTCTTTGGTATCCTCCATGCCTACTCCGTGGCCATGGAACATAGCCCTGCGTTTGCCGGGTCCCGTGCCGGTACCGGTGTGGAACTGCAACTGTCTCTCTGGGTTATCGTATTTCAAGGTCTCGGCAAGGCTTTCTGGAACGCTATCCGGGGTCACTGTCCGCAGGCTGTCGCGTGAGCATTGGATCAGCCTTACCTGGTTCTGGCTCACGGCCAGGACGTAGAAGAGCCCGTCGCCGCTGAGCAGCGGCAGCAGTGGTTTTATATGGAATCGCTCAGCTACGACCACGAGTTCCTGGAAACTGGAAGGAAGCCGGTAATGGCGAAACAGGTCAGGCGCCAGAAAAAGCGCCAGCCCGTCACCCTGGTTGCGCCAGAACAGTCCGTCAGACAGGAGCCGCTGAGCCGCCTCCAGTATGTCGCTGGCGACTGTGCTGCGCACGCCGCTTTCTACCAGCTGCTCCTCTGCTTTCCGGAGCAGGTTCCTTAGCCTGATTGGGTCCTGCTCGATTTCCACGGTTCGGTGGGATGGCATGTAAATCGAAACCGAGGTCTGCCTGGGCATCTGTGTCAGCTGTATTAGTTCATCTCTGGATAGTATGTCCATGGCCCACCTCACATTGCCGTCCAATTAAGCATGGCTCTGGCAACTGCCTGCTTTAACGCCGTCCCAGGATCGCCAGCAGGCCCACCACGATAAGGTAAATGCCCACCACGAGGTACAGCGGGAGAATACCCACCAGGATCAATATTCCGGCGATGAGGGCTACTATGCCCATGACCAGACCGTCAATTTTCATTTCTCATACCTCCTTTATTACCATCACTTTTGCTCCCGGGACTCGATAGAGCCGTATTTCATTATCGCACACCGCCGCCAGCGCTGATATCTGTAGCTTTACGTAATACCTGGCCCCGGTTTGCCGGCGGCCTTCAGTACAGTCTTAACATGGTGGCCACCAGGGAGACGGACCGCTCGACCATGCCGGCGTCGTTCGTGGCGGTCAGGGTGAAGGTAGTGGTCTCCGCCATCGGGCTCACAATCACCGACCCTGTGGCAGCCACTTCGCCAATGCCCTGGTTGATAGACACGGACCTGGCGCCGGTAACGTTCCACGACAGGGTAGCCGATTCGCCGTAGTTCATCACGCCCGGGCTGACCACAAACAGGTTGACCACCGGAGGGCCGTAGGGCGAGTATGTCTTGGTGATCGGGTAGTAGTTGGGGACGCCGTAGTACCTGTAGTACTGGTAGTAGTCAGAGTCGGGATAGTAGGTGTAGTAGTTCGTCTCAGGGTAATACCTGTTGCCCACCTCCACCGCAACCGTCTTGCTGACGGTGCAGCAGGCGCTCCGGGCGGTCAAAGTGTAAGTGGTACTGGCCTGCGGCGCGATGGCTCTGGACCCGATAGTCGCCACTTCACCTACACCTGGTTCAATCCTGATCGAATCAGCGCCGGTTATTTTCCACTGCAGTGTGGCCATGGCGCCCTGGATTATCATATCTGGCCTGACGCTGAAATCAGCGATAATGGGTGGTGAATTGACGGTAAGGACGACCGATTTGTTTATGGTGCCCGTGGGGCTGCTTGCCGCCAGATTATATGTAGTAGTGGTGTTGGGCGATACCATCCTGGTGCCGGCGGCGGGTACCTCGCCAATCCCCTGGTCTATGGTGACCGAAGTGGCACCGGTCACGTTCCACTGCAGGGTTGCCGAGCCGCCGGTGGTAATGCTGGTAGGGTTCAGATCAAAGGTGGCGACCATCACCGGCCTGTTAACGGTTATGGCAACCGCCTTGCTGACCGACCCGGCATTATTGCTTGCTACCAGAGTGTATACCGTGGAGCTTGCAGGGGAGACCACACGAGTTCCAGCGACCGGCACTGTACCTATGCCCTGGTCCAGGCTGACCGATGTGGCCCCGGTCACATTCCATAGAAGAGTCACTGACTCTCCGGCAGTAATCTGCGCAGAGGCGCTATCAAAAGCCACGATGGATGGAGGCGCCAGCTCCAGCGTCGTGCAGCCTGAAGCGACCAGCAGAACCAGCACAATCACAAGAAGGGACTTTCTCATTCTCCCACCTCCAACATAATCAAGGTTACATGCTTTACTGGCGTGAAACTATCCGTAGGTCTACGTAATTGCGAGAGGAAAAGCCACCTATTTTGGTAACCCGTCACCTGTACCCCCTTACCCTTGTCTATTTGTGAAGGCCCGACTAAAATAAGTCCACAGGAGGCAGGAGTCATGGAAGCTGGTAGGCCTATCAGGAAGATGAGTGCCGGCAAGCAAGCTGGAAGCAGGAGAAAATCGGGACCGGCTGCGTCGCCGGTGAACGTGGTGGTCGTCTCGCCCATAGGAGAAGAATGCCTGGCGCAAATCAGGAGCATCAGCCGGAGGATCAAGTTGACCGATGCTTCCGAGCTGGCCCGTGTTGAACGTAAAGGAGACCGGGCTGCCGGGCAGAGACTTGACGCTTTGCTGGCCGGGGCTGAGGTTGTCTACGGGCAGAGCCTGCCCGGGAATCTGCTGGCCAGGACCCCCGGGCTGAGATGGGTGCAGACCATGTCGGCCGGCGTGGACAGGTTTCTCGATGAGGTGATGGTGCAGAGCCCGGTAGTGCTGACCGGCGTGAGCGGCATTCACGCTACGCCTATTGGCGAGTTCGTTCTGGGGCTGATGCTGATGTTTGTCAAGAAAGCTCCATATTGCTTCCAGTTGAAGCAGCAGAGAGGGTGGGACAGGTTCATGCCGTCGGTTTTGCGCGGGAAAACCGTGGGAATCGTGGGGCTTGGCGCCATAGGGCGGGAGATAGCGCGGCTGGCGAAAGCCTTTGGTATGAGGGTGCTGGCTACCCGGAGGTCGGCCGTTAAGAATATGCGGGCCAGACACGTTGATGTGCTGCTGCCGCGTGAAGAGCTTGGCCAGCTGCTGTCGGAGAGCGATTTCGTGGTACTTTCCCTGCCTCTGACTTCTGAGACGGGCAGCCTGGTCGGCGAGAAAGAGCTCCGGGCGATGAAGCGCACCGCTTACCTGATCAATATCGGGAGAGGAGGCTTAGTGGACGAGGAAGCGCTGGCCCGTGCGCTCGAAGAGGGGAGGATCGCCGGGGCTGGCCTGGATGTTTTCGCTATCGAACCGCTGCCTGCGGAGAGCAGGCTGTGGCAACTGCCCAACGTCATCTTCAGCCCTCATATTGCCGGTGGTATGGAAGACTATAACCTGCGTGCCACCAGCGTCTTCGCCGAGAACCTCAGGCGTTACCTGAGCGGCAGAAAGCTGCGGAATGTGATAGATAAGAAGAAGGGTTACTGATTGCAGTGAGTACGTTTCCTTGACCTGCAGAGGCTGAGCCTATAGAATGTTGCTTGAATCTGACGACTGGGGAACAGTGAATCATTGATGATGAAGCTGGTTGACAAGATGCTAAGCGGGGATGTGTTGTCCCTGGCGCGCTTGATTACTAAAATTGAGCGGGATGGGGCTGAAACACCGGAGATTATGAGGCTCATCTATCCCCATCTGGGCAAGGCCTACTGCGTAGGCATCACCGGCCCGCCGGGAGCCGGCAAGAGCACGGTGGTCGACCGCCTGACGGCGGTAATGAGACGCCGCGGTTTCACAGTGGGCATCATTGCTGCTGACCCTACCAGTCCTTTCAGCGGCGGCGCTGTGCTCGGGGATAGGATAAGGATGCAGCAGCATTATCTTGATGACGGTGTCTTCATCCGCAGTATGGCGATGCGCGGCAGCCATGGTGGCCTGCCCAGAAGCACCGGAGGCGTCATCAAAGCGCTCAATGCCTTCGGCAAGGACTTCATCCTGGTGGAGACGGTGGGGGTGGGACAGTCTGAGCTGGATGTCATGCAGAACGTGGATACTATTGTGGTGACGCTCGTCCCTGAGGCCGGAGATGCCATTCAGACGATGAAGGCCGGCCTGCTGGAGATAGCGGACATCTTCGTGGTCAACAAGGCAGACCGCCCCGGCTCCGACAACCTGGTCTCGGACCTGAGGATGATGCTGCATCTCAACCCCCGGGAGAGCGGGTGGCAGGTGCCAGTGCTGCCTGCCGAAGCGGTCAACAACGTGGGCATTGAAGAGCTATATGAGCAGATTGAAAAGCACCGGCGGGTTCTGGAGGAGACAGGCTGGCTAATACTACGGCGGAAAGAGCAGAGACGCCGGGAGTTCATTGAGACCGTGGAACGCAGGGTGACCGATGAGCTTCTGAAGCTGGTTGAGCACGAGGAAGGGCTAAGCCGCTATGTGGAGAAGGTGGAAGCGGGTGAGGTTGACCCCTATTCTGCGGCCGACGAGGTCCTGCAGCCCGGGACTTTGTTAGCTAGCTGGTCAAATCGGATGGCAGGAAAACGCACCCGCCGCTAGGCTGAGAGCAAACCTGCCGGTACCACCACGGGATTCACCATGAAATCTACAACCATGCGTCGCTCACGTAAGTACGATGTCGTTATAGTCGGCGGCGGCCCGGCTGGCCTTTTTGCTGCCCTGGAGCTATGCCGGTACAGCGACGCCAGCGTGCTGCTGATAGAAAAGGGCAAGGATATTGATGCTCGTTCCTGTCCGCTTCAGGAAGGAAGCGACCGATGCCTCTCGTGTTCTCCCTGCAATCTCGTCAGTGGTCTGGGCGGCGCCGGGGCCTTCAGCGATGGCAAGCTGACGCTATCGCCGGCAGTGGGCGGCCGGCTGGGCGACATCCTCGGCGACGAACGAACTCGTGAGCTTATAGACTATGTTGATAGCCTTTACCTGAAATTCGGCGCCGCAGACAGGATTTATGGCGTCGGTGAGGCTGTTGATGAGTTAAGGCGGAAGGCGACCCTGGCGGAGCTGAGGCTGGTTCCGGTAAAGCTGCGCCATATAGGCACCGAGCGGTCTCGCCAGGTGCTTAAGGATATGCGTGACTTCATTATCCGTGGGGTGGAGGTCAAGGTGGGGGAGACCGTGACCGGCATAATAGCTGACGGAGGCGTGATTTCCGGTGTCAGAACGGACAGAGGCGACACTATCGGGTGCCGCTATCTGGTCCTGGCGCCGGGCAGGGAGGGTGCGGACTGGCTGGCAAAGGAGGCAGAGCGGCTGGGACTCGGCCTGAGGTCCAGCCCTATAGATGTCGGCGTCAGAGTAGAGCTGCCTGCGGCGGTGCTAGAAGAATTGACCTCGGTGCTGTACGAGTCTAAACTGGAATTCTTTTCCAGAAGCTTTGATGACCGGATAAGGACGTTCTGCATGTGTCCGGGCGGCGAGGTCATTATGGAAGCTACGGGAAGCTCGGACCCGGTCATTACTGTCAACGGCAACAGCTATGCAGAGCGTAAGACAGCAAACACGAACTTCGCCGTCCTGGTCAGCACGAACTTCACCGAGCCATTCCGTGAGCCTATCGCTTATGGTAAGTACCTGGCCAGGCTGGCCAACCTGCTGGGCGGCGGCGTGCTGGTTCAGCGGCTGGGAGACCTGCTTCAGGGCCACCGGTCCACGCCCGAGCGTATACGGCACAGCATAGTTGAGCCTACTTTGAAAGCGGCGACTCCTGGAGACCTGAGCTTCGCTCTGCCATTCCGCCACCTCCAGGGTATAGTGGAGATGCTCCAGGCTATGGACAAACTGGCTCCCGGCGTGGCCTCCCGGCATACCCTGCTCTACGGTGTGGAAGTGAAGTTCTATTCCAGCCAGCTAAAGCTGAGCCTGTGCCTGGAGACTGAGGTCCGAAACATGTTTGCTGCTGGCGATGGGGCAGGTGTGAGCCGCGGGCTCGTCCAGGCTTCAGCCTGTGGCGTTGTTGTGGGCAGGGAGATACTGCGGCGGCTGGCTAAACGTAGCTCCGGTCGTAGAGAAGGCGGTTGAGCAGAATGCTCCGGAGATTGGCAGCCGTCTTGAGGTCCTGGGTTATCCCTCCCGTAAGACGCCGTACCAGTATGATGATGAGCAGGGCCGCGAACGCCAGCGTTAACTCAGGCGGCTGGCCGAGCGCCCATGAAGACGCCGGCAGCACAGCGAAGCCGATGGCTATTCCCAGCGGCAGGCTTCGACTTGGCGGCCCGCCGAACTTAAAAATTTCGCTGAGCGTCTGGCCTGGCTTCATAGCCCGCGGGATTGTCCTGATGCCGAGGCCTGTCAGGGCGGGGATTAACGTCAGCAGCAGGACCAGGACGGCATCGTAGGTGATTGTCAGGGCGGCCACCATGCCCAGTCCGGTGGTGTTCCCCCTTTCCCCATTGAACTTCTGGAATACCGGCCACATCTGCCCGGCTACTGCTGCTACTCCTGAGGAAGCCACGGCAGCCAGGCGGAAATCCAGGGCGAAGCCGACCACCACAGGTACCACGC
>ENA-OSEO01005544-OSEO01005544.1-sediment-metagenome-genome-assembly--contig:-NODE-5544-length-12034-cov-3.786819_pt1 | contig 12034 bp, 9 predicted proteins | sample MGYA00237883_ERZ534232 | MGnify/ENA metagenome assembly ERZ534232
CTACACGACGCTCTTCCGATCTTGCGAAAGGCGATTTCGTTGCCGAATTCGAGAAGGCGGCGTTCGCGCTGGAGCCGGGGCAGATCTACACTGATGTGGTGAAGTCGCCATTCGGGTACCACATTATCAAGCTCGACGAGTTCGACCCCGCGCGTGAGCTGGAGCCGGCGTCACTGCAGGCCAAGCAGAGCCAGGTGCTGTCGAACTGGCTGTCAGAACAGAAGCAGTCGGTGATAATTGAGGAGTTCTGGACCCGGGACGTCGTTCCGACGGAGATCCCCGTGCGCATGCCCATTCAGCAGTAGTATGCCGAGGCGTTCGCTGATAGAGTCAACTGGACAGTCAGGCGGGTTCATCCACCTGGCTGTTTTTCTTGTCAAACGGCTCTTGCGAAAAACGTCGAATGGTGGCATACTTAGTTGGATCGTGACGTAGAATCCCAGGAAACGACGAAGTTTCCCTGTCTGGTGAACCAAGGGACGACACAGAGGAGGCTTCTGATGGAGAGCAAGAAGAGAGCAGCAAGAAGAATGGGTGCCGTACAGCCTTCGGCTACGGTGATGGTGTCGGACAAGGCACGTGCGATGGCCCAAGAGGGAATTGATGTCATCAACCTGGGAGGGGGCGATCCCGACTTTGCCACTCCCTCCCACATTGTCGAGGCCGCGCAGGAGGCCATACACAAGGGCCACACTCACTACGTCTCCAGTCGTGGCGTGAAGGGCCTGCTCGAGGCCATTGCACGGAAGTTGAAAGACGACAACGGGCTGGATTTCGATCCAGCTACCGAGGTCGTCGTGAGTCCGGGGGCCAAGTTGTCTCTCTATGCGACGATCACGGCTTTGGTGGACGAAGGCGACGAAGTCCTGATTCTCGATCCCTTCTGGGTTTCCTACGAACCGATGGTTCAACTGACCAACGCCACTCCGATTCGCGTTCCGCTGGACAAGAGCGACAACTTTACGGTTACTGCGGATGCCCTGCGCCGCAAGCTGAGTCCTTATAGCAAACTGCTGATCCTCAATTCACCCAACAACCCTACCGGCCGGGTACTTACGCGCGCAGAGCTACAGGTGATCGCCGATTTCGCGATCGAACACGACCTGCTGGTCATTTCGGATGAGATCTATGAGAAGATCATCTTCGATGGGCGTGAACACATCAGTATCGGCACGTTCCCCGGAATGGCGGACAGGACGATTGTTATCAACGGCCTCTCAAAAGCCTACGCCATGACTGGCTGGCGGTTGGGGTATGCTGCTGCCCGTGCACCGCTGATCAGTGAGATTCTGAAAGTGCAGCAGCACGCTGCGACGTGTGCGGCAGCATTCGTTGAATACGCCGGGATAGCTGCGCTGAACGGGCCCCAGGACGTCGTCACCGAGATGGTGGACACGTACTGGAAACGCCGCGATATCATCGTGGAGGGGTTGAATGCGCTACCGGGCGTGTCTTGTGCCCCGATTGAGGGTGCGTTCTACGCCTTCCCCGACATCTCGCAAACAGGACTTTCATCCCTCGCTTTCGCCGATATGCTTCTCGACAAAGCGGGTGTGGCGGTGACGCCCGGAGTGGCATTCGGCACGAGCGGTGAGGGCCATGTGCGGTTTTCGTTCGCAAACTCGACAGAATTGATCGAGAAAGCCCTGGAGCGCATGCAGAAGGTCCTCTAACGAAAGTCAGATAGCGAGTGCCTTGGTTCTCTGAAATCAACAAAGGCACGGACAAGCGTTACGGCTTGTCCGTGCCTTTCGTTTCTACGGGGGTATTTCGACCTGTTCGCTCACCGGCAGAGCCAGATAAATTCACCCAGTAGAATTAAGCCGATACAACGGCCTGATGAAATTCATTTTTTTCTCGATAACTCACCATATCTCCATGATTCTCCATGTTGAACCTGTATCGTGAAAGATTACACATATTTGCATTTTGGTGGGATATGCGGTAAAATACGACAGGGGTGTTGTTATCTTTGTGGACGATAGATCATCCACATCGCTGAGTGTGACACGAACCGAACGAGAGCCGAGCCAGAGATGAGTCATGATTCGAGGAGAGTGGCATGGTAGCAAGACAGGCTACGAAACTATCGCCGAATGTGCCCGGCCAGGAGAAATTGCTGAGTTTTGTCGATGAGATAGAGCAACGACTGGAGACGGTCGAGACGAATTGCCGGAAAAGGCAATGGGCATTCTATCTCCACGCGAAAACGTCATCCCTCTTGCAATGCGAACGGGAACGGGCAGCCCTATTGCTCGACGAGGATATCTGGTTTACTGTCATGCGCTGGGTCGGTGAGTTGGCGCCCACCAATCCCGTACAGCGCAGATTGACACTTCTGGGGCGCAGACTTATCCCTGCCCGTGTGGATTGTCAGTCCGATGTGTACGAACTCCGCCACCAGCTCGAAAAGGACTTTCTCGACACACTCCCCGAGGTGAACGGCGAAAAGCTCCCCTGGGGCAAATTCACGGCGCTTCTACACACGCATCCGAGCCGGCAATACCGGCAACACCTCTGGCAGGCGCAGGCGCCATTATCCAACCAACTCCGCCCCGCTTTTCTCGAGTTGGTTCGTCGCCGGAACCGCTGGGCGCGGCAACAGGGCTACGAGACCTACATTGACCTCGTTCTGGCACCCGAAGGTTTGTCCAGAGATGCGGTTCTGGAACGCTACGTCGATCTGGAAGAAGCCACTCTCGATACGTACAAGCTGTTGTTGGGGCGGATCAGGGACCGAACCTCGTCCAGCAAGCTCGCCATCTGGGACATTTCCTATGTGCCGCAAGCGCGCCTGGGTCTGTCCGACGGGGCATCCGGATTCAACGGCAGCGCGCCAGATGTGGTCGCATTGATCAAGGCGTTGGGTATCTCGTGGGACGCGCTCCATTTCGCACCCGAGGTGACCGAACGGTTGCCTTATTCCTGCTTCTATTGGCCTATTCATGCTCCGGAAAACGTCAAACTCGCGTTATCCCATCAGCAGGGTTGGTCTGCATACATCGAAATCGCACGCGCGTTTGGCCAGGCTCTGGTTGCGGGCTTCACCCAGCAGCCTTCGTACTTGTTGCGACAGCATGCCCCATGCTACAGTGCCGGGATGGGGGCGTTCCTGGCGCGGGTCGCGGCGGATTCAACCTGGATCAGGCGGCGGCGTTTGCTGCCCGAAAGCAGGCGCGCGCGACTCGACCAACTCTCCTACGATCTGCTGATACTGCGGTTGCGCTATTTGATGGCGCTCAGTGTGTTCGAGTACCACATCTACGAAATGCCGGATGGCGATCTGGACGCGATCTGGGGAGAGGTCCAGGAGGCATTTCTGTTATTGCCGAATGTCCCCTGGTCGGGTTGGGTGGTTCAACCCGAATACATACTCAGACCTATCCATCTCCAGTATGAGGTGATCGGAGAGATCATCGCCAGCCAAGCGATCAATTATCTGAATCAGCGCTTTGGCTCGCTGTTTGGGAACCCGGAGGTCACGGAGTTCTTGGAGCAATCGTTCTACGACAACGGGTCGGCCCATGATTGGGTGGATCAGGTGCGTACCGCTACGGGTAAGTTCCTCAGCAACAAGGCGCTATTCAGCGAGTTGGTCGGAGAGGAATGAGGACCGCATGTCGCTGACTCTGCGGGATATCCTACAGGCCCGCCGGCGGATTGCCGCTCGAATCGGGCACACGCCTCTTCACTACGACTATGTCCTGAGTCAACGCTGCAACTGCCATCTCTATCTCAAGTTGGAGAATCGTCAACTCACCGGGTCCTTCAAGCTGCGTGGAGCGTTGAATTACCTGACCGCCATGCCCCGGTCGGGATTGGCGCGGGGAGTGGTGACCGCTTCCAGCGGCAATCATGGGTTGGCAGTGGCCTATGCGGCCCGCCTGTGTGGTGACGCGCCAGCGACCATCTTCCTGCCACGCAACACCCCACAAGCCAAACGGAGGAAACTGGAGGAGTTCGGCGCGGATATCCGCTTGGCTGGCGATTCCTACGAATCCGCGCATCACGCTGCCACGGCGTTCCGGGACGCAGAGCGTGTCCCTTACGTCCCGGCTTACGACGATCCGCTGATCGTTGCCGGTCAAGGCACGGCCGGCCTCGAGATTATGGAGACATTGCCGGATGTCGAGGTGATTCTGGTGCCTGTCGGTGGCGGCGGGCTCAGTGCGGGCGTCGCACTGGCTGCCAAGAGCATCAATCCGCAGGTCAGGGTGCTCGGTGTGCAGCCCGATGCCTCGCCGGCGGCGTGGCTTTCCTTCCGCAATGGATACGCCTGCGAAGAATACGCGGCTACCCCCACTATTGCGGATGGCCTCGCGGGTGGCTATGGCCGGTACACGTTTGAAATTGCCCGCAATTTGCTCGATGATATCGTGATCGTCAAAGAAGTTGACATTCGTCTTGCCGTTGCAGCGTTGCTGGAGCTCTCCCAGGAGCTGGTGGAGGGGGCGGGTGCCACTGTGGTCGCCCCACTGCTCAGCGGGCAATTGCAGTTGGGGGGCAAGAAAGTAGCGGCGGTGCTGAGTGGGCGGAATATCGATGTTCGGGTTGTACACAGCATTCTGGCGGAGGTGTACGGTGCGGAGAAACAGCTCAACCCATACTTCGAACGCACTCTCGGATCAATGGAGGAAAACGTTTGAGAATCGAGCCTTTTGCTGTCGAGCAGTGGATGGATGCGTATGAAACGGGTGTCGCGTACAATCTGGCCGAGACGTGCGTCAAGCCGTTTACTGTGCAGGAATTGCTCGCGCTAACCGGCGACTCGCTGAATGACCTGTTGGACTTGACCTTGAGCTACGGTTACATCACGGGTACGCCTGGCCTGCGCCGTCTGCTGGCGGGACTGTATCGCGAACACGATCCGGACAATATATTGATTATGAACGGGGCGATTGGCGCCAACTTCCTGGTTTTCTACAGCCTGGTCGAACCGGGTGATACAGTGATTTCCGTCTTTCCTGCTTATGAACAGCTCTACCGTGTCGCCGAATCCTTCGGTGCCCAGGTGAAACGCCTGCGTCTTCGTCCGGAAGCGGCATACCAGCCAAACCTGGACGAGCTGGCGAGTCTGATCGATGAGCGGACGAAATTGATCGTCATCAACAACCCGCACAATCCGACCGGAGCACTGCTCGAAACGGACACGCTTGCCAAAATCTGCGTACTGGCGGAGTCATGTGGGGCGTACGTCCTGTGCGATGAAGCGTACCGCGGGCTCTATATTCACGGCGGCGATACGGTGCCATCTCTGGTGGACTTGAGCGAGCGGGCAATTGTCACGGGCAGCTTCGCCAAGACGTATTCCCTGGCGGGATTGCGGCTTGGGTGGTTGGCGGCTCCGCCGGCGATCGTCGCAGCGTGCATGCTTCATCGTGACTATACGACCATTAGCTGTGGCCAGATCGACGAACGCCTGGCGGTGATGGCGCTGAGCCACCGCGAGCGGATTATGGAGCGGAACCTGACCCTGCTCCGCCGCAATGCCCGTATCGTCGCGGAGTGGGTGGCGAAACAGCCCCTGGTTAGCTACACGCCACCGCGTGCCGGGACGACCGCTTTCCTGCACTATGATCTGCCCGTTCCTTCGCGGCAGGTGTGTTTGGAGCTGGTCCGGAAACACAGCACGCTGCTGGCCCCCGGCGATTGCTTCGAGTGCGAAAACTATCTGCGGCTGGGCTTTGCGTGCGATACGCAGATTTTGCAGACCGGTCTCGCCCGCCTCAGCACCGTCCTGGACGAACTGCAAAGGAAACACGCCTGATGCCTGACCGCACAATCGAGGGGATCCTGTTCGATCTGGATGAAACGCTTTACCCAAGCAACATCGGGTTGATGCAAGCGATCGGACACCGCATCCATGCTTATATGGAAGTACGCATGGGTTTGGGCGCCAAACTTGCTTCCAGCCTCCGGAAAGAGTATTATAGGAAATATGGGACGAGCCTGCGTGGGCTTCAGATTCATCACGCTATCGACCCCGAAGACTACCTGGCGTTCGTCCACGACATTGAGCTGACCCAATTCGTGGTTCCCAATCCCGCACTGAAGACGATGCTGGATCGGGTTGGGGTCCGCAAGGTCATTTTCACGAACGCGACCACCGAGCATGCGCTCAATGTGACACGGGTGCTGGGGATCGATTCGTGTTTCGAGCGAATCATCGATGTTCGGGCGAACGACTATGTTGGCAAACCCTATCCGGAGGCGTACGCACACGCAGTGAACCTGCTCGGCATCCCGGCACAGAACTGCCTGCTGGTCGAGGATAACGTGCGCAACTTGCGTCCCGGTAAAGACCTTGGGATGGTTACCGTGCTGGTTGGCAACAAAGAAGCGGCAAACGACAGCGTAGATTTCCACGTGAACGATATCCTGCATGTGGCGAGGGTCCTGCACGAATTGGGAGTCGCCACGCTGTAACTCGTTGCGTTGTAATCGTCCGAGAAAATGCGTTCGTGGTTGAATCGCCATACTGCCACTGGCTGGCCCATTAAATGAAAGCCAGCAGATGTAGATATCGATCACGCTCAAGGGAGGAAAAATGGAAGATGAGTTGGAATCCGGGTTAGATGGTATGGTCACGACGCTGTGGGAAGAGTTATTCGCACAGCGAACCCTGGGCATGAAGAGTTCAATCATTCGCGACCTGCTGAAAGTCACTCAAGAGCACGATGTGATCTCTTTTGCTGGCGGATTGCCCGCCCCTGAGGTGTTCCCCATCCAGGAGTTCAAAGAGGCCGCCAACCTGGTCCTCGATGAAGTGGGAGCACAGGCCCTGCAATATGGACCTACCGATGGGTATCCTCCGCTCAAAGAATATCTCGTCGGGAAGATGCGGAAGTACGGCGTTCCCGCCGAACTCGGGAACATTCTGCTGACCAACGGTTCACAGCAAGCACTCGATCTCATCGGGAAAATGTTCATAGATCCTGGGGATATCGTCGTTACCGAAGCGCCTACGTACCTGGGTGCCTTGCAGGCCTTCAACGCGTACCAACCGGAGTATCTGACTGTACCCATTGATGAGTCAGGCATGCAGCCTGACAAGTTAGAAGACATCCTGGCTCGCAACAAGGTCACCTGCATCTACACGATGCCGAATTTCCAGAATCCCTCCGGGGTTACGATGACGTTGGGAAGAAGGAAGGAAATCGCGCGCCTGGCGGCGCAATATGGCACGTTCATCATCGAGGATGATCCTTATGGGGAACTCCGCTATGAAGGCGAAGATCTGCCGCCGTTGATCGCATTGCACAAGGAGAACGTGTTCTATCTGTCCACTTTCTCCAAGACCATGGCTCCCGGTATTCGTCTCGGCTGGGTCGTCGCCCCTGAGCTGCTCATCAATAAGCTGATCCAGGCTAAGCAAGGAGCCGACTTGCATACCAGCATGCTGATTCAAATGCTTGCTTATGACATCTGCCAACGCGGTATTCTGCGCGACCATGTGAAGATGATCCGCCGCGTCTACAGCGAGCGCCGGGACGTCATGTTAGCGGCTATGGAGAAGTTCTTCCCCGCATCTGGCGTGACCTGGACGCACCCGCAGGGGGGCATGTTCCTGTGGGTCAGCCTGCCGGAACACGTCGATACGTCCGAATTTTTACAGATCGCCTTGGAAGAAAAAGTGGCATTTGTGCCCGGGGTTGCTTTCTATCCCAGGGGCGATGGGAAGAATTCGATGCGGTTGAATTTCTCCAATGCGCGACCCGAAATGATCGAAGAGGGGATTCGACGTTTGGGTCTGGCCCTGAAACGGGAATTTGGCTGCTGAATCGTCGTCAACCGCGCGTGTGTTGGTGGCAGGGCGTGACATCGCTAAAACGGTTGTTCCGCACGCAAGAGCGTGTTCTCGCCGGTGGAGGTGACTGTGAGTATCCAATACCCGGATATCCTGGGCGACTTCTTCGATGCCAGCCAGAGGCTTGAAGCAGACGGGGTTCAATACATTGCCCGCTTCGATCCGAATCCGGTAGCTGTCGGGCAGAGCACGACGTTGGTTTTGGCCCTGCAAAACACCTTGGCTGCTGCCGTGGAGTTCTCTATCTTTCTGAATCTGCCCAAGCTCTCGAAGCGGCTGGAGGGGTTCAAGGCGGCTGAGACTCGCGGTATGTTGACATTGTCAGCCGGCGCGGTCAGCGAGCTGCGCATCCCGGTTCTTCCAGTGGACGTGCCACCCGGCACCTATCCGCTCCGCCTCCAACTGCAGGGGAAAATTCCGCGTGGCGCTCAAAGAGTGCGTGCCCCACGATCGAAAGGGCGCTTGCCGGATATACCCATTCGTGATGTCGTCGGGCTGCAATTAGCCTCGACGATCGGCGTTGCCTACACGAGTCGAGTGGACAAACATCCCATGCTCAAGCTGACAGTGCAGGAAGGTACTGGTCAGGGCGAAGCCAATCTGTCGCCGCGCTTGGAGAGCCTGTGGAAACAGGAAGACCTGGAGATCCAGATGCGGGCGGGCAAAGAATTCAACGACCGCCGGCTCCACATCGTGCCGCCATTGACACGCCCTGTCCTGTTTGCCGCGATGCTCAACGAGAGCAAACAACGTTTCGCGAGCGCCGGTATCGATTTGACGCTGGGAGAAGGCATCTTTCTGGGGAAGATACTGACGCATACGGTCGAATTGTTCCTGTCTGACGAAGCGTTGCAGGACGGCCTGTTTGTGCCGGTCTTTCAGCGGCTCCTGCTCTCTGATGTCCCATTCGACAACGCGATATGGTTGCTGATGAAGTTTGGCTATCTACATATCCTCAAACTGGCGATTGCGCTCAGTTTTGGATTGCTCGAAGGCGACCGCAAGGAACGCACGTGGTCATTCGAGGAACAACGAGGTGTCAGAGATTTCGTGGTCAGCCAATTGGGTAATCGTGCTCCGCTGCCCGTCGATTTTCTGTATGTACCGCTGATCTTAGGGGGGATTCTGGTGGGCAGGCAAGTCACGCTACCAGGCGAGGAGTTCCAGGACAGTATGGCTGCTATCCGTAAAGCACGGGACGTGCGCCGCTCCGAGCTCAATCAGGGAGACGACGTGGCAATCCGCGTCCTGGATGGCTTGCTCAGCACTGGATGAAGGATTGCAAGGTCGGCTTGCCGCAGTGGAATAGCAGGTGGCCCGCTATTCATCGTCCTCCTCGTCATCGGCGAGGAAATCTTCATAATCGTCATCCTCGTACTTGTTGGGCGGACGGACCGTGTCTTCCAGGTCGTCGATGAGTTCTGTCAGACCCAGTTCATCCAGCGCCGCCTCGGCGACCTCGACGACGTCCGGGTCTTCGCTCTCGGTGTAATCCTCCAAAAACGGGCGCACGCCGGTTCCGCCAGTCCGTCCCAGCGACCAAATGGCTTCCAGCGCGAGATCTTTGTTCTCGGATTCGGCCAGATCCATAAGTAGCGGTGCGGCTTCCTGCAACCCGAATTCCCCGGATGCCCGTGTGGCTTCGAACTGGATTTCCGGTACAGGACTGTTTAGTTCTTTCAGCAAGATATTGGCCCATGCCTCATTGCCGTTGCGACCCATCGCGAAAATGGCACTGACCTTCATGTTCGGGTCGGGGTGCTCGTAGGCCTCACGGATGAGCGTGATGACATCCGGCGCTACCAGAAAACTGAGCGACTCGACAGCGAATCGCCGGACGTCGAGCGGTTGTCTCTCATCCCGAAACAGCTCCAACAGAAATTGTTTAACTCTCAAGAAGTCTTTTTCCGGAAGCGATTCTTCTTTGAGCGGGTCTTCTTCCAGTGCGACCCATGGATAATTGTAGTCTGCGATCGTCCCTTCGTAGATGAATCTTCCCAATGTGACTACGGCCTTGGCACGTACGTCCTTGGAACGATCGTGATATACGATGTCGAAGAGCACATCGATGATGTCCACATCCGGATAGTCCCAGGCAGCGGTCACTGCCAGTTTCCGGACTGTTTCGTCCTTGTCCTTCAGCAGTACCTTCAATGCGGGAAGGGGATCGGCCACGATACCCTCGCTATCATTGATGATGGCTTCTACGAACGAAATCTTGTCTTCACGGGATCGTCTCAGAACCTCATCCACAGAGATATCCATTCTCTCTCCTCCGGCATTCAGATAATGGGACCATAACTCAGGATATCCTTATTAACATTTTACCATACCTTCTGAAAATGTAAATACCTTTTGGGCAAATTCGGTCGTTCAATGTCACATTTGTCTTTTCCTCGCAATGCAGTAAAATTGGCTGTTGGGCATGGCGGAAACACGATCCCGCATCAGATAACAGATGCTGTGCCTCACCGGTGAATCCGGTAATTTGATTGGAAAGTGGAAGCAGGTCGCAGCACTCATCATGGTAATCATTCAAAACAGAGGTGTGGATCTAAACCCGGCGGAAGCGGAGAACACAACAGCAGACTTCTCCATGCACCGCCGGCGACTGCGCTCTCGCGATCTTGCAAATCTGATCAGTTTGGTTGCGGAAGCGATGGTTCCCAGTCTCAAGCCAGCATCCCCTGTTCCGGACCGCTATGGCGCAAAATTCGCTGTGTGTGACACCAGTGTCACTTCCTTGGGCGTGAAGCGAAATGCATCGCGTTTCACGTGTATCCGCAACGAGAACACGGCTATGGGTGTCTCCCGCGAATTTCTGGGGGCTTATCAAATGATGCAGACGCAAACCGCAATGGGGTCCTATGCAAGAATCGATAGCCTCGAAGCGGGGTGGGAATACCGGATGGAACTGACGGACTACGATATCATCGTGCCTGCCTTACCACGTGAAATGGATGGAGCGCGCATCGTGCAACTGTCCGATTTACACATCGGCCGTTTCGTGAAATCCGGCGATATACGGCAGGTCGCTGCGTTCGTATCTGCCCTGCGGCCCGATCTCGTCGTTATGACCGGCGACCACGTGTTCCCGCCAGAGTCAGCCGGTGAATTCCAGCAGGCCTTGGGCCACATCCGTGCGCTGTCCCCAGCTCTCGGCATTTACGCGACGATGGGCAATCACGACTACTGGGACGGAGCCAGTATGGTACGTGAGGTCCTGCAGGCGAGCGACATTACGCTGCTGAGCAACGAAAACCGGGAAATTGTGCCCGGAATCTGGCTTGCCGGGGTCGACGATCTCCTCGCGGGCCAACCCGATCTGGTCGAAACTTTGCGTGGCATCCCACAAGACGCAGTGACGGTGTTACTGTCGCACAATCCCAACATTCTGCCGCAGGTAGCCGGCCATGCACTGGTCATTTTATCCGGGCATACGCACGGCGCACAACTCAAATTCGCGTGGCAGGATTTTGCATCAACGACCCATCCGGATTTATACGCGCATCTTGCCACCGCCTTCGAGACGGTGGGCTATGTAAAACGTGGCGGGAATCTCGATGGGTTGGGCTGCTGGCGTTACATGGAAGGGTGGTACGAAGCGGGGAAGGCACGTATGTATGTCAGCCGTGGGCTGGGAATGGTGCGGCCACCCTATCGTGTGAATTGTCCGGCAGAAATCGCGACGTTCCAGCTCAAGCAGCGGAGCGGCTGATTGTGTGGTGACCACTGAACGCGAGAGGCATTGCTCCGAAGACGGCGTATGGGCACACAATAGTGCTTCTCCGCGTTTGAGCCACGGAGCCCTTCGCACCCTTGACCTGATGGGTGCGTCCGGAAGTTTTGGGGCTGGTGAGCAACGGGCAGGTCGTGTTTGCGGCGTGATCTGCCAGGTTCACACGAATATCTCCGTGGCGGTCCAGACTGGACCAATCTTGGACGCGTTCCGTTTGCGCGGAGGTCCACGGGAACGGGCCACCAGACCCCCGCATGGCCTGTGCGGAGATTGGCCCAGTCGTGGGCATGCGGTCTGATTGGGCCAATCTTTGCCGAGTGCGTGCTCCAGCCGGAACGGTGGAATGCGACAGAGCGCACGCTGCGCGTAACCGTGGTAGATTGGCACAGTCTGGACCAACCAGATGAAGGGGCTGCGGGACTTCAGCCTGGTGCTAAGGATACGAAGTCCTGCGGACGGGGGACAGAGACTGTGCCAATCTGCTAAGG
>ENA-OSEO01005545-OSEO01005545.1-sediment-metagenome-genome-assembly--contig:-NODE-5545-length-12034-cov-3.605419_pt1 | contig 12034 bp, 13 predicted proteins | sample MGYA00237883_ERZ534232 | MGnify/ENA metagenome assembly ERZ534232
TCCACGGAAGGCATGGCCCTGACTTTGACTTATGAGATGGATGAAAAGAATCAGGCTTGCGACAAGCTGAATATTGATTTAAAATTGCCGGCAAGTTTTCCTCAGGAATACAGAAAGGCCGCTGCCCGAGTCATGAATCTTTGCAGCGTCAAAAAACAAATTCTAAACCCGCCCGAGTTCATCCTTTCAACGAGTTGAGGATGCCGGCATATTCATTTTAAACTTATCGCCCAACAACGGCAAGATGCCCGAAATGAAAGATAAATAGGGAGTTTTCCTATGGAAAATCAGAACAAACACCGAACGGATATTGAAAAGTTAAAGATTTTACTGCCCTACTGGTGCAACCATAATAACGATCATATCCATGACCAGGAAAAATGGCTTATCCAGGCCGAAAAAGTGGGGTTAAGTGATGTCGCTGATGAATTGAGAAAGGCAGTTGATTATTCCAAAAAGGTCAATCATCACATCGCCCAAGCCGATTTGCGACTGAAAAACAGGATGTCATCCCAAGCAGCGATTACGGATGTCAGAAAAGTTCACGATCCACCCGATGAGGATACAAACGGGCAAAATCCGTTTCCGATTCATTTCAAACAGATCGGCGTAATTCGTACGCCATACACGGACAATGCGCCTTACCAACCGGTAGCGGATGACACGGGCGATTTTTGCATTGTCGTCGATCCGCCATACCGAAATGGCCTTCAGGATCTGGACCGGTTCCGCTATATTTATGTTCTTTATTATGTTCATCGTGTGAAGAAAGAATTGTCACTAACGGTCCACCCATCCTGGGCCGCGAACACCAAGGTGGGCGTTTTTGCCAGCCGGTCTCCGGTAAGACCCAATGCCCTCGGTCTAAGCGTTGTTAAAATCAAAGGTATTGAAAAAAATCGAATTGTGACCTCCGGCCTGGATGTTTTCGACCAGACCCCGCTGCTGGATATCAAACCCTATATCAAGGATCTCGATTCCAAAGCCGATGCCAATTACGGGTGGCTGGAAGACTTTGAAGATCAAGACCACCTGATGATGCACATAAAAGGAATCCCTCATGAATATTGAGCGATGCGGTAAGTCCTTTATGGTGTTAAAGTTATTTCATTTTGGCTGCAGCCTGTGGACAGCTTTCTGCCGACGGGGTACATGCCGTAGAAATCGGCCATTGCGTCTGAGCGGCTGAAAATACCTACAACCCTGCCGTTGTCAACCACCGGCAGGCGTCCGATGTCGTTTTTAACCATCAGATACGCTGCATGCCCCGGACTTTCATATTTAGAAATTGTTACGACATTCCTACTCATGAACACTTTAACCGGCTGTTTCAACTGATTTTTTTTCTTTATTTTATCAAAGTCTCTTACCGAGAGGATGCCGACCAATTTTCCGCTCTCGAACACCGGGGCGCCATGGCAACTACTTTCCCGCAAAATAATTCCGGCCTGCTGCATAGTCACCTCTGAAGAAAGCGTTAGAACGGGAGATGACATCACATCTTGAATCCGTGTACCGGACCGATGGGCCTCTCCGATCAGCAGCCGTATCCGTTTACCCACAGAACCAGCAGCGACCGGTTTCAGCATTGCCGAGCCGGCACCCGAATGACCGCCGCCTCCTATATGCCGCATAATCGCTCCCACGTTGATTTCGTTTGTATTGCTCCGCCCGATCACCAAGCAGCGACCCTCCTTTAGATCAAACACGCCGAAGGCTGCATCCACGTTCATAATCTGGCGATACATCTGCACGACCACGGCCAGATTGCCGACGTATCCATGCACTCTTATCCGGTTAATACTCACCGCATAACCGCCCAAGTTGGTTCGTTCGGCTTTTTGAAGCATCTGAAAAAGCACATCTTTTTGTTTCGGTCCATAGACGGGATTAATAAAAGCATCGAGAATTTTCAGGTCGGCCCCGTTTTCCAGCAAAAAACCGGCGGCATAGGCGTCTTCCGACTTTGTTGAGGGAAAAGTCAGATTGCCGGTATCCTCATAAAGACCGGCCCAAAAAAGGCTGGCTTGAATGGGAGTTATCACCAGTTGCCGAAGTTTCAGATACCGTAACATCAAGGTAATATTGGCGCCCATTTCTTCGCTGCATTGCCATGTAGCCCTAATATTGCCGGTATTCCCGTGATGGTCAAAAAGGTTGATTTCAATCCCGCTCTTTTCCCTGAGGAGCGTCATCCGGTCCAAACGATCCCAATCATTTGTATCTACGACCGTCAATTTATCCACGATATCCAGATTTATTCTTTCAGGCGTGCAAAAATCAAACAGCCCCCGATGCTGTGTTAAAAAAGCACGGACATTGGGATTCAGGGTCGCCGGCAATACGGTCACCACATCGGGGTATAACAGATTGGCACAAACCACGGATGCCAGTGCATCAAAATCGGCGCCTTTATGCGTTGTTACAATATGCATTATTCCCAGTGAAAAAAATATTTTTAGAGCCAACTCCAATATCGACAACCCGTATTTGCTGCTTGCCTTTAAAACGGCCGCGATGGTGTATTTGCCGGATGGCAGTTTCGTCAACAGCCACGGTCCGTCCGCAGTCGTTTCAATGACGGGATTGCCCACAGAATCTCAGAATGATAAGCATCCTCGTGGTGGGTGAACCACGTTTCATAACGGACGTGATGGGCGTCAAAAGCATCTTTTTTGGCTTGCATTACGTTTCCCCTCTCTTGCGTTTGGGCGCCGCGAGGACATGCCTATGCCTTTGATAGAACGATAATCAAAGCGACCAAAATTCCGGCACAGAGGGCAATGATGCTGTATTTCTTATGCTCCACTTCAGCTTGAGGCAGAAGGTGAGTTGCCCCCACATAGACCAGCGCACCGGCCGAAAATGAGAGTAAAGCCCCCAGGAATGATTGATCGATTTGACTGATATAAGGATATGAGATCAGCATGCCGACAGGCGTTGTCAGGGCCGCTGCCAGAAAGGCGAGGAAGAACGACGTCCTCTCGCTGAAACCGGCGCGAATGAGCAGCAGATAAGTGATAATACCCTCGGGAAATTCGTGCAGAACCATGCCGGTAGCTGCCAGCAGTCCGGTAAATACACTAACGGTAAATGTGATGGAATAGATGAACCCGTCAATGAATGAGTGGAGGCCGATGCCAAACATGGGCACAAGTCCGATCTCATAATGCTGATTCGAGCTCTTATCGCAGACAAAGGCATTGATGAAGCGATTAAACAGGTATAGGCCAAGGTATCCGGCGAACAGATACATGCCGGCATTTTCATTCATCGAAAAGGCCTTGGGAATAATGTGCAGGAAAGATACTGAAATCAGAACACCGGCAGCAAAACAGATGAAATAGATGCTGTTCTGGCGACCCCAACGTTCAAAATGCCGAATAACATAGATGCCCGCAGAAGTGACTATGGCAGCAAGAGAACTGGCCCCGACTGCCGCCCAGAATGTGTTTTCCATACTTTCCTCAAACGGTATATCCCTTGACCCTTGCGTTATTTTTTTATTCCTGAAATACCGCTGACCAGCGGTTCGTAAACCCTGTAGTCGGTTAGCTCTTTAAGCAGCGGATCCATCTTTTTCTGAATGGCATCCCTTTCCGGGCTGGACAGCCACTTGCACCAGTCCTCAATAACCCCCCACGTGCTTCTGACAACATACTCATTTCCTCCAGGCGGGTCGATAGAACGCAAGGTTTCACCGGAAATGTACCCGGGTTGCATGGTGGCCAAAGATCGCAACTTAACAATAAGCGGCGCCAACTCACCGGCTTTTTCTTTAATCACTTTGCGCCTGATCAATACTTCAACAGCCATCGGAACCTCCTTTCATAAATTGCCCGCGCCTTTTCTTTTGCCAAACGGATAACCTTATACCCAAAAAAAGAATCGATCCGCCGACAAAAAAAGACTGGTGCTGATTGAATGAACTTTTCCGCTGTAATTAATTCCGATTTTCCATACTTTTACTTTGTTCGAAGATTGCCGGGTAAACCTGACATCCTTTCAATTATTATTTCAATATTACTTCAATTTTTATGCCAACCGACTGCTACATTAAAAATTTTTAAGTGAATAGGGACAGGGTTTCATTACCCCTTCAAGCGGCATAGCGGTTGTGGAATCAATTAAAAAACCAAAAAATAAATGCGAAATGCGACGCTGAAACATAATCTTTGACGGGTTTGGTCCTTTCTGCCTAAACTTGTTTTTATCCGCCACAAAACGTTACCAAGCGCTACCTTGCGCCACCGATAATAAATTGTTGTTACTCATTTTGTGAAGGCAATTCTGGTATCTTTTTTCACAATTCATAATATTTTTTATTAATATACATTAGAATTACAGGTAGTTATATAATTTGATCCTTGCTGTTCAAAAAAAAATCCACTGATGGCTGAATATGGCATGAAATTTGGATTATTAATTCCAAAAACATTAATACGGCAAGGGCCAGTTAGTACCTTTTCCGAATAGTCGCAATTCATATCACAAAGGAGAAAAAAACAATGAACAACATTATCTTAGAAATCGATGACAACAATTTTAATTCTCAGGTGCTCCAATCCGACAAACCGGTTCTGGTTGACTTTTGGGCGCCGTGGTGCGGACCCTGCAAGGGTATTGGGCCGCTGGTTGAAAAACTGGCCGAAACCTATGGAGAGCGTTTTCGTTTCGCCAAATGCAATATAGACCACAACCCTGCCACACCGGGCCAATATGGCATCAGGGCCATTCCTACATTGATGTTTTTCAAAGAGGGAAAAATGGTCGATAAAATCATCGGGATGGTGAATCAAACACAAATTGAGGACGTAATCAAAAGAATTTTGGAGGGGGGGGCATCGGCGCAACCCTTTGTGGTTCGATAAAGGATCATCCAATCAGGCCATCAATATCGTCGTTTCCAACTCAAATGTTCAAGTTGACTGTTTAACATATTGAAGGAATTAAAAAATGAAAAAAAGTGATGTCGTCATTATCGGCGGCGGACCGGCGGGCCGCATCATTGTTCATACGCTGCATGCTCAAGACAGCCGCCTCAGCGTTACCCTTATAAAGGATGAAGAAACGAATGTTAACCGATGTGCGGTCCCATATGGCATTGAAAGCAGGAAGTCTATCGAAAAATTTCAGATCTCCAATAAGCTGGTAACCGATTTCGGCGCGCAGCTGGTCATCGACCGGGTTGAGAATATCCAGCCTTCTAAAAAAGAAGTTATAACCCGAAACGGAACAACTTACCATTTCAACCACCTGGTACTCGCCACCGGTTCACGGCCGCTGATCCCGCCGATCCCGGGAGTTGAAGCCAAAACCGTCACTTCGGTTCGTTCTCTTGAAGATCTCGTCCGCCTGCGCAAATTTGCCGCTGAAGGAAAAAGAGCCGTGATAGTAGGAGGGGGTTATATCGGTATCGAAGCGGCTGTTGTTCTAAAAAAAATGGGCCTGGATGTCGCCGTGGTTGAAATGCTGCCGCATATTCTGATGGCCACCACCGAACCCGAATTCATCACTGAAGTAGAAAAAACATTGATCGATCAAGGCATCACGTTAATGAAAACACGGAAAGTAGTCGCTTTTGAGCAGACCCATAACCACTTAATGGTCAAATTCGATAATGGTGAAGCGTTGGCTGCCGATTTTGTCGTCCTGTCGGTCGGTGTGATCCCCAACTCCGAATTGGCGTCTGCAGCCGGTCTGCAGACATCTCAGATGGGCATTATTACCGATCCATGGTTACAAACCAGTGCCGATGGAATTTACGCCTGTGGTGACTGCGCCGAAAAAAAATCGTTTGTCACGGGGAAACCGGCTCGGGGTGAATTCGGCACCAACGCCGTTTTCATGGCAAAAATAGTTGCCCAAAATATTTTAGGGCGGAAACAAACTTTTCCGGGTGTTATCAATGCCAATGCGACCACGGTCTTTGACTGGTCGATAGGTTCAGCCGGACTGACGGAGAAAATGGCACAAGCGGCCGGTCTGAACACCCTCTCAGGGCACTCTGAAGTTTTGGATAAATACCCGATGATGGATGGCGTCACACCGATTCGCACCAAGCTGGTCTTCGATCAAAATTCGCGAAAATTGGTCGGGGGCTGCGTCCTGTCTCAAGGGCAAGGATCGGCCAGATACGCCGATTTTATATCCTTTGCAATTCAGATGGGTGCTACATGGGAGGATTTGTTAAAGTACCAATACGCCACTCACCCGGAACTGGCGGCCAAACCGTCGGATAACGCCTATGTGTTTGCCGCAAAAGATGCTGCCAGAAAGCTGTCGGAGAAATAATTCCTGCTTTAAAGTGAAAATGGTTCGCCGCAAACTTTCCAGCGGCCGTCTTCCTTTACCACCGTGAGGCGTTCATCTACCTTATAGGTTTCACCGATCAGGAAAAATTTTGCCACCAGTGCATAGACCGGGTTGATGGAAACCCTCCGTTTGGCGGTTATCCTTACCTCGGCGGTACCATCATCCATCCGGTGGGTGTGGGTTTCAATGTTATAAAGAATATGCTTCATATAATTTGGGCCGAACCCGCGATTCTCGGCCTCTTTGCTGATCTGACGAATATAATTTTCAACTACGTTTCCTCCGGCCGCGTCTAAAGTTTTCGTGCACAAATCTTCCCGCATGGATGGATCCAGCCCGTAATAGGCCTTGGTGAATCGAACAGCTGCCTTTCCGGGGGTATCCTTACAGTCCGCCCATACCAATATTATCTGCAATAAAATGCCCGCTATCAGAACCACCACAATAGATGCATATGACTTTAATTGCTCCACTGAACGCCCTCCTTTAAACTGCCTGCCCCCCAAAAAGAAGCTTCGATCAATAAAAAACCGGTAATCGCTTCGCGCCGTTATTTTTTTCCAGCACATTGCCCCGAATTGCTACCACGGATCGTTAATTTAGACAATATTTTTTCGAAAAAATAAATTTTGCTTGAATTAAAATCAAAATATGTAATAGATGTCACCTGATATAGAAAGACTGTTTGCATTTTTTTGCAAACCGCTTATTGTTAATGCACTTATGCAATGAAAAATAGTCTTATGGGCCAGACAGTGTCAAGGTAACGCACCAGAGGAGAACGGACCATGCACATTTCAGACGACTGGGACTGGGAAGTCAGCAAAAGAGTGATTGCCGATATCAGTGATTGGAAAAAACAGTATGAATATATGGAAGAGTTGGTCGTCAGTCCAAACGGCGAAAAAATTGCAGCCATCGTGAAAAATGAAGCGGCTGAAGCCACTGTCTGCCTAAACGGCGCAACCTGGGAAAGCACCTTTGACAAAATATGGTACCTGCGATTTGGACCCGACAATCGTCTTTCCGCACTGGTTTCCGAGATGGGAGAATGGACGGTTGCAACCGATGGCGCTGCCTGGGAGAATCGGTTTGAATATGTATGGGACACCCGTTTCGGACCCGACGGCCGCCATATTGCCGTAGCCGCCCAAAAAGAAAGAAAATATTTTGCAGCGCTAAACGACACGCCCTGGGAAAACGGTTTTCATTCCCTGAGCAATCTGACGTTAAGCCCCGACGGACGGCATACGGCCGCCGTTGTCCAAACAGCGCCGCTGGAGGAAGGCGATATTTTCAAGTTTCAAGAGGGCTGTTTTTCGGTAGCGGTTGACGGCAAGCTCTGGGATGCAAAATTTGTTAATGCCTGGGAAATGGCCTTTAGCACGGACCAGCAGCATGTGGCCGTAGAGGTCCGGACATCCCTCTATGATTATACCATTGCCGTAGACGGCACCTGCTGGAATCAAAAATACCCCTCTGTTTGGAAACCGCTGTTCAGCCCGCAGGACGGCAGCGTTACCGCTCCCGTCAAAACTTCAAAAGGCTGGACCCTGGTCCGCGACGGCAACCCTCTCTGGGATCGCAGCTTTATTCAATTGTGGCACCATCAGTTCAGCCCGGATGGAACATCCATCGCCGCCATTGTAGCACCCGGCTTCGGACGCTGGACCCTGGCAATAAATGCTGCGCCCTGGAAGCTGACCTTCGGCGATCTCGTCACCGACGCGGCCCTGAGCCCGGATGGAAAAAGAGCCGCCTGTATCGGGAAGGAAAACGACCGCTGGGCGGTTGCCGTCGACGACAAGGCCTGGAATGACGTTTTTGACATGGCCTGGCAGCCGGTCTTCAGTCCGGACGGCCGCCATGTCGCCGCCAAGGTTGAAAAAAGCGGCCGCTATACGCTTTATGTCGACGGACGGCCGCTGAAAACAGAATTCGATCAGTTGTGGGATCCGGTTTTCAGCCCGGATGCCAAGAAAATCCTGATCCGGGCGGTTGCAGGTGGACCGAATCAGGCAAAATATTTTCGACAGGTCATGTTGCTGTCTGATATTATTTGATAAAAGGAGAACGATGTATGCATGCGATGTATGACTTGGTCAGCGGTCCGCTGGTCTGGATCGCCTTTATTGTTTTTATCGGCGGAAGTATCTACCGACTGGTTTCGATGGCCCTGCTGGCAAGAAAAAAAGATCCGATGGTTTATGCTTACATGCACCCCAAATTCGCACTGCGTTCCATCTTTCACTGGATCGTTCCCTTTGCCAGTGTCAATTCAAGAAAAAACCCGATTCTAACGATTGTGACCTTTATATTTCATATCGGTTTGATTTTTGTGCCGATTTTTCTTTTTGCACATATTATTCTCGTCAAGGAATCCTGGAATATCAGTTGGTGGTTCATTTCCGACGGCGCGGCCGACTTCATGACGCTGCTTGTTATCGGATGCTGTATATTTTTCGCAGCGCGGCGAATCGTCCAGCCGGAAGTCAAATTCTTGACCTCTCCCTCGGATTTCCTGATATTGGCGGTTATTGCCACACCGTTCGTGACCGGTTTCTGGACCTATCATCAATGGGCCGGACATTCTTTCATGGCGATTCTCCACATTCTTTCAGGTGAGATCATGCTGGCGGTCATTCCCTTTACCCGGTTAAGCCACATGTTATTTTTCCCGTTTACGCGCGGATACATGGGGTCCGAGTTCGGCGCCGTCAGAAACGTCAAGGACTGGTAAACATAGATTCTTGTATACAAGGAGCAACGATGATGGGTGAACCTGCAATCAAACCCGAAACCAAAACTTTCGATAAGGGTATCGAACAAGGTGCGGCCAAGCTGACGCCCGAAAAAATTAAGCAGACCATCAACAGCGTCATAAGCGGCGAAACCGGCGCTCGCTTAAAAGCCTATGTGGATACCTGCGTGCATTGCGGTCTGTGTTCCGAGGCGTGTCATTTTTACCTTTCTCATGACAATGATCCGCGCTATTCACCGGCCGGAAAGGTGAAACAGACAATTTGGGAACTACTCAAGAAAAAGGGGGAAGTTTCCGCCGATTTTATCAAAGGCGCCTCTGAAATTGCCTACACCCAGTGCAATCTGTGTCGCCGCTGTGTGATGTACTGCCCCTTCGGCATCGATGTGGCCTACCTTATGCTGGTCATGCGCCGGATCTGCCATAAATTGGGGGTTACGCCCCAGTACATCCAGGATACCGCTCACAGCCACTCCGCCACGATGAATCAGATGTGGGTGAAGGAAGATGAATGGATTGACACGTTGCAGTGGCAGGAAGAGGAGGCTCAGGATGAAATCCCCAACCTGCGGATTCCCTTAGAGAAGGAAGGGGCTGATATTTTTTACTCGGTCATCGGCCCGGAACCCAAATTCCGGGCGCAGCTGATTTACCAGGCGGCCGTTATCATGAATGTCGCCGGGGTCGACTGGACCATGCCGGCCACCCCGGGCTGGGATAACAGCGATATGTGCATGTTTTCCGGCGATAATGAAATGATGGCGCGTCTGAAAAGGGTTCATTATGAAGCGGCTTTTCGACTTAAAGTTAAAAAAATCGTCATGGGGGAATGCGGTCATGCGTTCCGATCCATTTACGATGTCGGCAACCGGGCGCTCGGCTGGAAAATGACGCCCCTTCCGGTCGTTCATGCCATGCAGTTCTATTATGAGCTGCTGAAAGAAGGAAAGCTGAAAATCGCTAAAAAATACGACAAACCGGTTACCTTTCACGACCCATGCAACACGGTCCGCGGCAGGGGCCTTCATGAAATGGCCCGTTATGTTGTCAGGGAATCCTGCAGCGAGTTCATTGAAATGCATCCGAACCGCGAGCATAATTACTGCTGCAGCGCCGGCGGCGGGGTGATCAACTGCGGACCGCCTTTTAAGATGACCCGAGTGGAGGGAAACCGCATCAAGGCCGAGCAGCTCTTCGCCGTCAAGGCCAAGGGCGCCAAAACCATTATCGCGCCCTGCCATAACTGTCATGGCGGACTGGAAGATATCATTCATCATTATGGGCTGGATATGGAGCTCAAGTTCCTGGGTGATATTTTATACGAAGCGATTGAGAAACCGGCGGCATGAATCTGCCTGAAACATTATAAACCCCATATTTGAGAGAACTTTAACAAGGGAGCGCTTCCAATGAAAAAACGGACTCTGACGGCATTGATCACTCTGACGGCAATGGTTTCGATCATTGCAGTTTTCTCTGTCGGTTCCCAGGAAGACGTCAAGTTTGTAAAAGACAGCGCATTTACATCTCGTATGCGGCCGCCTGTTGCGTTTGATCATGACCTGCACAATGAAACCGCCAAGATCGAGGACTGCGCCATATGCCACCATGTCTACGAAGACGGCCAGCGGATCGAAGACGAAGCATCGGTAGGTACCCTATGTTCGGAGTGCCATACCCTGCAACCAGGAGACAGTCCCCTGTCGCTGGTCAGGGTCTATCACCTGCAGTGTAAAGGGTGCCATATCGAAAAAAAGGCGGGACCGGTCTCCTGCGGGGAATGCCATCGCAAAAAAAATTAGCTTGTGACGAATTCAAAGGAGAGGGGCATCATGACAAAAAAAATTCTGGTCGTTGACGACGACCCGGTCATCGTTAAATACCTGATAACGCTTTTTAGCGACAACGGCTACGAAACCTGCAGCGCTTCCGACGGAGTGGCGGCCTTTGAAACGTTGAAAAAAGAAAAGCCGGACCTGATCACCCTCGACCTGCAAATGCCCGGAGAATGGGGCAGCCGATTTTACCGTCGGCTCGCCAAGGAAAAGGATTTCAAGGACACGCCGGTGATTATCATCAGCGGCATTGCCGGTCAGCACGCCGCTAAAAACGCGGTGGCGTATCTTTCAAAACCCTTTGATCCGGATAAACTCTTGGGCATCGTCAAAAGCACGATCGGATAGCGTCGTGTCACTGGTGTTCCGTCCCTGATAATGGCCATTTGAAATTTTGGGACAGCGCCCCAGGATTTCTACACTAAGTGCGCTGGGTCGAAAATTGGGTGACGTATTTAAAAGACTGGATAGCGCTAAAACTTCACTGAGCGGAACTTAGAACTTACGGAACTAAGTGGAAATAAGGGAGGTCCCTCGGTTATTCGGATTTTATAGCCTTATCCAAGAGATTCAGCCCTTTTTCATCGACGATTTTCCGGCCATCTCCCTTCATCCTGCCTCCGCTACGACGCAAGAATTTCAGCGCAGTCCACCCTCCGGCACTCCTCACTTGACCGCCGCCGATCTAAAAAGTCGTCCCGGTCAGGATCACCCAAAAAATAACTTTTTTCGATCAATCCCCCTCACGATATATGGTGCAGCGCTCCGGCAGCGTCTATTCGGGCTTTTTGAGGCATGATCAGATAATTGATTATATGAATCCGAATATCCGATGACCCTGATACTACTGTTCAAACGCTCTCAACTATTTTTAATAATCGGAATATTCCATTTCGCAATTTGTTTCGATAGCCGAGAAATTCGGCCACCGGGTGCAATGTGCGCAAAATAGGCTTCATCGGCCAGGGCGACGGCCATTTGATTGCGCCGATCTGCCAGAGCCGCGGTCATGCGTTTTTCAGTTGCCGAAAATGAGGAAAGCACCAGGAGGCGTCCTTCTTCGATTGCCGTTTTCCAGTCTTTGGGGATGCGCATATTTTCAATGCTGCGGGCCGGACAGATG